>PR_CR_10_Liq_1_inCRDRAFT_1001199_pt1 | contig 15013 bp, 12 predicted proteins | sample PRCRCaboRojoPR_3_FD_10241 | JGI IMG/M metagenome (IMG submission 10241)
TACAGTCAAGGAACTCTGGGTGTCTGCACTGACGCTCCCCAGTCTTCCAGTGAACAACAAGAATGTGTTACTTCCAATGACTGCATCACAGAGAACCCCCAAACCTACAAGTTTGTAGGAGAGTGTACCTGTGGTTACAACCCTGACGGCAAATCTTACTGCAGTGCCTTTGTAGGAGACTCTTCTGGACAAGAATGGTTACAGAATGCCACTCAGCTTTATGAGAGTCAGTCCATTGAAAAATGTCAGACTAGCAGAAGATACTCTAAAAACTGCATGCAGATGGCAGCTGAACTTTCAGGTAAAGACCCCAACTACTACTACCACTCTTACCTGAAGTTCTTCATGCACCCTCTGATCATCGACAACGACGACTGCGTGAAGACTACTTTCACTTCAGAGTACTGGAACAACTTACCAAAACCCATGCCCCAATGCCCAACCTACACTTGCTCAGACCTAGATGATGACATTTGCTACGAGAAAAAAGACAACAACTACTTACTTCAAGCTTGCACCTTAGATTCACAACCCTACTGCGACTTCAAGGAAGTCAATCAAACAGCAACATGCATAGCTGAGCCCTCTCTCAGTCCAAAAGAAAAATACCCAGGAGAGCCATGCCTTGCTGACTCTCAATGCATGTCAAACAAATGCATGCTTGGAAGGTGCTCTGCAAACCAACTAGGAGAGACATGCTCCAAAAACACTGACTGTGACGTAGGAATGTACTGTAACGGAATTTGCACTCTTCAAGTAGGTGAAGGAGGCCAATGCACTGACACTCACATGTGCCAGAACAACCTTAAGTGTAACGGAGATAAGAAATACCCCGGAAGATGCACCCAACTATTCTCTGTCGAATCAGGAGAGATTGTCCACGACTGTAGCTACGCAGTAAGCAACAACCACAACCCAGAAGGCATTTCTGAACTTTGTGAAACTCAGAGTTGCAGAATCGCACCTGGTAGCTCTAACATAGGAAGATGCCAAGACGCTTTTAAGAGCCGCAATCTTCTTGAACAGCCTTGCAGAGACAACTCAGACTGTGTTGCTAACAACACATATGGAGAAATGAAAGGTCCTTGTGCCTGCGGAATGAACCCTAACGGAGACTCTTACTGCCACGCTTGGTCTGGAGACGCTCCATTCATAAACTACAAAAACATACTTCAAAGACACGTTGCAAGCAAAGGTATTTTCAAATGCCACACTGAAGCTAGGTACAGTGAGTGGTGCTTCGAGCATACTTCCGAACCTTCAGAAATATATGACTTCGTGAGGAACCACCTTAAGTCTTTGGATAACCCAAGATTTATAGACAACTCAGTTTGCACACAAGAGATCCTTAACCCTGACTACTTCTTAGTAGAACCCCAGATGTTCGACTGTCCTAAGTACGGGTGTTCTGACAACATTTCTCAGGAAAACGTGTGCATTAAATACGACGAAACCAACTACATGTTTGACTTACAAGCATGCTCAAACAACAAGTACTGCAACCCTGCTGAAGCTGTAAAAGGCAAGCCCAATGTTGAATGCAAAGAACCAACTGCAGTTAAGAACTACCCAGGAGAACCCTGCAAAGAAGACGAAGATTGCTTCTACGGAAAGTGTTCTAGCAACAAATGCCAAGGCTCTGGAAAAGACGAACTCTGTGTTGAAAGCCAGTGTGAGCCTGGATTTTACTGCCTCAACAAAAAGTGCACTGAACTAAAAGAAGAAGGAAGCACATGCACTAATGACTACGAGTGCCAAACTTACATGGGATGCAACATGCAGAGTCAAGGAAACTATGTGTGCACACACTACTTCTCACTTGAAGACGGAGACATGGTATCATGCCCTGTGTCAGGATTCTCGATGTTCTGTAAATCAGGAGCTTGTTACAACAACAACGGCGAAGGTAGGTGCACAGAAGCCCCTAAACTAAACTACTTGCCCAAAGAATGCGGCACCTCAGACGACTGCATTGGAACTAACTCTAAAGGGGAATCCTTCCCTGGAGAGTGTATGTGTGGCTACAACAACAAAGGAGCTGCTTACTGCAAACCTATGCCTGGAGACGAGCCAGGGCAACAGTTCATTGAGTTAGCTACTAAGATTTACAACAAGAACCAAACAGTGTGCCAGACCTACCGGAGGTTCTCCCAGCAGTGCTACATTGACTTAGCAAGTGACTCTGGCGAAGACAAGTACAAGTACGCTTTGATAGCTCTGAACTACACAGAGTACCCTCGCTTCATCGACAACGACGAGTGCGTGCAGAAAATATACAACGCAGACTTCTACAACTTGAAAGAAGAAGAAGACAGTTCACTCGCTAGCATTCTGGTGCAAGCACTCTTATTCTTCATACTTTTCTAAGTAACTATTTAGAGACATTAAATATGGATAGTCAAAGTTTAATTGAGTCACTGAGGAAAGAGCTTTCTGAAATAAAGCAAAAAAAGAAATACTACGAAAAATCACCCAATAAGTACCAACTTTTAGATGAGCTAAAAAAACTAGACAAAAAAAACACAGAACTTAAAGAAAAAATTGAAAACCACAAGCTAAACTTACCTGTGTTGCAACAAGAAAACGACCAACTAAGTAAACAAAGCCACCAAAACATCTATGAAATTGAAGAGTTTTTTTGGAACAAAAAGCAGTTCTTGTTTGACTACCGCGAAGAAACTCTCCAAAAAGAAGCCCTTTTGCAGTCTAAAACTCAAAAACTCAAAGTTGAAATAGACCAAAACAAACAAGAAATAGAAGAACTCGAGCTCCAAAAAACCAAGTTAAAACAAGCTTTGAAAGTCCAAAGTTCTAATGCTTTTTCGACGTACTTAACATACAGTTCTGTGGTGCTTTTGATAGTATGCACTTTGCTTTACTTGGAAATCCAGTCTTAATAATCTAACTTAATATGAAAACCGAGTACTTGCTAGACACTAACCGAACTGCACTAAAGAAGATATTCGCTACGCACACCAACCCTGAAAGAGCCCTTTCCCTCAACGAATTACTTAAGTTCTCCCAAAATGTTCACCTAGTTCCGGAGCTTTTGTCTGGTTTCGAGTTCAAAAGACTTGTGATGAGTTCAACCCTAAGCAACACTCAGCCCGAGAAGAAAGTCCAGCTCAACCAGTTCCAGTTCGAGAAGTTACTACTCGCAGTAGCTAATAACTGTTTCTCACACGGAACATCTACAGACAAACTTAAGTTACTTCTTATCCACATAAAAGACTACTGCAAGACTTTGTACCAAGTAAAGATCAAAACAATTCCTGCACTTCACAGTCAAGAACTCAGAGAAGACAGCTTAGTTGAAATCAAAACTAAAAAAGCTAAGCTAAGAAGTCCTAAACAGAACTTCAGCAACTCTTCTTCTAAAACCCTCAAAAGCAGTGTATCCCACAGGTCCTTTGGTCACAACTCCAAAACTCTTAATTACAAAATGAGACAACTCACTCAAATCCTAGGACCTAAGAACGGTTCTTTCAAAGCAAACTTAAGGGAAAAATTTAAACCTAAACTTAAAACTCCATCTCCAGCTTCGCCTTCACAGAACCTACCTACAGTCAAAAACTCGACCACTAACCTCAAACAGATCACTGAGCTTTTCCAAAAGTTTTCCAAAAACAACCAAAAAATCTCGAAAGTCAGAGGAATCGGGAGTTTAGCTCGCAAGCACATTTACAAACTCCAAAAAAGAAAAGTTTCAAATAGGTTTGCACTAAACCTTTCCTTTCAGTACTGGAAACTAGTAACTAAGGTTCAAAGCCTTATCTAGGTTTAAATTAATCATCTTACTTAGAACTGGGCGTTGAACGATCTCTCCAAGATTTCTTTAAGGTCTTCTATGGCTACTGGTTTCACTATGATTCCTTTCATTCCACAATCCAAACATTTTTGTTCACAGTCAGAAGCGTTGAAGCCCGTGCATGCTATTACGTCAGGCATTTTAGGAATTCTTTTTGTTAAAAAAAGTTCTCTTATTTGGCATGTGGCTTCCCACCCACTTAAGTCAGGCATTTCGCAGTCCATAAGTATCAAGTCGTAGTCTTTCTGTGATACTTTTGAAATAGACTCAGTTCCTGAGCTAGCAGTATCAGCTTCTATTTTCAAGTAGTTCAGTTGTTCTACCAAAACGTCTCTGTTAAAAGAAGAGTCATCCACTACCAAAACTTCTTTTTTCACAGTAAAGTTTCTTATGTCTGGAAAAGACTTTGTCGTTATTTGGGGCAAGCTTAGGTCTGAATCTGAAATGTACTTTTCGCAGATTTCTTCTAAAAGCGGAGAGTCAGAAGAAGACTTAATTGGCAAGCTGAAGGTAAAGCAAGAGCCCTTTCCAGGAACAGACTTAACGCCTATTCCGTTTCCTCCTAAGAGCTGAACTAGTTTGTTCGATATGTAAAGTCCCAACCCACATCCTTGAGGGTTTAACTCTGAGTAGTCATCAACCCGCCCAAATAGTGTGAAGAGTTGGGTTTGCTTTTCTTCGGGGATCCCTATTCCTGAGTCTTTTACACTGATCTTGAGCTTTCCGTGTTCTTCTTTAACAACTAAGTGTATGAACCCACTTACTGTGAACTTAGAAGCGTTGTTGAGTAGGTTCATAAGGACTTGCTTGAGTCTGTCGGGCTCAGATTTCACAACAGGCGGTATAAGTGTTTTTTTGACATACTTAAGTTCTATGTTTTTTCCGTGTATGACTGAGTCTATCATACACAGAGTTTCGTTGGCTATTTCGTCGAAACTTATTGGCCTGAAAGACAACCTTAGGGTACCTGCGACCATTTGGGAGTAGTCCACTAAGTCATTGATTAGTACAAGTAAGTGCTTGCAAGATATGATGGCGCTGTTCAGCCACTTCTTGCACTTGTCGTTAAGTTTGTTTTCACAGGTCATTTTGAGTAACTGGCAGTTACCTAGGATTCCGTTGGTAGGACTTCTGAGTTCGTGTGAAACTGTTCTGAGTATGTGTGACTTATACTCATTTTCTTTTAGTGACTTTTCCAAAAGTAGTAACTGACCTATGTCTGTTGCCACAACCAACACTGCCAGTTCATTATGCCACTCAATCTTTTTACCTTTCCACTCGTAGGTTTTCTCGCCTATTTTGGACTGGCCGAACATAGCGAATTCTTCCTCAGACTCCTTGATGAAGTGGAGTACGTCTTCATATAGGTTGTTTGAGTACTCGTAGTAGAGGTTCTTAGACTCAATGTACTGGATGTTCTGTAGTTCAGTTAGTACCTTATCCTCATAGTTATATTCATTATTGGTGATTCCTAGAGCCCCCAGTAGTTCTTCGTTACAACACAGTATTTTTCCTTGCTTGCTCACCACAGACAAGGAGTCAGGTATTGAGTTTAGGGTTTTGGCAAATTGCTTGGCCTTCTTCATGAGCTTTTTTCTCATAGCTTTGCTATCAGAATTCTTGTCCCCTATCAGCAGCACTATAAGCCAAGCCCCGTTAAGTAATAACAAAGTGGTGTAGATGCTTTGAGTGGTTGATAGCACATCTAAGAAACACCAAACAGCCAAGTGCTTCAAAACTAAAAAGCTCCTAAGCGAGTCTTTACTCACTGTGTCCATTTCAAGCTTATAAACTACTGCTGAAGACAGTAAAATGTAAAAACTTTTGAAACTCTTGTAAAAGTAAGCAAAGTAGAAGCTGAACAAAGTATTAATGCATTCCAAATAGATAGTTCTTAGGTTCTTCTTCGAGATTAATGTGAAGTTGATAAAAAATACAAGAAGTGGAGCACACACTATCGAACAAATCAAAAAGGATTCGAACATAACTGTGTTGGTAGTTCCCTTGCTGCTTATGATAAGCTGCACTCCAAACAGTAAAGCAAGGGGAGTCATATCTTTCAGAGCAAAACTTCTGACTTTTCCATTTCGTCCTATTTCCATTTATTAAATCCCAAGGCACAGTATTGAAAGCTATTTGCAAAATTAGTTACTGAAACAATATTTAAATGCTAAGCATTTTATGCAGTTTAGTTATTGGTCAAGGAGACATTTACTTATTCTAGTGTATTCTAAATTTTCCCTGACTTTTTAAGAGCCAAAACGCGCCTAAACTAATCCCAGTTAAAATCGGGAGAGCAATTGCAAACGTTTTTAACTTCTCCCTGCTGGACTTTTGAGCTTCTTCGTTTTGATCAGGTTCTTGGGTAGGGATTTCTATGTGCATTGTTTTTTCTTTAGAGTTGTCATGGTTGAGTGTAGGCTCGTTTTCAAGAGTAGTTTGAGTTTGATCTTCACTTTCTTCTGTAGCTTGTTGGAGCAAAGAGTGAATTGAAGGCTCAGACTCAGTTTCTTTGGAGTGTTCTGGTTGGACTTCAGACTTAACTAGGTTTTCAGGGAGCATTTTGTCTAGAGAAGACTCAAAAGAAATATCAGGACTTCTGGAAGCCTTGACTTTTTGTAAGAAAGAAGACCTTTTGGGAGTAGTTCTTTGGTTGCTCATATTTACCATAAACTTAAGAATGGAAAAGAATGTATTTGCTTTGTGCAGAATCTCGCCCATAGAACCCGAAGTTGCTGGGCTGTTTGAGGACAAAACTTTTGTGTACACTATGTGTTTGGAAGACCTGTTCATGACTTCTGTGCCTTCTACTATTTTTATATTTACTTCGCTTTCAAGGCTTTGTCCTGCTTTGGTTCAGTTCACAGACAACCACAGCTTGTCCAAAAAAACCAAGTCTTTAATTGCAGTGTGTGCGCTGGTAGGACTGCTTCCTTTGCTGCAGTTGTTGCTTTTGGTTGCTAAGCCTGTGACTTTATACTACGCCTTGACTCAAGCTTTAGCTTGGTTCTTAAGCAGTGGTTTGCTTTACGTAGAAGAAACTAGGTTCCTTTCACGCAGTTGGCAACTTTACTTTTTTTGGAGTTTTAGTTTTTTGTCTTCAACTATCAAAGCAGTGACTCGCTTAGCAATCTGTTACAGCTTGGGAGAAGTAGAGCCTATTTTGGCACTGCACTTACTAGAGTTTACTTTGATATCTTTGGTTTTTTGGTTGGTAGTGCCTACTTTAACTGTTGAGACTAAAAAACCTAAAGAACTTGGAACTATTTCTAAAGCAGTTGTAACTGTCCTGATGACTAACGGTCAAGTAGTTTACGGACTAGCAGTGCTTATTTTGCCTTCCTATGCTTCTGAACTCCAAGCTTCTTCTTTTTCTTTGGGGATTATATTTTCTTCCTATGCTTTTGCCATACTGGTTTCTTCTTCTTTGTTTGCTAAACTCTCAGTAAACTTTACTTAGGAAACCTTTGGAAGGGTCAAGGTGATGCTTGGTGGAAGCTTAATGCTGGGAACTTCAACTCTGATGTTTGCTGGGGCGTCTAGCGTTGAAGGTTTGGTGTTTTCAAGGCTTTTACAAGGATTAGCAGCTTCAGCTAACTTCACTCCAGCTTTAGCTTTGCTAAGTGACTTAACTCCGGAGTCTACTCTTGGGGAAGTTTTAGGCGAGGTTACAGGGTGGAGTGGTTTGGGTATGCTTTTAGGTCCGCCTTTGGGAGGGGTTTTGTATTCTTGGGTTGGTTACTCGTTTCCGTTTATAGTAGGAAGTGTTTTTTGTTTTCTACAAGCAGCTTTAGTGTACTTTTTATTAGAAGAGTCCAAACACAAAAAAGCCAGTTTCAGCCAGGACGTAAGTTTAATTAGACTGGAGTTCATTCAGATTATTGGAGTGATAGTTATTGGGTCTGCAAGTTTAACTATGCTAGAGCCCATTGTTCCTTTGATACTCCAGAACAAGCATTCTTTGAGTCCTTTAGGAATGGGAGTGGTTTTTGCTTTGGTGGTGGTTGCTTTTGGTGTGGTTTCTCCAGTAGCTGGGAAGGTCTCTGATAAAGCTGGAAGGCGCCCTGTGATTACTTTAGGACTAGTAGGTATGTGTTTGCTGTTGCCTATGGTGTTTGTGCCTGAGTCTTTATTTCTAGAAACAGTGTGTTTGGTATGTGTAGGTGCGGCTTCGGCTTTAGTGATGGTGCCTACTTTGCCTGAGCTAGCTGACTCTGTAAAGAAGGTTGAAAGTGCAACTTATGACGAAATCTACGCTACTTTTAACTCGAGTTACGCAGTAGGCAACATACTAGGACCGCTCTTAGGAGGAACCATAGCCCACCTTTTAGGGTTTTACATGGCCTTAGTTGCTTTTTCAGGCATAATACTATGTTACCTTGTGTTCTTGTTTGTTCCTAAAAAGAAAAAACCCCACAACAAAGAAGCAGACCTTTTCCTGAACCATAATTATTAAGCCTTAAAAAGGTCAATGCCAAACATATTGTAAATGTTCATGAAACTTCCTTCTTTTTGGATGTTGTCTATTTTTTCAATGTCTTCTTGAGTTAACTGGAAGTTCTGTGAGTCAAAGTTCTCTTTTATCCTGGCTGGAGTCACTGACTTAAGCACACACCCACAGTTCCTAAGTAAGTTCCAGTTAATAACTACTTGAGCTGGAGTTTTTCCGTGCCTTTCAGCTATTTCTGAAATCATTTGGTCGTCCATTGCAGAGTCTTTGAAGGTGTATCTGGGCTCGTCAGGAGGCTTGAAAATCACTCTGTAGCCAAAAGGAACGATGTGGTTGGAGTTGCAGTAGTCTACAAGTTCTTTCCGTTTGAAGTAAGGGTGTGTCTCGAACTGGTTACAAGCTGGAGGAATCTCTGCAAAGCTCAGCATGTCGTGGAGCTGAGCTATGGTCCAGTTAGAGACTCCTATGTTTTTAACTAGCCCCAAAGACACAAGTTCCTCCATTTGCTTCCAAACAGCGTGCAGAGGAACCCTGTCGATGTTTTGGGCATTTTCTGGACTGGGCTCGTAAACAGGGGGGTCTTGGTTGGGCTTAAAAGCTATGGGCCAGTGCAGCAAGTAAAGGTCCAAACAGTCGAGTTGCAAACGACTTAAAGAATTCAAACAAGCCTGTTTTATGTCTCGGTACTGACTAGGCCAGACCTTGCTAGTGATGAACAGTTCTTCTCTAGTTATTTCGCCCTTAGTGAACTTTTGTTGCAGGTAGTCCCCAATTTCTTTTTCGTTGTGGTACATAGAGGCAGTGTCTATGTGGCGGTAACCCACTTTAAGGGCTTCTTCTAAGCAAGGAGCTACTTGCTCGCCTAGTACTTTAAAAGTGCCGTAGGCCACCAAAGGAATTTCTTGGCCACTCCTGAGGACCTTTTTCATATTATAAGTTAAAAGGGATTATTCCTTAACCATGCTAGTTCTTTCGCTGACATAGATGCCATCCAAGAACTTTCTGATGTCCTTGTTCTTGACAGCACAGCTTTGTTGAATCAGAGCAGCACTTAAACTCACCAGTTCAAGGTCAATTCCTTTGATGATCAGTTCGTCCTTCACAGATGACTCGCCCTTTTCAATTGTGCATCCAGGCAGCATCTTGATCCTTCTGATCTCTTTCTGTCCAATGTAGTTTCTTACTTCAATGCTTAACTTGTCGTTGGGAATGTGGACGTTAATTGGGAAGTGAGCGTACACCAATCGCATGTGGTACTCAAACCCTACTGTGACTCCTTTGATCATGTTCTTGATAGCAGCTGAGACACTTCTCACACAAGCTGAGAGCTTGCGATCTGCAAACCAGCAGTCAATTTTCACCACGCGTCCATCTTCAATGACTTGAATGTCTACTGACAGGTGTTTGAAGTTTCTGTGTAGAGTTCCGAGCGACCCTGTGACTGTGACTACACGTGACTTCGAGCTCACTTCCACTCCTTCGGGAACGTCGAACTTCATCGTCTTTAGGATTTGCTTCATACCTGCCAATTATTATGGAACATTTTCAGCCTCTTACTTTACAAACAACCAACTGGGCTTTAACTTAGGCATCTTTGGATTGCTTTTGGAAGATTTCATCTTAAAAGTAGTTTAAGAATAAACCAAACATAGTAGACTGGAATTAGATTATTAGGAGGCATATCTATTAGTCCATTCTCTGGCGGTGTTATCGTACCTCGTCCTGTCGGTTTTGTAAACGTGGGCTATTTCTGGAACCAAGGGGTCGTCTGGGTTGGGGTCCGTCAAAAGCGAACTTATTGAGAGCAGCACTTTCGAAATGGTCAGTGCAGGCGACCACTGGTCTTTGAGGATGTCCAGGCATATTGCACCGTTCGAGTTAATGTTAGGGTGGTAAATCCTAGTTGTAAAGTTCACTTTTGGCGGCTTGAAGGGGTAGTCGGTGGGGAACTGGATGCTCAGGAAAAACACTCCGCCAGTATAAGAGGAGTCTTCGGGGCCCATGATGGAGGCTGTCCAATTAAACAGGTCGCTGTCATCATTAGCGCCAGCACTGCAGTTTGCGGGAGGGTCTCTTTGCAAATCTGCAAGTTCTTTTTGAATGCGTTTCAGGGCCATTTTAAGATTATATACGGTTCGGATGTTAACTGGTAACTATGGTTGCCTGAAACTCCAGTTACTAAGTAGTTATTCAAACTATCCTTTAAGTATAAATGGAGGACCAGGACCACGCAAGAACAATTCAGGCACTGAACCAACAACAAGTAATCATGCAAACCTTTGCAAAGCTTTCTCACAAGTGCTTCATGAAATGCCTAGCCAAGCCTTCGAGGCAGCTCTCCTCCACAGAAGATGCTTGTCTAACCAACTGTGTGGACAGGTACAAAGACACCCAAAACTTCATTATCGAGCGCCTCCAAGGACTAGCTCAAAAAGAACAAGAAAAGTCTGGCATGTCCTTTCAGTAACTAACTTATTACTACCAACTTATTACCCACTGTATAGTTCTTCTGAGGTAGGGATGTACTTTCCAGGAGTGTTCCCGGCTCTAGTTGAAGACTTCCTTATGTTTTCAAGTTCTTCAAGTGCAGTGGCGAGCCCGGTCCTTTGGTTTTCAACCTCTTGTTTGTAGGTGTACCCTATGAAGTTAGGGTCTTTGCGGGTCCTTTTGTTGCGGGGTTGAGGAGGAGGGTAGAAGGGTTCGCTTTCATCAAACTGGTCGAAGTTGCTGGTGTCTATTTCAGACTTGATTTCCGGGACGAAGGGCGAGGGCCTGTTCCTGATTTCGTCCCAGTTAACTCCTGCGAAAAAGGGATGGGCTTTGATTTCTTCCACACCGTTATTTCCTAGCCGCTTGTGAGGGTCTGTCACAAGACGTCTGATTAAGTCAGAAGCTGAGTGGCTTAGTCGGGCGTCTCTGGGAATCCTGAAGTGTTCCCTCCAAGAAAGGATTTTCTGGCAGACTTCTCTGGGAGCTTCTGCGTAAAAGGGAGGGTAGCCTACTAGCATTTCGAACAAAATCACGCCTATAGACCACCAGTCCACAGTTTCACTGTAGCCTTGTTTGCTGAAAACTTCAGGGGCTATGTAGTCTGGAGTTCCTACAGTTGAAAACGCTAGTTTTCGGTTTTTGCGGAACTCAGAGCGTTTTTCAAGGTAGTGCTTGTGCCTGGCGTCTTCTTCTAGCTTTCTGAGGGGTTCTTTGTAGTTCTTTGCATTAATTTCTGCGTTTTTAGATAGACCAAAATCAGATAACTTAAGATGTCCTTGGTTATCTAGTAAAATATTATCAGGTTTGAGGTCTCTATGAATATAGTTCATTTTGTGAACAGATTCCACAGCTAAAACTAACTCAGCAATGTAAAACCTAGCTTCTTCTTCAGTAAGGGTGTTTCTTCTAATTAAAAGAGTCATCAAGTCACCTCCCGCCAAGTACTCCATAACCAAATACAAAAACTTGTCGTCTTGGAACGAAAACTTCAAACAGACCAACCAAGGGTTGTTTCCTGAGGCCAGCACGTTCCTTTCTGCTTTGACGTGGGCCACTTGGTTCTTGTAAATCATTTCAGTTTTGTTCATTTTCTTCATAGCTAGCACTTCTCCTGTGGACTTGCTGCGCACTACCCTGACTTCGCCAAACGCTCCCCTGCCTATTATCTTAATTGGTTCGAAGTCGTATATAGTGACTTTCTTGCGTTTTTGACGCATTTGTTCAGCTTCTCGGTGGAGGATTTCTTGCTTGATTAAGTTTTGCTCAGTTGAAGAAAGATTGAGTTCTGTCATCTTACGAGAGAGTTCGTCCCATTCTTCTTTGCGAGAAGATTCGTTTGTTTTGAGTTTGGAGTACTTTTTTTCGATGAACTCTTTAGCGGCTTGGGCTTTGTCACGGGTGTTAGAGGAGACTTGCTCTTTTGGCTGGGCTCGTCGCTGTGCTGTTGTAGGTCTTGGACTTGCCATTTAAATTTATAGGATTTAAATTCTTGTGCATTTGAACTTTAGTTTGTTGAAAGAGTTTAAAAGTACTTTGGGCATTATAGTGATAATAAGAAAGAGGAAGATTGCTTTCCATAATTACTCCTACACTTACAAACCCGAATGAAAGAAAGCATCTCTGCATATAAATGAAGCTGATACATTTGTGTATACTCCTAGGCTGCTTGAGTCAAGGTTCTTTTGCAATCTTTTCTTGGGGAACTTGTCCTGCTCCTTTAGTGGAGACTTCTTTTAACTTCGACAAGTTCATGGGACTCTGGTACGAAGCTGCCAGGCCTAAATCTGTATATGCTCAAGAAGGCAAGTGTGACCAGTTCCAGTTCACTCGCAAACAAGACAATGTCTTTGAAATGGGAATCATCGAAGTGAGGGACGGCGAGTGGCACTCAATCCACGGCAACGGGTACTGCGACAAAGGCGAAGCAACCTGCCACGTGTCTTTTTCGAACTATTGGCCTAAAAGTCAGTACCAAATCTTAGAAACTGACTACGACAAGTACGCTGTAATGTACACTTGCAGTAGCATGGGGTTGTTCCACTGGCACTATGCATGGGTTCTTGAAAGGGAAATTGACTCTGTAGACCCTGACATTCTCATCCAGAAACTTGAAGCTCGTACTGGAATTCCCAGAGACATGATGATGCACACTGACCACACAGACTGCCCAAAAATTTGGGCTTTTTAAATAACTAATTCTACATTTAGATCTACTAAAGTATAAATCTTTATTTTGCTAACTAAACGAGTGCCCCTCGAAATAAAATAGTCAAGAAATAATAGATATTATCATTAATTCTTAACTAAATTCAAAATCTGTTGGTAAGGGTAAATCGAAGACCTGTGCCCATCAGACCAGACTATTGCAACGGCATAGTTGCCTTTGGGTTCGATTCTTAAAGGATAAACATCCCCAGGAACCTCCTTTTCATTTAGAATCTTTTTTCCGGAGAACTCGTCCACACAAGCTGCGCACTGGCAACTGACTCTTAAGTCATAAGGCGATATGCTGAGGGTTTTTTCTTCAGTTTCAATTACTACTTTGGCCTCTTTAGGAGCGTAAGAGACTTCAGGGTGTTTTTTGCTTTTGGCAGCTTGGGTTTCCTGGACAACTGCTTCAGAGAGCTTAGAGAACTTCTGAACTAACTGGGAGTTTTCAGGGTGCACTAGTACAACTGGAGCTCCCAAGTCACTGTACTTAGCTAAGTCTGGATGTATTGGGAGCTCATAAGAGTGCTTTATTCCAAACTGCTTTTTAAGCATGTCTAAGTAGCCTATTCCAAAAGGCTTGTGTTTTTCGCTGCAGTTAGAGCACTCGAAGTAACCCATATTTTCCACCACAGCTACTGTAGGAACTTTTAGCTGGTCAAACATTTCAATGCCTTTTACTACGTCCACAAAACTAAGCTTTTGAGGCGTAGTAACGATTACAGCAGAGGAAATAGGAAGTTCTTGGCAAAGAGTCAGCTGTATGTCGCCTGTGCCAGGAGGCGTGTCTAGAATCAAGTAGTCGAGTTCCCCCCACATAGTGTTTAGTAGCAACTGTTGTGTGAGGCCAGAAACAATAGGTCCTCTAAAAATAGCTTTTGTGTTTTGACTGGCCCACCCGTAAGACATGCACTTCACTCCTTGGTACTCTATTGGAATGATTGACTTAGGGTCTTCTTGGGGACTCTCTAAGTAAGTTTGTTCAGTTTTAAGCAAAGTGGGTAAACTAGGTCCGTAAATGTCTGCGTCAAAGATTCCAACGGAGTACCCTAACTTAGAAATTCCAAAGCCTAAGTTAACAGCTATAGTGGATTTGCCCACACCTCCTTTGCAACTAGCCACGGCAATGATGTTTTTGATTTTGGACAAGTGGCCTTGAGGTTTAGTTTGCTTTTCTGCAGGAGCCACTGAGACCTTGCATTCTTTGACCCAAGAAAGTGCTTTTACGTTGTTCATTATTGCTGCTCGGTTTCTTCGGTAGTCTTCGTTAAGCTTGAGTTGGATTGAAACAAGACCGTCTTCTACCTCTAGTTTGTTTAAAGAGTCTTTTAGTTGGAGCTTGGACAGTAGATCGTTGACCTCTTCTTTGTGAGAAAACAACCTGCGCAGTGACCTTAACATATTTATTAAGAAAAGTACTTACTTAGGTGTTCTTTAAGAGGCTCTAAGCTAGGAAAGTGGTCAAAGTTGTACTCTTCTTTACAAATAGCACTTAAAACAGCTTCTACAGCAACTAAGTTCCCGTCGTGCAGTATAAGCATGTCATAATGCTTTTTGTAGTCTTCTAAGTCGTAAATCTCTAAGTTGTTCAAAAAGCCTATTTTCAAGTCAGCTTGGTGATTGGCGTGTTCAATCATCTTTGTGTCTGCAGGGATGTCTCCTAACAGAATTATGTGGGACTTAGGAGTGTTTTCAGCCAGTATGATGTTTTTGTTCGTGGTTCTCAGAGGAGGCTCGCTGAAAGCATGCAGTTTGCCTTCGTCGTCCCAAAGCATAAAGTTAGAAAACATCCTTAAACCTTCGTAATGGGAGAAGCCTTTCAAAGCAGTGTCGATTATATCCCCGACTCCCGCTGAAATCACTGTAAAAGGAATACTGTGTTTCTGGCAGAGCCAAACTACTCTGTCGATAGCGTTCCGCAAGTACAGTGGAGAGTGACTTAGCAAGTCAGGCATCATGTCTTTGTAGACTTCTGCTGATATAATGATTTCGTTGCCTTTCGACCACCAGTCGTTAAGCAGCTTAGTTTTTTCTTCTAAAGAGATTTCAGAGTCTAC
>PR_CR_10_Liq_1_inCRDRAFT_1001200_pt1 | contig 15008 bp, 15 predicted proteins | sample PRCRCaboRojoPR_3_FD_10241 | JGI IMG/M metagenome (IMG submission 10241)
CGGGATCATCCCGATGCAGGAGCCCGTCACACACCTGACGCTGGAGGCCCCCGGCGGGTTGGTCGCGGTGCGGGCGGATTGTGCGGGTGGCAAGGCGCAGCGGATTCATGTCACCAATATCCCGTCCTTTGCCGCGCAACTGGATGCAGAAATCGAGGTGCCGGGTCTGGGCCGGATCACCGTCGATACCGCCTTTGGTGGAGATAGTTTCGTGGTCGTGGATGCCGGTGCCCTGGGCCTTGATCTGATGCCGGACAATGCGCGGCACTTAGCACAGCTTGGCACGCGCATCACCAAGGCGGCGACCCAACAGCTTGGCTTTCACCACCCCACCAATGCCGATTGGCGGCATATTTCCTTTTGCCTTTTCACCCATGCACCACACGAAACCGCCCAAGGGCTTGAGGCACGGCACGCCGTGGCGATCCGCCCCGGCAAGATCGACCGCTCGCCCACCGGCACGGCCCTGTCGGCACGCATGGCGCTGTTGCAGGCGCGCGGGCAGATGGGTGAAGGGGATCGCTATGCCGCCACCTCGCTGATCGACTCGAGGTTCGAGGGGCGGATCAAGGCGCTGACCGACCTAGAGGGCACCCCCGCCGTCATCCCCGAAATCTCGGGCCGGGGATGGATCACCGGCATGCATACCCATATGCTCGACCCCGATGATCCATGGCCCTACGGGTATCGCTTGTCCGATACATGGCCCAACGATAAGGACGATGAGGCATGAGCCAAGCCGACACCCTGCGCGAGATCCTTGACGCGCGCTATTCCTGCCGCGCCTACAGGCCCGATCCGGTGCCTGCAGAGGTGATTGCCGAGGTGGTGCGCGATGCAGGCCGCGCACCCTCGTGGTGCAATGCGCAGCCTTGGCAGGTGGTCGTCACCCAAGGCGCGGAAACCGAGGCCTTCCGCACGGCCCTTCTGGCCGAGGTGGAGCGCGCCAAGCCCGGGGCCGACATGCCATGGCCGGAGGGCTATCCCGGCGTTTACGGCGAACGGCGGCGCACCTGTGGCTATCAGCTCTATGAGGCGGTCGGCATCGCGCGGGAGGATCGCGCGGCCCGCGCCGAGCAATCCATGCAAAACTACCGCCTTTTCGGCGCGCCGCATGTGGCGATTGTTCATGCCGAGGCGGCTCTTGGCCCCTATGGTGCCATGGACACCGGCGGCTTTGTCACCGCCTTTCTACTGGCGGCCACGGCGCGGGGGTTGGGCACCATCGCGCAAGCCTCGGTCGCGGCCTATCCTGACCTGATCCGCGCGCATTTTGGCCTGCCCGAGACCCGCAACATCCTTTGCGCCATCAGCTTTGGCTACCCTGACCCGGGCCACCCCGCCAACCAATTCCGGACCGAGCGCGCGGCGCTTGATGATATCCTCGACCTGCGCGGTTGAGCCAAAAAAGGACCCGCCCATGCGCGCGCTTTTGCAACGTGTCACCCATGCCTCGGTCACAGTCGACGGCGAAGTGATCGGCCAAACCGGCCCCGGCCTTCTGGTGCTGATCTGCGCCATGCAGGGCGACGGTGAGGCACAGGCCGACCAACTGGCCGCCAAGATCGCCAAGCTGCGGATTTTCACCGATGAGGCGGGGAAGATGAACCGCTCGGTCCGCGATATCGAAGGCGCGGCCCTTGTGGTCAGTCAATTCACGCTGGCCGCCGATACCTCGCGCGGCAACCGCCCCGGGTTCTCCTCCGCCGCGCCCCCCGATGAAGGCAAGCGCCTTTATGAGTATTTCGCAGCGCAACTGGCCGCCCAAGGGGTGCCGGTGGAAACCGGGGAGTTTGGCGCGGACATGAAGGTGGATTTGCGCAATGATGGCCCGGTGACCATCTGGATGGACACTGACGCAGGAAAGGCGACCGCATGACATTGGCAAAACGAGACTGGGTGCCCGAACCCTGCGAAGCACGGGTGCAAGAGATCGCGGGCCAAACCGCCAAAACCGAGTCCGACGCTCTGCGCGACCGGATCGAGGAGCTGACCAAGCAAAACCTGCATATCCATGAGCGCGAGTGTTTCAACCTCAACCCCGCAACCAACGTGATGAACCCGCGCGCCGAGGCGCTGTTGTCGGCCGGCCTCGGCTCTCGTCCCTCGCTAGGCTATCCCGGCGATAAATACGAGATGGGGCTTGAAGCGATTGAGGAAATCGAGGTGATCGCGGCGGAACTTTGCGCCGAGGTGTTCAACGCCAAATACGCCGAAATCCGCGTGCCTTCGGGCGCGATTGCCAATCTTTACGGCTTTATGACCACCTGCAATCCGGGTGACACCATCATTGCCCCACCCGCCAGCATTGGCGGCCACGTCACCCACCACGCGGCGGGCTGTGCCGGACTTTACGGGTTGCATATCCACCCGGCCCCGGTGCTGGCCGATGGCTATACCGTGGATATCAAGGGCCTGCGCGATCTGGCGCATAAGGTGAACCCGGCGTTGATCACCATCGGTGGCAGTCTCAACCTCTTTGAACACCCGGTGGCCGAGGCGCGTGCCGTGGCCGATGAGGTGGGCGCGAAACTGCTTTTCGACGCCGCCCATCAATGCGGGATCATTGCCGGGCGCGCGTGGCGCAACCCGCTGGACGAGGGCGCGCATCTGATGACCATGTCCACCTACAAAAGCCTTGGTGGGCCCGCGGGGGGCCTCATCGTGACGAACGAACCCGACCTGGCGCAACGTCTGGACGCCATCGCCTTTCCGGGGATGACTGCCAACTTTGACGCCGCGAAATCGGCCGCTTTGGCCGTGACCATGCTGGATTGGCGCGACCAGGGGGCGGATTACGCGCAAGCGATGATTGATCTGGCCCAAGCGCTGGCGCAGGCGCTGGATGCGCAAGGCTTGCCAATCTTTGCCAAGGAACAGGGCTTTACCCGCTCGCATCAATTCGCGGTCGAGGCCGCGCGCTTTGGTGGTGGGCAGGCAGCATCCAAAACCCTGCGCAAGGCAGGGTTTCTGGCCTGTGGCATTGGCCTGCCGATTGAAGACGTCGAGGGCGATATGAACGGGCTTCGCATCGGCACGCCAGAATTGGTCCGTTGGGGCGTGGGGGTGGAGCATGCCGAACGGCTGGCCAACCTGATCGGCATGGCGCTCACCTCGAACGCGCCCGAGGCCTTGGCCGAAGAAGTGGCCGCTTTCCGGGCCGAGTTCACGACCCTGCATTATGTGACTTAACAAACCGAAATCTTCAAAAGATTTCGGTCCGATTTCTTTTTAAGAAATCGGCGCCATACCCCGAGGTGTCACTTCCCGTAGTAGTCGCGGAACCAAGCAACGAAGTGCTTGATCCCCTCGCGCACATCGGTTTGCGGGCGATAGCCCGTCAATTCCTGCAATAGCGTGGCATCGGCCCATGTTGCGGGCACATCGCCCTTTTGCATCTCCATCATGTTGCGGGTGGCTTTTTTTCCCAGCGCCTCTTCGATCGCCTCGATAAAGTCTAACAGGCGCACGGTTTGCGAATTGCCGATGTTGACCACGCGGTAAGGGGCCACCGGCGACAGGCTGTCATACTCGGCAATCTGGTCAGGGTTTTCGGGGCGTTCGGGGGCCGCGTCGATCAACAGGCGGATACCGCGCACCAAGTCGCTGATATAGGTGAAATCCCGGTGCATCTCACCGTGATTGTAAACGTCGATGGGCCGGTCATCGAGAATGGCATCGACGAATTTGAAAAGCGCCATGTCGGGCCGCCCCCACGGGCCATAGACCGTAAAGAACCGGAACATCGTGGTCGGCATGTTCCACAGATGCGCATAGGAATGGCCCATTGCCTCGCCCGCCTTCTTGGTGGCGGCATAGATGGTCATCTGTGTGTCGGCCTTTTGGGTTTCACGATAGGGCATATCGGTCTCGGCCCCATAGACTGAACTCGTCGAGGCCATCAGCAGGTGCTTCACCGCGTGCCGCCGGGCCACCTCCATCACGTTGAAGGTGCCCACCACATTGGCGTCGATATATGCGCGGGGGTTTTCAAGGCTGTAGCGCACGCCCGCTTGCGCGGCCAAATGCACGATCACCTCGGGGCGGAATTCATCCGTGACCCGGTCAAGGGTTTCGACATCCTCCAACATCGCCTCCACGCCGACGAAGCCGGGGTTTTGCGACAGCATCTGGTGACGGCGCTGCTTGAGGCGCAGGTCGTAGTAATCCGTCATGCCATCAAGCCCCAGAACGGTATGCCCCTCGCGCAGCAAAAGGTCAGCTAGATGATAGCCGATGAAACCCGCCGTGCCGGTGATGAAGACCCGTGTCATGCCGCCCTGCCCCCTTCGTCTTTTACCGGATAACGCCCTGCGCTCGGTGTCCCTTCACAAGCAAGATCAACCAAAGCAAGTCAATGGATTTCTGGACCCGATTATTTCCGACTAATTTTGTCAAATACCTCTTGACCCAGTCGCCACAGCTGGTATCTGACAAATTTAGTAAACAATCAGACTTGGAGGACCGCATGTCATCTCTTCGCACCACTTCGATCCTTGCCCTTGCCGCCAGCATCACGCTTGGCGCCGCGGCTCAGGCCAAGGCCGATGAACTCAACCTCTACTCCTCACGTCACTATGACACCGATGAGCGGCTCTACACTGACTTCGAAGAGATGACCGGCATCACCATCAACCGCATCGAAGGCAAGGCCGACGAACTGATCGCGCGAATGAAAGCCGAGGGGGACAATTCCCCGGCAGACGTGCTGCTGACGGTGGATACCTCGCGACTGGAACGCGCCAAGAAGGAAGGCGTTTTGCAGTCGGTCGAGAACGACACGCTCGAAGCCCGTATCCCCGATTACCTGCAAGACGAAGACAACCAGTGGTTCGGCTTCTCGCAACGGGCCCGCATCATCTTCTACGACAAGACCGACGTGGAAAACCCGCCGAAATCCTACGTCGAACTGGCCGACCCCGCTTACAAAGGCATGGTGTGCCACCGCTCCTCGACCAATGTCTATTCGCTCACGCTGCTGTCGTCGGTCATCGAAAACCACGGTGAAGAGGCCGCGAAAGAATGGGCCGCCGGCGTGGTCGAGAACTTCGCCCGCGAACCCCAAGGCGGCGACACCGATCAGCTGCGCGGGCTTGTCTCGGGCGAATGCGACGTGTCGGTCGGTAACACCTATTACTTCGCCCGCGCCCTGCGCAAAGACGTCAGCGGCCTGCCCGCCGACGCCATGGAGAACATCGGCTGGGTCTTCCCGGCTCAGGATGCGGAAGGCGCGCATATGAACCTGTCGGGTGGCGGTGTGGCAGCCCACGCGCCAAACCGTGACAACGCGGTGAAATTCCTTGAATACCTCGCCTCCGATCAGGCGCAGAAGTATTTCTCGGCGGGCAACGACGAATACCCTGCGGTCCCCGGTGTAGGCCTCAGCGCATCGGTCGCGCAACTGGGCATCTTCAAGCCCGACGATGTTGACCTGAGCGAAGTTGCAAAGAACGTGCCCACGGCGCAGAAAATCTTCAACGAAGTGGGCTGGAAATAACCCTCCCTTCGGCTCACCTTGGGCGGGCGCGAGACACCTCGCGCCCGTTTTCTTTTGCGCGGCTCGGTGGCGTTCTCGGAACGCGACGCTTTGAGAAGCAAAACACCCTCGCGCCAAACAACGAGGATATCGCTGATCTGCGACTGAACGTTCATCCGCTCCGGACCAGGGTCCTTTGGGCGGATACGCCGTTCGGCGCAGCGCGGCTGTGGGTTCCGCCGGTGAGGTGTTCGGCGAATGCCCTTGGTGTCCAATATCCAAGCGCCGAATGCGGGCGTGTTTCATTGGAGCAAGTGGGCCAAACCCGGATCACGGCGCGCCTGTGCGTCATGTTGCGAAACATGAGCTCTTTTTAAAGCTCATCACACCAGCGATCTTGGAGCCAGACTGGGACCCTACCCAGTCGGTTCAGGCGAATGACTGCAAAATTAAACTCTTGGTTGCATATGCGGCAATTTTTTTTGGCCGCCAAATAATCTCGTGACGCCCCTTCGGCACTGTATTGTGTAGCTAAACGATGCGCTTCCCTGCAAGCGGTTTAGTGCCAATGTGTAAACTATGCGGGTGGCAGATTTTGAACCGAAACACAGGTTGTAAGGCTCTGCAATAAATAGTTTTTCCCGATATCAATCCATTAATTTTCTANGAAACTCAGCACCTCTTGTCGATTTCGCGCCTAAGTCCGTTTCCGAGGGGCGTGAAACGGTCTGAGCAGAATAAAACCCGAAGTTCGATGATCACGACCAAAGGTTGAGGCTTGCGAATCGGAAGGATTTAACCTTTGTTGTGAACACATTATGTCATTTTATTGCCGAGATTTTGGTTGAAAGCGTACAGGTTAAAGAGGGCTCCGGCATGATACAGTAAGAGCATCAACTCATGTGCCTTGAGTGATGTGCTCACTATTCGGGGGGATAGTACATGTCGTTTCGGTGGCGCGCTGTCGGGGGCAGCACGGTCCGCATCTTCTTGGCCAGCCTTGCGCTTGGAGCTATGTCTTCAAGAGCACCGGCACAAGATTTAGTTTTCCAGTTTACGAACCCGTCGTTTGGCGGGAATTCGTTCAATTCTAGTCATTTGTTGTCGCTTGCGGACATCCAGAATCAACACAAGGATGAGGGCGGAACGCAGAGCACCCGATCAAGTACTCAATCGGACTTGTTCGTTCGGCAATTGCAAAGCCGCCTTTTATCATCTCTCTCCTCTGGCCTTTCCGAAGTGATCACCGGTGCCGAACCCGGTGACTCCGATACGCTCACGATTGGCGATCAACAGATTTTCTACGAGCGTACGCTTGAGACGATCACCGTCGAAATCACCAATTTGCTTGACGGCTCCAGCACGGAGATTGTTTTGCCGGTTGTAGAACAGGCGGTGAACTGATGATTTCGATCTTTCGTCGGTACATGTTTCCGGGCGTCACTCGTGCCGTTGTCAAATCCGCAAGCGCGTTGAGCTTGGCATTCTTCGTGTCGGGATGTGCCGAGTTCGAAATGCCGGTTTTGGCGGACGAAGATCCGGCTATCCCACAAGTAACCTCAACCCGAAGCAGCTTGCTCGATATGCCGCCCCCAAAAAGCCGGGTGGATATCGCGGTTTACGATTTCGAAGATTTGACAGGGCAATTCAAACCTTCCGAAGGCTACCAGACCTTGTCAAAAGCGGTATCCCAGGGCGGAGGTGCTGTTTTGATGAAGGCGCTTCGCGATACGAGCGGCGGTAAGTGGTTCCGGGTGGTCGAGCGAAGCAACCTCGACAACTTGCTTCAGGAAAGACGCATTATTCAAGAAATGCGCCAAATTTACCTGAAAGAGACTGAAATCAACCCAAAGGCCCTGCCTCCGATGCTTTTTGCCGGTGTCATCGTTGAAGGTGGCGTTGTTGGCTACGATAGCAATGTCGAAACCGGCGGCGCGGGTGCTGCATTGCTTGGGGTCGGGGCGCGCGGCGAATACCGTAAAGATACGATCAGCGTGAACCTGAGAACTGTCAGCGTCAAAACCGGGGAAGTTCTGGCATCGGTCGTCGTACAAAAATCGATCCTTTCCACCAGTGTCGGAGCAAGTGTTTTCCGGTACATTGATACCGATGAAGTCTTGGAGCTCGAAGCCGGCGTCAGTGCGAACGAGCCAGGTTTCATCGCCTTCAGACGCGCTATCGAAAAAGCGGTCTATACGTTGATCTTGGAGATGGCGCATCGTGATTATTGGGCCTTCAAAAACCATAAGGCAGGAAAGCGTCTGATTAATCAGTACCTTGAAGACGACGGTCGCCTGGATCGGTCCAAGATTTCGGATCAGGACTATGATGGACAAAAAACATCGATGAATAAGTCTGCTGTGACATCGACAGCAGAGAACAAAAAAACGACCTGAGCAGAGATGACATATCGCCCTGACAAGGGGCGAAGATTTCGGGGGCGTGGCGTCTACTTGGCTGGACACCTGCGACACCACGCCTTGATCAGAGGCCGCATTTCGCGGCCGCCAACCGGCACCAAAGATGCCTTTGGTGCTTATAAAGGAGGTTTACCTCATGAAAAAGCACTTAATCACAAGCGTCTCGTTGTTTGCGCTGACTTTTGCCGGTCAAGCTTTGGCAAACGATAGCACGATAGACCAGATCGGTGGCGCAAACTTGGCCCAGATCGATCAAACCGGCGGGTCGGAAGGCGTGTCCACGGTCAATCAAATCGGTGATGGACACATCGCGAAAGTGACACAGGCCGATGACCCCAACAACGGGACGCCTGATTTCAACACTGCGTCGAACACCTCGACAATCACCCAGGAAGGGTCTGAAGCAAAAGCGCTTGTTGACCAAACGGGTGACCCCGGCGAGGCGCCCGGCAACGTATCAGAGATCATTCAGTTCAATGATGGTCCGCCCAAAGCGCTTGCGGACGTCAAGCAAAGCGGCGCGAACAACTTCTCCAGTGTCGAACAAGGGCGCGATGAAGACCCGATTAACCGTCGTGGACAAACCGCGATGATCACTCAGGACGGGTCTGACCACATCTCGACGGTGCTTCAGCGTGGCAACCTGAATACTGCGAACGTGAACCAGGCCTCCACCGGGAACATGTCCGACGTGACTCAGAGCGGGCTGGATAACGACGCCACGATCGATCAATCCGGCGCCGGCAACAGCAGCACCGTGTCGCAAAGCGCGAACTTCGGCATGACCACGGTCAACCAGAGCGGTGACAACAACAGCAGTGATGTGACCCAATCCGGTCGGGCCAACAGCTCGATCGCGGCAACCATCCTGCAAAGCGGTAACAACAACACCAGCTCCGTTTTGCAGACGTCGCTTGTGGCGGGCCCCGGCAGCGCGGACCAGTTTGCCGAAGTCACGCAGTCGACCGACAACAACGCCTCGACCATCGAACAAGATGGGGGTGACCCTGTTGTGGATGAAGTGAACACCGGCAACTCGGCCAGTGTGTTCCAGATGGCCACAAGCGGTAACACCTCGATGGTCATGCAGTCGGGCGCCGGCAACACCGCGACCGTCAATCAATAACCCAGAAATAACGCATCGACCGGGTGCAATGACCCGCGGCCGGTCGGTGTAACTCCATTCAACAAGGGATTAGACAAATGAAGACGCTTCTTATTTCCAGTGCCTCCGCACTCGCTCTGATGGTCGGCGCCTCCGCCGCCTTTGCCAACGACAGCACCATCGACCAGATCGGTGGGCTTAACACGGCGACTGTCGATCAAACCGGTGGCAACGAAGGTGTCTCGGACATCAGCCAAAATGGCACCGGCAACCTTGCCGAAGTCACCCAATCGGAAGACCCTAACGGCATCTCCGGCTTCACCGTCCCCACCAACGATGCAATGATCAACCAAATCGGCAGCAATGCACGGGCCCGCATCACGCAGGACAACCCGGATCAACCGAACGCCCCGACCAATACGGCCTCGATCGACCAGAATTCCAACGGCACCGTGCAGGTCCCGCCGGATGGTATCCCCTCGGGTTACAGCGTGAACGGCCGGATCATTCAGTCGGGCTCGGGCAACGCATCGTCGATCGTGCAATCGGGCAATCCGAACCAGCCACCCAACGATGGCGCTGGCTCGGGTGTCACTGCGCGCAACGATCAGACAGGGCAGGACAACTCCTCGACCATTCTGCAAGACGTGTTCGGTCAAGATGCCAACCCGTTCACCGATGCCAACGTCGCCCAGAGTGGTTCGGGTAACGTCTCGGATGTGCGTCAACGTGGCTCGGCGGCACTCACCAACGTGACACAGAACGGCTCGAACAACAGTTCGGATGTGAACCAAGGTGCAAACCGCGAGATGACGGCGGATGTCACCCAGAACGGCAGCGACAACGAAAGCCTGATCAATCAGGGCGCCCGCACTGTGACCGCCACTGTCAATCAAAGCGACACCAGCCAGTTCTCTGACATCAATCAGGGCCCGCAAAGCCGCTTCTCCACGGCCACCGTCACTCAAAGCAATGACAACAACTCCAGCACCATCACCCAGACGAATACCGCGTCCATGTCCATGGTCACGCAGTCGGGTGTCGATGGTATGAGCACCATCAACCAAGCCGATGGTGAGGGCGCCGAGGCAACGTTGGAGCAGTCAGGTTTTGCCAACATCAGTACGATCGGCCAAACCGGGGACTTCCATACTGCCTTTGTCACCCAGACTGGCGATATGAACGAAAGCATCATTTCGCAGACGGATGACAATCAAATGGCGACCGTCAAGCAAGGCAGCAACGATAACTGGAGTTCGATCACCCAGTCGGGTCTTGGTGCCGGGAATACCGCGACTGTTGAGCAGATGGCAACAAGCGGCAATATGTCCACCGTCATCCAGGCGGGTACTGGCAATGTTGCGACCGTGACCCAATAAGAAAGCCAAAGAATGCCCCGCGCGTATCTCGCGCGGGGCGATTATTCGGAAGAGACCTGGATCGTGATCCAGGAAAATCTTATTCTCACATCCGCAACGTGGCATCGGCAAAGATGGTTCTTGATGCGGTAATCGCTGCCGAGATGTGTTACATTCGCCCAATAAGGCCTTCGGCCTGATGGCCACTGGTAGCAAGGTTGGAAACGATGATCAGGACGACACTCTATTGCACCATGCTTCTTGTTTTCTGGCTCGGGCCATCGCTGGCTCAGGAAAACCTGGACCAGATAACCGACCCGACAAGTGCCGGCGGGGAAAGCGACGCCATTGGACGTAGTGCCTTGGGTGAGGTGTCAATCGACCAAATCGGTAGCGATAACCTCGCGGAGGTTACCAACGAAAGCGACACCAGTGTGCTTGTCGTTGAACAGCGGGGGAATGATCAAAATGCCTTCATTCGTCTTAGCGGTGCGGACAATCAAGGTGACATTACACAGCAAGGCGCCGGCAACAGTGCGGATGTCCTGATTTCCGGTACTATAAATTCGTTCAGTATCAATCAGTCTGCCTCGCAAAACGCCTTCGCAAGCAGCAACGAAGCGTCACTGGAACAACTTGGATTGGGCAATATCGCCTTTCAGACCCAGGTTGGCCAAGGCAATCGCATGTCGCTTAGGCAGGACGGCGCAGACAACTTCGCCGACCTTCTTCAAGACGGTCAGCGAAACAGTATGGAGCTTGAACAAAACGGTGACGGCAACGTTGCCGATCTGAAGCAATACGGGGTTGAGGCCGCGCCGATTTCAGTAAGGCAAACTGGTGGAATGAGCGTTCAGATCACCCAGACCGGCGATTGATGTCATGCGCGGCTTGTCGATCACACTCCTCTCATGGGGCATGATGATCTTCTGGGCAGGTGCGACCGCCCAAGCGCAAGAGGAGTTTGTATCCACCAAGGATCCGGCCATCGTTGAACAGATCACCCCAATCGTACCTGATGAGGTCGAGGGACTCTCGATAGAAGATACCGCGCCAATTCTGGACGAGATATTTGCCATATATGATTTCACACCGGCAACGAATGAACTGGCGGATAATGAAGGTAGCGAAGTCGACAATACCCAAAAAGATAATGAGTCCAGCCAGACGGGACCTGAGGCGGCGCAATCTTCAGAGATTGACTGTGAAGCCGATGGGACTTTGTCGATGACTTTGGACGCGGACTGTGCGCATGGCGCCATGCCAATCGAAGCCAAAAAGGCCGGGGCTTCCACTGGACAGATCGTGACGCGTGACGATGGCGTGTACCTTCAGGTGGCTCCCGCTGAGGCACAATAGGCCCACGCCAGTAAAACAATGCCCGAAGGCTTTGTTAGATTATGGAGTATGATATGAAGATCAGTCGATTTTTTTTCGCGATCCTCGCGGCTTGGCCCTTCTCCGTGGCTTCGGATGAAGTTCCGCGTGCCTGGCTTGATATGTCTCAACACGACGGGCTTGTTCAGATTGAGGTTTTCTCGAACCTTAAAAAAGGCTTGGGGGGAGAGTACCAGCTTAACGTCGTCAAGAGTGGCCCAAGTGGTAAATCCGTCAACAGGCAATCGGGTACAGTTCCTGTGTCCCAAGGTGAGGCCATGGGCCCTCTTTCGGTCTCGCGCGTCTCGCTCGAACCCGATGCCAGTTTGAGCGTCACGTTGAAAGTGACCGACAAAAACGGGTCTGTCTTCGAAGATGAAAAATCCCTGATGGGTAAGTAACCTTACTGAGGGGCAAGGGGGCCGCGTTTTGCAATTGTGGACGGTCGCTTGATCCAACGCCTTTCAGCAATGCAACGGCCTGTTGGTGATTGGGCNCGCTTCTTTTCCGCAAGNNGGTATAGCGACTGTGTCAAGATACCGTTACTCGCCGGATATTTTCCTTAGCCTCTGAGTTTCGGGAAAAAGGCGATTTTCATGACCAAAATTCAACGCGAGATAAGGCGTAAGTATCGGATACTGAGAACGGCACCTGAAACCTGCCCGAGACGCGTTTTACGACCTGCTCTGCCTTCAACAGGTCGATGACCTCCCAAGCGTCGAATTGGAGCGTTTTGCTAGTGACGAGCCAAATCATCCCGCCGTCGACAATATCTGCCTACCGCTGGAGGATTTGCACATGACCCGAGCCGCAGACAAACGAATACAGTGATATGCTCACCGCCTTGCGCCACCAGGTGCCGCGCGTTGCCTAAAGCGTACAGCTTATGCCATCCAAGCCTCGATCTACCCGATCACAGTTTTTGTGGCCCAACTGTCTTCGGAATCGCGGAGCTTCCTCGTCCGCCGGACCTGAAATTGAAGGCACAACTTGCGGCTTCAAGCTGCAATATCATTGGGGACTAAGCCTACGAACCGGCACACCTCTGGATCGCGCCGTTCAGCTTTAAGGTTTAGGGAGTCAGTCGTGGGTGACTGCGATATTGGCGTCCAGGATCGCGCGTGTCAGGGCTTGCGCCGCCGGGGTCAGCATATGTTGCGGCGGGGTGACCATCCAAACCTCGCGTCGGGCGGAGGCATCGACCAAAGGAAGGAATTCCAAATCAAGGAATTCCGGCAGAACCGCGAGTTCGGGCAGAAGCGTTACCCCCACACCGCCGCGCACGAGGCTGAGGATCGAGGCGGTATTGAGAACATTGAGCCGAGAGGCCGCCATGATCGGCGCGAAGCCTTCATCGGTGATGAAATCGCACAGACCGTTGGCGATGAAATCCACGCCTTCCAGGTCTTTCCACGTCAGTTCTGTCCAGTTCTTCGCCAGCGGGTGATCAACCGGGCAGACCACGCCAAACCGGTCGGTGAAAACCAGATGTCGTTCGAACCCCGGCATATGGCTGACGCTGGCCATGCCGATATCGGCACGTTCAGCCGCAAGTTCGCGTTGCACCGAGGCGGAGTCGGTATCGCGCATGTCGATCCGCACGCCGGGGTGGGTTTGCATGTAGTCCTGCAGGATCGGCGGCATGATAACCTGCGCAACGGAAGGGGTCACGGCCAGCCGGACCTGCCCCATCTCAGCGCGAGATAGCCCTTCAATCGCGGCCACGGTACGCTCGAAATGCGACAGCTCTCGGGTGGTCTCGATCAGGATCAATTCGCCCAAGGGGGTGAGGCGGGATTTGCGGGTGCTCTCGAAAAGCGGTGCGCCGACGTGATCCTCGAATTGGCGAAGCATCATCGAGACCGCCGAGGAGGTGCGGCCCAGAACCTCGGCCGCATCAGCGAGGGAACCGTGATCGGCCACGGCCCGAAAACAGCGCAGCATTTCGATTTTAATGGCCAAAATTCAGAATCCTTTGAGTCGGGCGCCTGGATAACAGTTTTGGCTTAATTCTGTGTTGAACGCATCCTTGTCATGCGCATTCCCACCAGAAAAGGGCAGGAAAGCGACGTTTCACCACCGTGGCGGGCAAGGCGTTTCGAAACGCCTTGGGCAAGCGGTTTGCAAACCGCTTGTGCCCCCGGCGCGCGCCGGGGGTGTGCAAGGGCTTTCGAAAGCCCTTGGCGGTCGGTCACGGTTTGGCGCGGCGCAGCGGAAGGGTGTTGCAGAAGACGACATAATGTTGGTGGTTTTCCACCGCCTGAAAGCCGCGTCGTTCGACTTCGCGCAAAAAGGCGTGGCGGCCAACAAGGCGTTCGACATCGCGTATTTTGCGCTTCACCACGCCGCCCTTGCGCGCTTCGGTCGAAGTGAAGACCTGTTGCAGCCAGATATCGGGTGTGAGGTGTCGCGGCAGGGTTTTCATGGGCAGAAGACTGCCGCAGCATGGTTAAGGAAGGGTTATCCTCAGAGCACCCCGATATCGGCCAAGGCGGCCGACAATTCGGGCGGCAGGCTGTCTTCTTCCTGCCGGTGCTGGGGCAGGTCGGCGGGCGCGTCCTCGGGCTTGAGGTAGCGCCAGCCTTGGAAGGGACGTTTGGGGGCGGTGGAGGTCCGGATCACCTCAGGCTCCAGAACAAAGCCGCAGCGACGGATACCGTCGCTGCCGATGACCTCGTCAAAGCGCAGAAGTCGCTGGCGGCATTGCACGAGGCCTTGCACGACCCAATAGATCGAGCCCCCCTCAAGCAGCTCTGCCTCGCGTTTGGGCCACATACGGGTGATATGCCGGGGCAGGCCGTCAGGCCCCTTGGCGCGGGCCGACGCTTGCCAGCGCATGAGGCTGTCCACGTTGTCCGATCCGACGCTCAGTTTGATGAGGTGCAGTGTGGCCATGCGATTCCCTTGGTTCAGGGCATATAGGGTAGTGGAAATGCGGGGCGCTTCAAGCTATTGTGGTTGCCTGCCAATCACAGGATTCGACCAATGACCCGTTTCGCTGCCACCATCGCCCAGTCCATCTGGGACATGAAATACCGCCTGAAGGAGGCCGACGGCACACCGATTGACGAAACGGTGGAAGATACATGGCGTCGGATTGCACGGGCCTTGGCCGAGGTGGAAAACGACCCAAGCCATTGGGAAGACCGTTTTTATGCCGCGTTGGAGGATTTCAAGTACCTGCCCGCCGGTCGCATCACCGCCGGGGCGGGCACGGCGCGGAGTGTGACTCTGTTCAATTGTTTTGTCATGGGCACGATCCCCGACGATAT
>PR_CR_10_Liq_1_inCRDRAFT_1001202_pt1 | contig 14995 bp, 7 predicted proteins | sample PRCRCaboRojoPR_3_FD_10241 | JGI IMG/M metagenome (IMG submission 10241)
TTTTCATAAGTGCTTTGAAATTGTTGAAGTCTAGGTGTCCGGTTCTGTTTTTGTCGAACTCCCCAAAGGCGTCTTTGGGAGAAAGCATGTAGTCACTCATCCTTTGGCCGAGTTGTTTCAGTTTTAAAGAAACGTTGTTCGAAATGGTACTTTCAACTTCTGAAGCCTTGAACTTGTTTTCGAACTCCTTCCAACTGATTTTGCCGTCAGCGTTCGTGTCTACTCTTAGCAGAATCAAGTCGATCTCCCGTGCAGTAAGGCCTAAGTTGAGTTGCCGCAGGGCTTTTCTGAACTCAATGGCTGACAAGTAGCCGTTTCCGTCTTTGTCAATAGACCTGAATATAGACTCGAGACTGCTTGGACTGGCTTTTATGAGTTGCTGGAGTCGTTTGATAGGGTCTTCTGCGTGGGACTTGTAAGAAACATAAGAAAAAGGAGTATGTAAAGTGCCTGTCCGGGAATACCTGGAGAGTCTGGACTGCTTTGAGGAGCTTCTTGAGAAAGAAGAGTTTTCAAAAAGATTTCTGAAGTGGTTAACTGTGAGGTTCTGATTGGACTCACGAATCTTGTTCCACATTGACTCAATTTCTTGTAGAGAGAACCTGTTTGGAATGATAGAGTTAACTCCTTCCTTAAACTCTTCGTAAGTAACTCCGCTAGTTTTGCTTTTGTTGAAGTAAGAAAAGGCTGCACTTGGGTCAGTGAAGTTGCAACTAATGCAGTCTTTGAACTCACTTAGGCACTGAGTAGACCAGTTGAACTTGCCAAAAGCTAAGCGCCAGTCCTTTTCAGATAAGTACCCTTTGCGCTGTGGGTCTAAGTAAGCAAACAACTGCTGCAATAAGTTCTTGGTTAAGTTGAACCCTTTTAAAGCCTGGGACTTAGCAGTCCAAGTTTCGAATTGCTGGAAAGTGATTTTTCCAGTGAGTTCTGAAATGCTTTCAAAAGACTTATGCCAGTCAGAAAACTCTTTTGAAAGCTTAATCCCAATCTGCTGTTTAGCTGCCTGTTTCCAGTTAGTTACTTTGTTTTCTTCGAAAAGTAGTTTAAAGTCAGACAACTGCACGCTGTTTCTTTTGTAGTTGTCTAGCAATTTATAAAGCCTTTCTAGGCGACTTGAAGCAATCTCTGACTCTTTGAACTTGAGGTTAGTTACTAAGGTGTTTCTGAGGTCTTTGAAGTTAACTACTCCGTCAAAGTCTTTGTCAAACACTCTAAAAGCGTCCTCTACAGTTAGTCCTTCTGAGTTTATCCACTGCTTTATTGAGTTAAGGGTACTTTTTTCCCAAGTCCAACTGTCTTCGTGGTTGCTAGATTCCATTTCGTTATCTTTCATGACTTTTAAGAAGTTTTTGTAGTCAACTATTCCTATTTTCTGGCGGTCCATCACTGCGAACAGTCCGTTTTTGATGGGTTTGGAAAGTTCTATGATGCTTTCGAGTCCGTCAGAGAACTCCTTTGCAGTAAGGATTCCTTTTTGTTGTTTGTCGAAAAGTTTGAAGGCGTCTTTGTAGTTAATGCGTCTTTCCACAAGTGCGTGTCTGATTTTGCGCACTATGTCTTTAGCTTTTTCGATGTCGAGGGGCTTAGTGGGGAAGGGTTTGGAGTCTTGCATTTCTAAGTAAGACTCGCCGTTTAAAACAGCTGTTAGATCTTCTGCGTCTATGTAGCCGTCTTTGTTCACGTCATACTTCTCAGCTAAGTACTGAAGTGCCGAGTCCTCCAGTTTTTTGTTGATCTTAAGTTTAAGAAACTTTCCCCAAGTACTCACTGTTACTTTGGTGCCTAGTTTTTTTATCAGCTGAGCAGGGGTAGTTTTGTTTTGGTCTATAAAAACTTTCATGCGGATTATGGAGTTCTTCAAGGGGTCTGGAGCAGGAGTCTGTTCTCCGTGCATTTTTTCTAAGAAGTCAGTGTAATCCACCATTCTGTTGTTTTTTCTGTCTAGAATTCTGGCAAGTCTTTCGATTTCTTTGTCCTGAAGTCCTACTCTAGCTCGATACAAGGAGTCCTGGAAGTCCACTATAGAAAGCTTCCCTTTGTGAGAAGTGTCAGCTTTTTCAAAGTGTTTTTTCAGAGCTTGGGGGTTGCCTTTAATGTTGTTTTGGATCTTGCGTAGGATTTGTTCCTTCCAGTCTCCTTCGTAAGTCCTGGGTTCCTGGGATAACTGCAGCAAAAATTCTTGGGTGTCTAAGTAACCCTTTTTCCCAGCTGATTCGCGAGCTATGTCCACAGCTTTGCTAGTTGTGAGTGTTGGGTCCATTCTTTGGAGTATTAAAGTAAGGTCTTCAATGGTGATTTTTTGTTTGTCTCCTATGTTCATCTTAATTAGTAAGTCGTCAGCTTCAATTCCGTGCTGCAATATAATGTCGCGCAAGGACTGAAAAGGTCCATACTCTTCGTATATTTTGTTAGTCCACTCTGCTACGTCCAGGACCCTGTCTTGCTTAGTGTCAAGTTCACAAAAAACCAAGTAAGAGTCGTAAGAGTTCAGACCAAACTCGTTCATAGCCTCTGCAAACTGTTGTAAGTCCAGGAACTCAGAAGCACCTACTTTTTCGCAGAGCTTTTTAAACGCTTGCTCTGAAGTAAGTTTTTCTTCTCTAAGCCACTTTTTGAGCCTTTTAGTGATGTTTTGGGCAATTTTAGCAGAGTTGTAGTCTTGGAAAGCAGACACAAACTCCTCTTCGCCAATTCTACTTCTGCCTCGACTTACTTTGTTGAAAGCAGTGCTGGCTTCTATAGGTTTAATTGTTCCTCTGCTTTTTTCGTTCATGTACTCCACGAACTCCTCTGCATTTAGTTCGTTTTTGCCTTTGGTAGCTTCGGCAAAGGTTTTGGATAAAGGAGTTGCTGCTAAGTTGTTCCTTATCTTGCTAAAGTTAGGGTCAGAAGGAATAGGAGTAGGCAGTCTTTCTCCTTGTGTGCTTTCTAAGTCCCCCAAAGAACTCACTTCAGTTGACTCACTAGAAACAAACCCCCTGCAGATTCCAAGTAGGTCTAAAACCGAAGCTGTTTCGTAAAGGTTAACTCTTAGTAAAGCTTTGAGTTGGTGGATGTTTATGTTCACTCCTGACTTCTTTAAAAGCGAAAGCAACTCTGAAGGAGCCAAAGCTACTCTAGGTTTCATGCCTCCTTGCTGAGCTACAGAGGCCAAAACTAACTTTTTCTCCCAAACTTTTTTAGCTAACGGGTAAAGGTTCTCTGTGCCATAAAAACTAGTTAAGTCTGAAGGAGCACGTGAACCAGAAGGAGGTCTGCGGTTTTTAGCAAAGGTGTCGATAATAGCTTTGTACCTCACCATGAGTCCTGAGCGGGCGTTTGCAGAGTTAACTAGTCTTTTTGCAAGTTTGGAGTCGATTCCTGGATGCCCTAACTCACACAAGGCTTCTTGGAAGTCTTCTAGACTCAGCAGTCCCCTTCCTGCTTCGTCTTTGGCTTGCAGTAGTAAGGCCAGTTTGGCATGGTTACTTTGAATGTACTTGATAGCTGAGTTTTGAGATGTAAGATTATTCACAGAGTTGCTTGCTTCAGTGTGCGAAAAGCTGAACTTAGACGGACTTTCTTTGACAGCTGGGGAAGATTGTCTGAAACTTTGGGAAGTTTTTGGCCGGTAAGTATGATTGCGGTTATTTCCTTTTGCAGACTGGATCGCTCTCATTTTCAATATTTATATTTACGACTGAAATTAATCTATGCTGTGCGTTTTTGTTTTAGGGCTAGTAACCGCAGACCCTTTGTTTTGGGAAGACAGAGTAAATGACTTAGTGTTTGACTGGTCTGCTTTGCAGAGACCTTACTACGACCCTTGGGTGTTCACTTATTCAGACAGTTTTCTATTCAACACCAAGTACGTATTTAACTTTGGAGTAAACATTCCTGAAGTGTGCGGTGCCCAAAACGCCGCAGCAATTGAAGTTGTGGAGATACTTGCAGACACTTTTGAAGAATGCGACATTCTAGGCAGACACGAAATGCACAGTTTCTCAGTGCTGGACTCAGAGTACCCACAACTAGGTTTCCAAATCACTTACTCAGGAGGAGACTTGTGCATTGAAAGGTCTTCAGCTACAAAGCAAGGGATAACTTTTGTGCTGGAGTGCAGCCAAACTGAAGGGCCTTGGGAGGTGATTGAAAGTAGCTTGGACTACTGCCATGTGTTCCTAAGCAAAAAGACCCAAGCAGGTTGTGGGTTCAAGAACTCCAAAAGTATAGGATTGGTTTGGTGGTTGGTGGTGGGGTTGGTAGCAGGGGCGTTTGTGTACTTAGCTTTGGGGATTCTTTACAACCTTTACAGAGGAAAAAGGGGAAACGAAGTGATTCCTAACTACTACTTTTGGACTCGGTTGACTTATGAAAAGTTATAATTAGAAGATAATACAAGCACAAGACCCTCGCTTGGCAACTGCGACGTTTTGGAGTTTCTTTTCTTTTTCTTCGATTTCACGCATTTTGCGGTTGTACTCTTCTTCTTTTTGCAGTTGTTCGGCTTTGAGTTTCTGGATGAGTTCTTCTTTTTGCTCAAGTTTGCTTTTGAGCTCAGTTACGCCTTTAGTGGTGCTTTTGCGCAAAGGAGAGTTGTCTTGGTCTTCTTCTTCTTCGATATCTGACAAGTCCATGTTGGCTTTGATGTTGGCTTGTGCCATAGCGTAGTTAGTAGTAGAAGCGTGTTTGAGTTTGTTAATTTCTTCTTGTTTCTTTTCTTGAGTTATGTCTCCAAACACACTTATGGCCAAAGCATGGTTTAAAAAGTCTTCAGCTACTTCTGGAGTCACTGCTACTGAGTGCACTTTGGTGTAGTTGAACTGGGGGTTAGTAGTTGTTTCCATGCACTTTTCAGTAGTAAACTCTTCTTGGCTGCACATTGTTAAGTTGTAAGCACAGTACATGTTGGTGCTGTAGTTTTCAGGAATGTCTACAGCTTCTACTATTTTAAGGGTTATGTCTAAGTTCTTGTTGAGTAGTTCTTTTAAGTTGTCGTAGTCTTCTAAGTTCATCCCTTTCACTTCAGTTTTCAAAGCAACTCTCAAAGACCCCTTTTTGGAGCCTCTGTCGTCAATTATAGGAATGTAGTCCTCGTCAACTCCCATCAAGTAGTAAACCACGTCTAGGTATATGTAGGAGTGCCCGATTAACTGGTAAGTTTCTTCGATGTTTTCGATTTTGTCGGCAAAGGGGTCGTAGCCTACGTCTATGTCTTCGGGAGAAGCTCCCATCGAGAGTTGGTTGCAGATTTCTTGCATATCAATCAGGCGTCCTTCAAGCTTGTCAAGCGACCAGTGGATTTTAATGTCATCTGAGAGTTCTGGGTACACTACTTTGATTCTTACGTTGGTGCTTGCAAGCCCTGAGCCTATTGTTCCGTCAGCTCGTTTTTCTCTGTACAGCTCAGGCTGGAATATAACGCTTTTCCCTAGTAAAACAGCTCTTTCGTTAGCTTCGTTGATTTGCTGGATAGCGTGAGTGAGTAATTTTTTAAGGCGTTCTAAAGCTAGGCGGTTTTCTTCGTAAGCTTTGAGGGAAGCTTCTTTTTTGCGCATTTCTTCTTCCATAGCTCGTTGCCTAGCAATGAGTTCGCCTTCTCTTTCAGCTAAAGCTTTGCGGGTTGCTGAGTCGTCTTTTTCTTTGGAGCTAAGGAGTTCTTCTAGCTGTTTGCGTTCTTCTTCCATCTTCTGTCTGGCTTCTTCCCACTCAGCTTCAAGTTTCTTTTTCATTTCTTCTTGTTGAGCTTTGAGTTCTTCGTCTTGGTTCCCTATCAGTCCTTTGACCTGCTCTGCGTTGGCTTCGTTTACAGCGTACTCCCAGTCAAATTCTTGGTTAGAAATCTCTTCAGGGTCTATGTACAAAAAGAAGTTGTGGTTCCCAAACTTAACTCTGTCTTGGTTTTCCAGTATTTGTTCACTGGTCAGTAACTTCCCGTTCACCATCGTTTTTAGGTTGGGGTCTTGTGAAGGTATTATTTTGGCTTCGTCATCGTTGAGGACTACAGTGCAGTGGTTGATTCCAATTCCCAAACCTTCTATTACTATGTCAGGCATTTCGTCAGGGTTTTTTTTGCCTATCCGGTTGGCCCCAGGTTTGAACACGTGCCGGATGTACCCTGAAAGTAGGGGGTCTTCGTTGAGGTTTGAAAGGTGCGGAGCATCAGGTCTTTGGGTTTGTGGAAGCACAGGAAGACCTGTTGCAGGGGTAGTAGGAGCATTGGCTCTTTCTTGCCAGGTCTTTTCTGCTTCTTCTTTGGCTTTCCTGAGTTCTTCAATTTGCTGTTCGTACTGACGCCTTATTTCGTCGTCTGCTCTGGAACTTGCGCTTCCTTCAGGCAAAGCTTTTCCTTCTAGTAGGGCTTTGAGCTTTTCGTTCTCTTCTTTGAGTTCTCTAATGAGTTTCTCTTGTGGAGTCTCGTTTACTACAGCTTGATTCTTAATAGACTTCACGGCATCAGCGTACCTAAGGGTACTTAAAGTTTCTTCAAAGTTAAAAGTAGCAGGAGAAATAGCTGCAATCATAGTAGTTTTGGAGTTACCTCCTAAAGCGTTTTGCAGAATCCGGGTCAGTTTACTTTCCCTGTAAGGAATCACTTCGCCTTTGCCTAGTTTTCCTGAGCCTCTTTTAGCTAGGGCAGTGATCACTTTTCCTAAAGTAGACAGGGACTTGTTAATGTTGCTGCCTTCTTGCAACCTGTCGCCAGCTGCTCCTGTTTTAGAAGCACGTTCAGAGCCAGCTAAGTCAACTAGGTTGATTTTACTTTGCTTCCTGTTAAGGGGTTTTCCTGAGTCTTCATCATAAAAAATCTGAGTAAAGTCAATTGTAAGAACAGTGTGTGCTCTCGAACTAGTAGCGTTCATTTGAGTAGCAGCTACAGTGCGGTGCTTGTTCCCTAAGTCCAAGACAGCAGAAATCTCTTCATAAGAACCAACGGACTTAGCTTGCATTCCATCTACAAAGACTCCTTGTTTAGGGTCTTCTCGAATGCGCAGGCCTCCTTTAACTCGGTTTTGAGGAGGCTGAAGTAAGTCTTGGACTTGTTCGTTGTAAATTTCGACCATACTCGCACTGACTTTGTACTCTACATAAGGACTCGAGGAGCCGGAAATGCGCTTGAAAATCTCTTCACAAGCAATTGGAATGATGCCTTTGTTAGGTCCGTAACCAACCATGGAGTAAGACTTGCCAGAGCCTGTTTGACCATAAGCAAACAAGCAGCAGTTATAACCTTCCCAGGCGTTGTTGAGTACACCTACTCCAAGGTCTTCGAACACAGTTTGTTGGTCTGCGTACTTAGAGGTTGCAGAGTCTTTGTTGAGGATTCCAGTTTCGGGATCTTCAACAAAGCCATCGTGGGACCAATAACTATAATCGAAAAAAAACTCTTTTTCGTAAGAGGTTTGTTGGTTGAAGACTTTAGTCATGTTTCCTTCCATGCTTACGCAGAGTTCGGCTCCTTCAGACTTCTCCCTTGCATTGAACGGACGAACCCGGACAGCTACTTTCACAGCAGAATCAGCCATTTTAATTACAAAGCCTATGAAACCCTAATAAAATGAAAGCACCTTACAAGTACCCTTACTTGTCAATATTCATACTTGGGTATTACTTTTTGGAACACGAAGGGTACTACTACAAACTCAGGAAGTACATTGGGTACCCCGAAGTAGACGAAATCAACTACGTAGTTTCTTTGGACGACCAAAAACTAAGTAAACTCAGCAGTGCCTCCAACAGAGAAATGCTTCTTTACTGCTACACAAACCCTGACCAAACCCACTTGTCACAACTCAATAAAGCAGCTGAAAAGGCCAAAGTAAAAAAACGCAGTCCAGTTTTGTTCGGGGAACTCGACTGCACTGAAAACACTTGCCAAAACCTAGGCGTAAGTAGTTTGCCTGCGTTAGTTTACCTTAAAGAAGGCACTCCGACTGCTTACTACACCAATTCTTTGGAAAAAAAGAAAATCCTTAAGTTTCTTAAAAACCAAACCCTAAACTTTGATTAATTAGACCCCTTCAATAATACCTACATCTTCGTCAATGTATTGGTACTTGTGAGACAGCATGTTGTTTCTAATGTTTTCGAGATAAAGCCCCACACTTTGGGCTAGTTGCTCTCCTACTCCGTAGTCAATGCTCCACTCAAGTACTTCTCCTGTGCTTAAGTCTGCCACCAAGAACTCCCCTTCGTTGTTTCGGGCAAAAGGCAGGTAACTCACTTTCCAGTTTATGGAGACTTCGCCTGCTTCCACTGCTTGCTTTATCTGCTGAACTGGGATGGTTCTGAAGGTGTCTTGCAGAGGGACTCCTCCGTCGTGAATCTCAAAAAGTTTCTTCAAAGCAAAAGGGGCATTTGCAACCAAGGAGTCTGAAGTTCCTTCTAAGGGTGAAAAGTTAGGAACGTTCGAGGATACCCAGTTAAGAATGTCCCTGATTGCTTGCTCAACTTCAGACTCGGTTATGTTGTCTCCTCTGGGGTTTCCTATGTCCACTTTAAACTTTTTTTCAGATTCCATTCTGTGAATATTATACGTTATAATATGAAGAGTCACGAAAATGAGTTAAGTAAACTCAGAGAAGAGTTCCAAGGAGTCCCTTTAGACCACGTAAGACTGGAGTTTGTGTTTTCACTGCTAAGGTCCCACAAGTTCATTGACCCTTTTTTTGTTCCCTCTAAGTACTCGATATACGGCGACAAGAGCCAAAAAGGCCTTAGGTGTGTTTGGAAACGCCCTGAAGAGTTTATGGAAGGCTCTATCGAAGTATTTCAGAACAGCATAGACCAAAGTGACATTAATCAGGGAAAACTAGGAAACTGCTGGTTTATGTGTGCTCTGTGTGCTTTGACTGACAGGAACAACCTTATTGCAAGGCTTTTTGAAACCAACAGAACAAACTCAGCTGGAATTTACAGAGTTAGACTTTGCAAAAACGGAGAATGGCAAAGTGTTACTATAGACGACTTAATTCCCTGTGACAGCTCCACAAACAAGCCAGTTTTCAGTGAAAACAACGGACCAGAGTTGTGGGTGGTGCTTTTGGAAAAAGCTTATGCAAAACTCCATGGGTCCTACTTAGCACTTAAAGGAGGCTTTGCAGCAGAGGCTTTTATGGACTTGACAGGGGCACCTGCTTTTTCATACTTTTTCAAAGACTATGAAGACGAAGTTGAAAGTTTGGTGTTTTGGAACTGGATGGTTACCTGGCACAACCAAGGCTATTGCTTAACTGCAGCAACTGACGATGGAGTAGACGAAGACTCTGGAATGGTTCCAGGACACTACTACTCTATTACAAGGGTTGAGTATGCCCAAGGGCACTACTTGATCAACCTAAGGAATCCTTGGGGTTCTTTTGAATGGGAGGGACCCTACAGCGACTTTTCAAGGGAGTGGACTCAGGGGCTCAAAGCTGAACTTAGACCAAAATTCGATAAACACGATGGAGCGTTTTGGATGAACGTTTATGACTTTTTCAGGTGTTTTTCAAGAGTAGTAGTGGGCAAAGTAGGCTTTCCTTATGAAATGCGCATGAGGAACTTAATTACTAAGGACAGAGAAGCAGGAGCTATAGCCAGGGAGTACTACTCAGTTTCAGCAGCTCAAAGGTGCCAAGTAGTGGTGGGACTTCACCAAGAAGACGAAAGGTCTGTAGGAGTAGAGGAGTACAGAAGGTACCTAGACTTAGGCATAGTAGTTCTTAAGAACCACTACGGGTCTTACTCCTTTTACTCAGCTTCTCCAAACAACATTACTGATCGGGACAGCCAACTAGAAGTGAACTTAGAACCCGGAGAATACATCATAGTCCCTATAAGCAGTGGCTGTAGTCTTCAGGTGCCCCAAAATGCTAGGCCTCCCCACTTTAACTTTGTTACAGAAGAAGGAGTTCTGCACCCCACGATTCAAAGCACAATAAGGGACGTTTTTCGAAGGTTTGATATGGACATGAACCAAGTACTAGGTCCACAGGAGTTTATAAGCTTCGCACACAGACTTGGGCAAAGCATATCTGAAGCTGACTTTTGGAGAGTGATTTGCAACAAGTACACAAGCACAGAACAAGGAATCACTCTGCAGGGACTCTATGAGTTGTTTACAGTGGGAGTAGAAGACAAAGGCCAAGACCAAGTAGCTCAGTGGTTAGAGCAGCTAGGGTACTTGCACCTTTACAGTGTGGAGTCGCGAGCTGTTGTGCTGAGTATTCACCATTCTTCTCCCCTAGAGTGTTCCCGCCACCACATGGATCCCTTTTTGAACGAACTTGCCTGGGGAGCTGCTGTCCAGCACTTAGGGGAAACAGTTTCTTCGCGAGGAGGAGTGACTCTGTACAGCTTCAAGCACACTGCAGGGTGCAGCTTCGTAGCTTCGAACTCGGGCTCTTCAAAGGCCCTTACCAAAATAGACCTAAGAGACTCCAGAAACGTGGAGTTTGGAGTGAAGTCTGGAGTTAACGAAAAAGAGGTGCCTCCCGGAGGGTCAAAGGTGCTCGAGCACATTCAGTGCAAAAAAGACCAAACTAAGTACTCCTGGTCTGTTTCGCTCCAAGTAAGGAAGTAAGTATACATAAACATTTAAAAGCATATTTCCTACAATTATAAATGGACGCTTCCTGGCCTGAAGTAGCAGACCCTGAACTAGAAGCTAAGTATCAGCAGTTCAAGTCACTTGAGTCCAAAAGCAACTGGGAAAAAATCAGCGAAGACCAGAACACCCAAATGTTCAGACTCCGAGGAGCCCACGACTACGACATCTTCAAAACAGTGATTATGGTTCCCAAACCTGCAGGAACAGTGTTTAACTTTTTGAACAGCACAGAAAACTTCGAAAGGTGGGGAACCAACCTCAAAAGCTGCCAACTCAAAAGCCAACAACAGAACTTAAAACTTATGTACATACAACAAAAAATGACCACTCCTCTAGACGACAGGGAAATGTACGTCTGCGAAAAAGCCTTTGAAAGGGACGGAAACTACTACGTAGTGGGAACTAGCTTTGAAGCTGAAGACATTCCAGTAGTTGACGGCCACGTAAGAGCAAGTATCTTTATGAACACTTTCCAAGTGCAGCCTATGGAAGACAACTCTTGTTTAGTCACTTACCTAGTTGACTGCGACTTTGCAGGCAACCTTCCCAAGTTCGGGAAAGAAAAGGTTGAAAAAAGCATGGCCAAGAAGGTTCCCAGGATCTTTTCGGGGATCTCATAATGTAAATAGCTAAGCTTAAAGCATTACAAGTGGAAGTTCCATTGGTTTAAATAAATATGTTGAGGAGTCTTCAAAGAGGACTAAAGGGCACCAGTCCGTTCTTTATCAACCCAAATCGCTCAATATTTGGACTCAAAGGAATTTATGAAAACCTTAAGGGGCTTTACAAAAACGCTACTGAGCCCGGACCAGGTAACCACAACCCCAACTCAATGGAAGCCACTGAGACCGAGTTGTTTGACGAAGACGCCCACGAAGTCCAAGCAATGGTAACTAACAACCCCTTCGACTTGGACATTATGATGGGAGACAACAACCCCCAACGCAACTTTGGAACTGTGGACAACCCTGTGCTTATGTTTTCAGCCAATGTAGGGTGGAGGTACGTCATGTGCTCCGGCATGAACGAAGAAGACGAAGGTCTCTCCCACACTGGAGTGTGGTTCATTTTGCGTGAAGGACCTATTCACAGGTGCCCTTGTTGTGGACAGTGCTTCAAGTTAATTAACCTGAGAGACGAAATCAGTCCTGAAAACGACTACTTCTTAGAGCACTACATGCCTATTTTGGAAGAGGAAATGGGGGACGACGACGACCTTGTAACTAGGTGGACTTTCCACAAATTTGCTGAACCTTACCCTGCTTTGCAACCTATGACCAACACCCACCACGCTTATATCCTTGTCAACCAAGACGACCACGATCGCATCCTAACTGACCCTGCCTACAGACTGCAAAAACTCTACGAAGGCCACGTTAAACTGCACGAGCTGCACCAAGCTTTAATTGACGTAGAAGAAAGAATTCTCTGGCAAAACGGAGGGTCCTACCCTAAAGTAAACTACACAATAGCAGACTACGAAGACTTAATTACTTCAGAACTTGCCATCCGCAAACTGGACAGGATTTTCGAAAAGGTGCAGCAGTTCCAAAAGCGTGAAATCTTGGACCCAGAAAACCACGAAAGAAGGGAAAAAAGAATGCAGGAAAGAGCAGAAGAAAGAATGGAAAACACCTACACCCACTACATCAACACTAACGAAATGGAACAACAGTACAAGGACTACTACGAAACTGACCAAGACCCCGAAGAAGAAATCCTAGAAGAACAAGAAGACTACGAAGAGCTCGTCGCAAGCGGAATCTTCAACTTCAAAAACTACAACTTTGTAGAAGAAGACTCAAGCAACCCTGTAGGAGCTATCATGGGGACTTTTGAAAGAAAAATGTTCAAGTTCAAGCACAGAAAGTGGAACGACGACCCTGCTACTCACTTCATAAGGGAAAACAGAATGATCAGAAGGTATCTAGAACGCATGCAGAACCGAGACCCTAGTTTAGAAATCGACCCACAAGAAATCTCTGAAATGGCCGAAAAGCCAGCTGAAGATATGTACGACGTGGCCAAGAACTACAGACAGTACATGATGGACGAAGCCATTCTCCAGTACAAAGACTACTACGAGTCTGACGAAGAGGACATCAAAGACTTCGACTACATCAGTCCTGAAGAAAAGCTCGAGTTCGCACAAGTCTTCAAAGACTACTCCCGTCCCCTCAACACCAGAAAAACCGTGATTTCGATTCCTAAACGCGAGTGGGACTCCACCAAGTCCATTTCCGAGAACTTCTCTGAGCAACTAAGCGACATAAGAAACCGAATCTTGCCCAGCGTTAAGTCTCAAATCTACCAAGAAGCTTCCAAACACCAAGGGCCTTACTTAAAAGGCAAAGACGTAAAGCTTTCTACCGGAACTCACGAGCTGAAAAACATCTCCAGATTAGACGAGATATTTGGTCCTCAACTGGAGCAGTTAGACGAACTGAACAGGTCTCCTAAAAGGTTAAATCAGTAACCCTCATTTAATATTCCACGGTTGTCTTTGAAGTACTCTTGGATGTTCTTGGTCATCTCTTCAAGTCCCAACTCAAACACTAAACTGAGGATTTCTTTGAAGATCTGCATAGCTTCTAGTTTCTTGCCCAGCTTGTCCAGGACCACTCCTCGCCAGTACTGAGCCTTTACTTTTTTGACTTCGTCGGCTTCAATGCCTTCTTTCATCCAATACACGTGGAAGTTCAAAAAGTCGTGCAGTGCTTGGTTGCCTTCTTCAAGTTCTAGTCCAAACTTCGCGCAAATCTTGCCTAGGTTGTACAGAAACGAGTAGTCACTGCTTACTGAAAACACAGAGTTAGCGAAGTGCCCTGTAGGTCTACAGTTGCTTTCTGCTTCAGGCAGAGGCTTGGGAGTCCGCGAGCCTATACTTTCTCTTGGCTCTTGGGGCATTTGCATCACGAAAGAACTCAAGTTCCTTCTGTTGATAAAAAGTTTGCTTTGGTGGTATCCAATTCCTGCCTTAGAAGCTCTGAGAAGGTCTCTGGACCTTTGGACCCTAGAAACGGCGGAGGTAAGGTCTTCCATGGTAGAAGAGGATTGGAGGATTCTGGTGTAGTTAACGTCTGGAATGTTGAGTTCAGGCAGTACTTGACCTAAACTTTTGTAAATCAACAGAGCTTTTTGGTGTTCTCCGTTGTTTACAAGGGCTTTAGCGTAGACTTTGTGTGCTTGGATCCAGGTGTGGACTGGGACAAGGGGACTGTGGCACTTCTTAATGAGTTCTTCAGCAACTTGCTTGATTTCAGAGTATCTTTTTTCTTCTTTGAAGTACTCTATAAGTCTCATGAAAGGTTTTAGAAGTACTTTGCTTTTGTCCTTTACTTGGTGGAGTAACTGGATGGCTTCTTTTTTCTTAGCAAGCTTTTTGAGGACCTCGGCTTCCCAAAGAGCTCCTTCGATTTCTTCGAAGTTTTTAACGTAAGAACAGAAAACCTGGATTTCTTCCAAAGAGTCTTCTTTTAGGTCGCTTTTAAGTTCTTTTTCTAAAATGTCTATGTTCACCATGTCTCCTTGCATGGTTCTGATCTTTTCTTTTAGAATTCCTAACTTAGCTAAGATTTTCCTTTCGTAGATTTTGTCTTGGTGGTCACTCAGCTTGTCTATGGACTCTGAAAGCAAAGGAATGGCTTCTTTCATTGTTTGGTAAGCACTTACCTTTTCCTTAGCTTGGAGATACCCTTCACTCAGCCAAAACAGCACTTGCCCCTGTCGGAAGTCAGCTGCTGTTTTGGTGCACTCTTGCAGTGCTGAAATAGCTGAACCTAAAAAGTTCAGACTTTTGCTTTTAAGGCACATTCTTCCGTAGTGGTAAAGGTAAGCAGTGTACTCAGGGTGCTTCATGTAGTAAAGCTGCAGTAGTTCGAAACAAGGCAAGTAGTTTCCAACCCTAAACAGAGTTTTGGTGTAGTAAAGGTTAATTAGGGAGTTCAGCTGAGGAGTGTTTGTAGAGACTTTCAAAAAAGCGTGCTGGATTACCGAAAGTGCTTTTTCGTAGTTTTTTTCAGAGTAGTAAAAGTTCCACAGTTTCAAGTAAGCTTCGATTTGGTCAGGCACTTTTGAAACTAGCTCTATTAGAATGCTTTCAGCTTTAGGTTTGTCGCCTGTCGCCAAAAACAAGTAACTCCACGCAAGGTACCCGTAGTATCTGTCTATTTGCATTATAGAAGTGGCGTAAGCTCTAGGGTTTTCAATTCCTTTTTTATCAGTTAAAAAGTTCCTTAAAGAGATCTCCATCAAGCACCAAAAAACCTCTATCATCAAGTGACCTTCTTGCAACAGCTTCTGGCAAGTAACAAAGGCTTCTTTCGCGGTTTCAAGGGTGTCCATACAAAGCACCATAATTGTTGCGTACCACACTTTGTACATGTGGTCTCCAGAGTCGTCTTGGAGAGCTATGCGTAAATG
>PR_CR_10_Liq_1_inCRDRAFT_1001203_pt1 | contig 14983 bp, 15 predicted proteins | sample PRCRCaboRojoPR_3_FD_10241 | JGI IMG/M metagenome (IMG submission 10241)
CTTGAGCCGGTCGAGCCGCGCCTGGCGGTGGGCCTCGCTCAGGCGACCGCGTTCCACCGCGCGGGCATAGACCGCGCCCACGCGGCGCGACAGGGCCCGCAGCGCGTCGATATCCTTTTCGAGCACGATCACCGTGAGGCCTGCATCAAGCGCCGCGAGGGCCACGCCCGTGCCGATGACGCCGGCCCCGGCCAGACCGAGCCGGGCCACCGGCTGTACCGGCCCGGGACACGCCGCCGCCCGCTCCTGCGCAGAGCGTTCGGCCGCCTGCAGATGGCGCAACGCATGGGAGGTGTCGGTTGCGAAACAGGTCTCGAAAGACGCCCGTTCGAAGGCCAGCCCGGCCTCGAAGGGCAGAAGCTGCGCGGCCTCCACGCAGGACAGGATCTCGGTATAGGCCAGCGGTGCGCCCTCCTTGCGCGCGGCCCGGGCCTTGGCGATGGCATCCTGGTAGCCCTGACCGTTGGCGAAACCGGCGCGCCGCTCGGCCGTGGGGCGCGGCGAGCCCGCATCGGCCAGCGCGCGCGCATGATCGCAGGCGTCGGACAGGGCGGTCTCGGCCGCGCAGGTCGCGTCGACCAGCGGCGCAAGCGGCGCATGGGTCAGCGGCATCGACCGCGCACCCAACAGCAGGTCGAGCGCAGCCTCGGCCCCCAGAAGACGCGGCAACCTCTGGCTGGCCCCGGCCGCCGGCGGAAGGCCCAGGGCGATCTCGGCAAAGGCGATGCGGGCGTCCGGCGCCGCGACCCGCGCATGGGCCGCCAGCACCAGTTCGGCGCCCGGCCCGACGACCGGGCCCTCGATCAGGGCCACAACGGGTTTGGCACAGGTCTCGACCATGCGGCACAGACCGCCCAGGTCCGGGGTCTCGGGGGGGGCCTCCGGCGTCATCGCCTCGGCTGCATCGAGCGGGCGCGACAGCCCCTGATCGGATGCGCGCAGCACGATGCCGCGCACCTCTGGATCGGACACGGCCCGTGACAGGGCGGCGGCAAGGTCCCGGCGGATCGCGGGCGACAGGGCACAGGCTCCGTTCCGGCCTATGCCCAGAACGGCGATGCCCTCAGAAACTGACCAGGACACGCCTTGCACTTTGACCCCTGCCCGTGCTGCCGGATTTCACGGTCGCGCTGTTCCGCGCCTTGCCCAGTATTGGTATACGGGCCGCAGCAAAACGCAAGCTTTAGTGCACGCCGCCGGTCAGATCGGCATATTGTCGAATTGATCCTCGACCGCCTCATCGACAAGCGCATGATCGAGGCTGTTGAGATGGGCCGACACGTCGGCACCCGAGCGGCGCAGCGTCTCGATCGCGCTGTGCAACTCGTCCCGCAGTGCGGGCCGCAGGTCGTCGGATGCGGCGGCGATCTGTTGTTCCAGATCTGCGGCGCGGATTTTCAGGTCTTCGATCGACATGGCTCCCCCCATTAGGCGATTGGTCTGGCTGCGCGCACCAAGGACCCTGTCAGGGTCTCAGGCGGCACAGGTCTTGCAAAACGGCGTATCCGGAAGCACGTCCAAACGTTCTTCGGAAATCGCTTCACCACACTTTGCGCAATAGCCGTATTCGCCGTCGCGCATACGGGCCAGCGCCGCACGGATGCGCCGGATCTCGTCCTGGCCGGCCTGGCCCAGGCTTTCCAGCACCTCGTCGCCCTCGTGTTCGACCGCGTCGTCCTCCCAATCCTTGGAATGGGGCACGTCGAGCTCGGATTCGATGGCATGCAACCGCGCGTCCAACTCACCCAACCGAGATAGCAGTTTCTCGCGGTAGACGTCCAAATCCTTCATGCCCTGTCCCTTCCTCTGACGGTATATCGCACGGATATTAGGCATAATTTGCCGCGCCCTCCTTGATATGCGTCAACAAGGGCTTGCGACATATGCAATAAATATTATATGTTGCTCGAAAGCTTTGGAGGACCCTTGCCATGAAACCAGACGTCACAGCCTTTTTCGACGACGCCACCAACACGATTTCCTATGTCGTGAAGGACCCGCAGGGCTCGTCCTGCGCCATCATCGATTCCGTTCTGGACTTCGACTATTCCTCGGGCCGCACCGACACCAAGTCGGCGGATGAGGTCATCGCCTTTGTCCAGGACAACGGCCTGACCGTGGAATGGCTGCTTGAAACCCATGTCCATGCCGACCACCTCTCGGCCGCGCCGTATATCCAGGAAAAGGTCGGCGGAAAGATCGGCATCGGCGACCGGATCAAAATCGTTCAGGACACGTTCGGCAAGGTCTTCAACGAAGGCACCGAGTTCCAGCGCGACGGCAGCCAGTTTGACCAGCTCTTTGTCGAGGGCGACAGCTTCCATATCGGCCAGCTGCGCGGCGACGTGCTGCACACGCCGGGCCACACGCCCGCCTGCCTGACCTACGTGATCGGCGATGCGGCGTTCGTGGGCGACACGCTGTTCATGCCCGATTTCGGCACCGCGCGCTGCGATTTCCCCGGCGGATCGTCGGCGACGCTGTATGAATCGGTGCAGAAGATCCTGGCGCTGCCGGACGAGACCCGCATTTTCGTGGGCCACGACTACAAGGCACCGGGTCGGGACGAATACGCGTGGGAAACCACCGTGGGCGAGCAGAAGGCAGCCAACGTCCATGTGGGTGCCGGCAAGTCCAAGGACGAGTTCGTGGAAATGCGCGACAGCCGCGATGCGACGCTCGCCATGCCGAAACTGATCATCCCGTCGCTGCAGGTGAACATGCGCGCGGGCCAGATGCCGCCCGCAGACGACCAGGGCGACGTCTTCCTCAAGGTGCCGGTCAACAAGATCTGACCGGACGACGCCCGCGGCGGGACATCGGGCAGCGCGAGCCCGCCCGCCACGGGCCTGCAACAGGACGCAACTCAAGGAAACGCAACATCATGGAACAAGACTGGATCTGGGGCCTGATCGGCGGCTTGCTGATCGGGACCGGCGGTGCCGTATACCTGCTGGGCAACGGCCGCATCATGGGCGCGAGCGGGATCATCGGCGGGCTCGTCGACGGTTCGGGCCGGAACACCGCGTGGGAACGCATTCTCTTCCTTCTGGGCGTGATGGTTCTGCCTGTGGCGCTGATGCCGGTCTACCGCGAGGTCGATACGCATCTGACGACGAACCTCTGGGTCGTGGTCGCCGCGGGGCTTCTCGTGGGTCTTGGCACCCGCATCGCCAATGGCTGCACCTCGGGTCACGGGGTCTGCGGTATCTCGCGCCTGTCGCCGCGCGGCATGATCGCGACCGTGGCCTACATTCTCGCGGGCGGGGTCGCCGTCGTCTTCTTCCGCCATGTGCTGGAGGTGATCTGATGCGCCATATCATCGCTTTGATCGCCGGCGGGTTCTTCGGCGCCGGCCTGTTCGTGTCGGGCATGACCGACACCACCAAGGTGCAGGGCTGGCTCGACGTGTTCGGCGCCTGGGACCCCACGCTGGCTTTCGTGATGGGCGGCGCCATGATCCCCATGGCCATTGCCTGGATGATCACCCGCCGCCGTCGCACACCGCTGGCCGGCGGGGCCTTTCCGCCGCCTGCCCCGCGCCGGATCGACCGCAACCTGATCCTGGGCTCGGTGCTGTTCGGCTTCGGCTGGGGCCTGGCCGGGCTGTGCCCGGGACCGTCCATTGCCTCGGTCAGCTATGGCGGCCTGGGCAACCTGGTGTTCATCGCAGCCATGGTGGCGGGCATGCTGGCGGCCCCGCCGTTGCGCGCCCGGCTGGACAGGGCCGTGCCTGCCGAGTAACCCGGGGCCATGGATATCAGACAGATCAGCGACCGCTACGCGGTGTCGCCGCAAATCACGCCCGAAGACCTGTCCGCGGCCAAGGCCGCGGGCTTTGCCCGGGTCATCTGCAACCGGCCCGACAGCGAAAACCCGCCCGAGCTGCAGGCCGATGCGATGGCCGCCGCCGCCGCCGCGGCCGGGCTCGACTTCGAGGTTCTGCCCATTACCCATTCAAGCATGACGCCGGACACCGTGGCGCAGCAGCGCGCGCTGATCGACGGCGCGGATGGGCCCGTGCTGGCCTATTGTGCCTCGGGCACACGCTGCACGGTGATCTGGGCCCTGGGCGAAGCCGGAACCGGCCGCCCCGTCGACGAGGTGATCGCCGACGCTGCCCGCGCAGGCTACGATCTCGGCAACCTCGCCCCGACGCTGCAGGCCATCGCCGCGCAAGCCAAAAGCTGACCCCGGCCCCCGGCCCCCGGCCTGCTCAGCCGGTGTCGCTCAGCACGGGCAGGTCCGGCACCGGATCGGTCTGTGACGCCGGCCCCGGGTGCGGCGCCGTGCGCGTCCCGTCGGCCACCGCCCCGCCATCCGGCAGCGGGTTCGGGGCGGTCTGAGCCAACGCGGGATCGCCATGAATCCGCACGGCGCGAAATCCACCGGACTGGCCCAGCGCGGCCCGTGCGATCACACGCCCGTCGATCGCCTCGATCCGGACCTCGGTCAGCGCCCGCATCGGCACGGTCAGTCGGTCCCCCTCCGACAGGGTGCGGATGCGGGATAATGCGAGCGATTGCCTGTCCAGCACCGCGCGCAATTGTGCAGGCGCCGCCAACACCGCGCGCTCAAGATCCGCTGACCGGCCCGGCGGGGGCGCGGCCGGGGCCGCCGGGCGCGGCACGGCCACGGGCAACGCCAGCACCACCTGCCCGATCTTCGAACACTCCGGATCGGCCCCAAGGGTCAGCGTGACGGCGATGCGGTGAAACCGCGCCGCCTCGAGCACGAGGCCCAGGGCACGCGGGTTTGCGACCTGTGCGCCGAACTGCCAGGCCACAGCGTCCTCGCCATCGGTATCGCGGTCCGCGGCCAATGCGCCAAGGGCGCCATCGATCCAGGCGGCGGCCAGCGCCGCATCCGTGGCCGTGGGCGCGCGCCCGACCGGCACCTGCGGGGTGACATGGCCCAGGGTCTGCTGCTCCACCGCTGCGGCCAGCGCGGACGGGTCCAGGATCAGCGCGCCCTTCTGCCCCTCGGCCCCTTCCAGCACGACGAGCATGTGCCCCTCGCCCACGTCGGCGGCCACGTCCCCGCGCGGCACCTGCCCGGCCCGGGCCGCGGCCACGGTCGCCGACAGCCCGATAGTGGCCGAGGCCGCGCGTGACAGTGCCGCCGCCACATCGCCCGCCGACGGTGTGCCCGACCGGGTCGCCGTCGGCTGCGCGCTGCGCGCCATTCGTTGCAGGATCGTCTGGTCTGCCGGTTCTGCCATGGGTCCCTTGTCCCCGCTTTCTGCGGGTCTCGGAAGACCCTACAGCCCGGCAGGTTACCAGCACCTTACCCGCTGCCGGATTACTGTGCCGCCATGGCCTGGTGCAGCGGCAGGATTACCCGAAACGCCGCGCCGCCCTGTCCGGGCAGATAGCTCACCGACCCGCCCAGCCGCGCCATGATCTCGCGGCAGATGGCCAGGCCCAGCCCGGCCCCACCGGCCTTCTGATCCCCGATGCGCGAGAATTTCTCGAACACGAGATCCTGTGCATCGGGCGGGATGCCGCTGCCGTTGTCGACGAAATCGATCATCAACCGCTCGCCCGCCTGCGTGACATTGATGGTCAGCCGCGGGCCTGCCGCATCGCAGTACTTGCGCGCATTCGAAATCAGGTTGATGAAGACTTGGCTCAACCGGTCGGGGTCGGTGGTGATCCACACCTGGTCCACGGGCCCGTCCCGGCGGATCTCCAGACCGGTCCCGCCGCTCGCCGCGCCCGCTGCGGCCTCGGCCTGGTCGAGCAGATCCGCCAGCCGTGCGCGGCGGATATTCAGGCTGACCTGCCCGTCCTCCAGCACGCTCAGGTCCAGAAGATCGTCCAGAAGCCGGGTCAGGCGGATCGCCTCGCCATGGATGATCGAGGCGTATTTGTGCCGTTCGGGCCGTTCCAGCCCGCCTTCGCGCAGGATCTCGGAAAACGACCGGATCGAGGTCATTGGCGTCCGCAGCTCATGGCTGATTTGGGACAGGAAGGCGTCCTTTTGCACCGACAGGCGCGTGAGCTTCTCATTGGCCTCGCGCAGCTGGCGGGCGGTACGGCTCAACTCGCGCGATTGCGCCTCGAGCTTGCTGGAGTATTCCATCATCTGCGCGGTCTCGTCGGCCACCGCCATCAGGTCCTCGACCGACACGGTGGTGCCGCCGACGATCTGGCCGACCATCGCATGGGCCGTGGCCGCGCCCACCGAGCCCGAAAGTTCACGTTCCAGCACCTGGAGGAACTCGGGCGTCGGGTCGGGCAGATAGCCCTCGATCCCCTGCCGCGCGGCCTCGGCGTGGAACAGCGCCTGCGCTTCGCGTGCGCCCAGGATGCGCTGGGACATGATCAGCAGATCCTCGGCCTCGGCGGTGCCGCCGAACCCGCCGCCGGGGCTTTGACTGTGCTGGAAGACGTTGATGAACTGGGCGCCCTGCAGCCGTTCCAGCGGCGATGGAAAACTGGCCAGCGACACCGCGAGAAAAACCAGCGTGTTCAGGCCCACCGACCAGATCACAGCATGCACCAGCGGGTCCAGCCCGTCGATCCCGAACAGCGCCCGTGGCCGCAGCCAGTCCAGCCCGAACAGCCCCTCTTGCATGACCGCGGCAGGCAGGATCACGCCCTGGCCGAAAGAGGGCAGGAACATGGTATAGAGCCAGACGGCAAAGCCCACGGTCAGCCCGGCCAGCGCCCCCGCCCGGGTCGCGCCGCGCCAGAAGATGCCGCCCACGAGCGCGGGCAGCACCTGCGCCACGCCCGCAAAGGAAATCAGCCCGATCGCCGCAAGCGCGGCCCCGCCGCCGGACAACTGGTAGTAGAGGTAGCCCAGGAACACCACGCCCGCGATCGACACCCGGCGCGCCATCAGCACGACGTGGCGCACATCGCCAGACACGATCGCCCCGCCGCCGGTCAGCTTCAGCCAGATCGGCATGACGATATGGTTCGACACCATGGTCGACAGCGCGATGGCCGCGACGATCACCATGGACGTGGCCGAGGAGAACCCGCCGATGAAGGACAGCATCGCAAGCCCGTCCTGCCCCTGCGACAGCGGCACCGTCAGAACGAACAGGTCCGGGTTGGTGCCCGCGGGCATCAGGTCGAGCCCGACGACGGCGATGGGCACGACGAAAAGGCTCATCAGCATCAAGTAAAGCGGGAACGCCCAAGAGGCGGTGCGCAGATGGCGCTCTTCGTCATTCTCCACGACCATGACCTGGAACATGCGCGGCAGGCACAGAAGCGCTGCCGCCGACAGAAAGGTCAGCGTCGCCCAGCGGCCCCCGTCCATCTGCCAGTGCCCGATTTCCGACGCGTCGATCCGGGTCATCACGTCGCCTACGCCCCCGGCCACGCCCCAGATCACGAAGACGCCCACCGCCAGAAGCGCGCAGAGCTTGACCACCGCCTCGACCGCGATGGCCATGACCACGCCGTGGTGGCGTTCGTTGGCATCAAGGTTGCGTGTCCCGAACAGCACGGTGAAGACCGCGAGCCCGACCGCGACCCAGAACGCGGTCGAGGCGGGGGCGCTGGACGCGGCCGCGCCGCCGTCGGCCCGGGCGAAGACCTCGAAGGACAGAGTGACCGATTGCAGTTGCAGCGCGATGTAGGGCGTGGCCGCGATCACGGACAGGATGGTGACACCCACCGCCAGCATGTTCGACTTGCCGAACCGCGACGAGATGAGGTCGGCGATGGAGGTGACCCGCTGCGCCCGCCCGATCCGCACCAGCTTGCGCAAAAGCCACCACCAGCCCACGAAGACAAGCGTCGGGCCCAAGTAGATCGTCAGGTACTCAAGACCCGAGCGCGCGGCATAGCCCACCGCGCCGTAAAAGGTCCAGGCAGTGCAATAGATCGACAGCGACAGCGTGTAGACCCATGGCCCGCCCAGCCAGCCCCGGCCCCGCGCGGCCGCCCGTTCGGCCACGAAGGCCACGAGGAACAGCACAGCCACATAGGCCAGGCAGACCGCGACAAGGACGTTGAGCGTGGCCATCAGGGCCGCTCCACCGGCTCCTCGGGCGGGTCACTGCGCAACCGCGTCGACAACAGGAACGCGGCCACGATCAGGAAACACCAGACCCCGAAGACGTAAAGGATCGCGCGCGAGGTGGGCACCGTTTCGGCCCCGTCGCTGGACCACAGAAGCGGTACGCTCCACAGCACCGCGCCGAGAATTGGCAAGAACCGCGCGGCATCCACCAGCCGCCGCCGCCTATAGGTGCGGCGTTCGAGGAACAACGCGTTGCCCGGGCGGCTCACCCCGCCCCCACGAGCGCGCGCACGCAGGCCAGCACATCGGCATTGGAAAAGGGCTTGGTCATGAATTGGCTGGCACCCATCTTCTCGGCCATCTCGCGATCCTTGTTCTGGCCGCGGGCGGTGAGCATCAGAACCGGCAGCGCCTGGGTCTGCGCATCGGCGCGCAATTCGCGCAGGATGTCATAGCCGCTTTTGCCCGGCAGCATCACGTCGAGGATCACGAGGTCCGGCGCCTTGGCATGCACCGTCTCCACCGCGTCATGGCCGTTGGAATGCGTATCCACCCGCCAGCCGTCCCGGCTGAGGATAAAGCTTATGGCTTCGATGATGTTGGGTTCATCCTCGATCACCAGGACATGCTTGCCCATTCCGTATTCCCCTCCCGTCCGCGGGTCTTACGCCGCGGGTTCTGCCACTATCGTCAAAGCGGCAAGGCCTGTCAAAACCCCTCTGCCAGGATCGAGGGTTCGCTCCGTGCGTCGCACAGCGCGCGCGGGCAAACCCGGCAGCTGGCCCCCACCGGCAGCGCATCGCGTGCGGCCTCCTCTCCGCCGGGGACGGGCACGATGAGCATATGCGCCACCAGGACCGGGTCGCGGTTCACCCGCGGCGGCGTGACCGGTTGGGCGATGGCATGGCACAGGAACGCGGCCCCGTCCGTGCCCGGCTGCACCACCCGGTCCCGCAGCGGCACCTGCGGCCGGCTGAACGCGCGGAACAGTGGCCAGAGCGGACAGGCCGCCCCGAAACGCGGCACCGGAAAGCCGCGCACGGGCCTGCGAAACGTGAGCATCCCCGAGGCATCCGCGATCACCAGCCCCAGCGGCCCCGTCACGTCGGCCTCGGGCAGCGCGGCCAGCCGCCGCATGACCCGCGCCGGGTCGGTGTCGAAGCGGTGGGCGAGCGCGACCGGGTCGGGCCCGAACTCGGCCGTTGCGGCCACGAAATCGGCATAGGGCAAGGCCCGCGCATCTTCCGCCAGACGCTCGAACACGGGCAGCGCCAGGCTGCGCGCAGCGCTTCCCGGCAGGCGCTCGGCCAGCGCGCGTGGATCGGCCCCGGGGCGTTCGAGCTCTTCGAGGTGGTAGTCGTGATCGGCCAGGAACGCGTCGAGCGCATCCTGTGGCGCGTTCAGGTCGGCCTCGGCATCATCGGCGCTGTCGAGATAGCTGACCAGCGCCTGGCTGCTTTCGGCCAGCCGCTGGGCATCCTCGTTGATGTTGCGCTGGAACCGCTCGCGCCACTCGGGCTCGATCTCGCGGGTCTCCACGAGGATCCCGGCGGTCGAGCGGATCGCGGTCACGGTTGTGATCATCTCGTGCAGGCTGGCGGCCAGATGCGGGTCATGCGTGAGCCGGTCCGACAGGGTCTCGACCGTGTTCTCGAGCGTCGAGATGCGGCGCAGGCTGGCCGCCAGAAGCCCGGCCCAACCCGGGAACCGGCCGGCGAATTCATCCACGCGGTCCAGCTCGGCGCCGGCCTCGGGCCGGGCGGCCGCGGCTTCGCGCAGCGCGGCGATCAGCGTGGCCTCGGCCCCCTCGGTCAGGATCGACGGCTCGACCTTGAGCACCTCGGCGATGTCGAGCAGCAGTTTGCCCCCGATTCTGCGCCGGTTGTGCTCGATGAGATTGAGATAGGAGGGCGAGATCCCGGCCAGACGCGCCAGATCGGCCTGGCGCATGCCGGACATGATTCTGCGCTCTCGGATCCGGCTCCCGGTCAATGTGTCGCGTGCCATGGGCTTTTCCCCAGACGGTTCAAGCTCTTGCTGCACCGCCAAATAATTTGTTTACATCGTATGCAGTTGCATTGTGTAGTTATTTACAAAAAAAGTGTTTGGTTCAAGGCAGTTGTTGCTAAGTTTTCGATCGCCACCCGATAATGAATTTGCACCCAAGTGTGCATGCGAGACCGGAAAGAGGAGTCCCGGTCCCGCGTTTCATTCAATTCGGGAGGATTTCATGTCCAAGACCAACCTGACTCGCCGTGGCGTGCTCAAGACCGGTGCCGTTGCTGGCGCTGGTCTGGCGCTGCCCACCTACCTGTCGGCCGCAGGCCACGAGGGCTTCACCAACGCGCCGACCGGCGACACCGTGACGCTCGGCTTCAACGTGCCCCAGACCGGCCCCTATGCTGACGAAGGTGCGGACGAACTGCGCGCCTACGAACTGGCCGTCGAGCACCTGAACGGCGGCGGCGACGGCGGCATGCTGAACACCTTCTCGTCGAAGGCGCTTCAGGGCAACGGCATCCTGGGCAAGAAGGTCGAGTACGTGACCGGCGACACCCAGACCAAGTCGGACGCCGCCCGCGCATCGGCCAAGTCGATGATCGAAAAGGACGGCGCGGTGATGATCACCGGCGGTTCGTCCTCGGGCGTGGCCGTGGCCGTGCAGGCGCTCTGCCAGGAGGCCGGCGTGATCTTCATGGCGGGTCTGACCCATTCGAACGACACCACCGGCAAGGACAAGAAGGCCAACGGCTTCCGCCACTTCTTCAACTCCTACATGACCGGTGCCGCACTCGCCCCCGTGCTGGCCAACAACTACGGCACCGACCGTAAGGCCTATCACCTGACCGCAGACTACAACTGGGGCTACACCACCGAAGAAGCGGTGCGGACCTCGACCGAGGCGCTGGGCTGGGAAACCGTGGGCACCGTGCTGACGCCGCTGACCCAGACCGACTTCTCGTCCTACATCACGCCGGTTCTGCAGTCGGACGCCGACGTTCTGGTTCTGAACCACTACGGCGGCAACATGGTCAACTCGCTGACCAACGCCGTTCAGTTCGGCCTGCGCGACCGTGTCGCCAACGGCAAGAACTTCGAGATCGTCGTGCCGCTCTACTCGCGCCTGATGGCCAAGGGTGCAGGCGCCAACGTGAAGGGCATCTTCGGATCCACCAACTGGCACTGGTCCCTGCAGGACGAAGGCTCCAAGGCGTTCGTGCAGTCCTTCGGCACCAAGTACGGCTTCCCGCCGAGCCAGGCTGCGCATACCTGCTACGTCCAGGCGATCCTCTATGCCGACGCCGTGGAGCGTGCGGGCTCGTTCAACCCCTGTGCGGTCGGCGAAGCGCTCAAGGACTTCGAGTTCGACGGCATGGGCAACGGCCCGACCCTCTATCGCGGCGAAGACCACCAGTGCTTCAAGGACGTGCTGGTCGTGAAAGGGAAAGAGAACCCGACCTCGGAGTTCGACCTTCTGGAAATCGTCGAGATCACCCCGGTCGAGCAGGTCACCTACGACGCGTCGATCTTCGGCGGCGATCTGGGGTCGTGCAACCCCGGCGCCTAAGCCGCTGATCCCAAGGCGGGCCTCACCGGCCCGCCTTTCCCCTTCTTCCGGCTCGGCCTGTCTGACGCACGCAGAGCAAAAACCCCAAAGGTGGCACGATGGAAGCCATTATCCTGCAGATTCTGAACGGTCTCGACAAAGGCTCGGCCTACGCGCTCATCGCGCTGGGCCTGACGCTGATTTTCGGGACCCTGGGCGTCGTGAACTTCGCCCATGGTGCGCTTTTCATGATCGGGGCGTTCTGCGCCGTGACCCTGAGCCGCATCCTGAGCCTCAGTCACACGGTCGTGGACGAGACGCAAAAAGACTTTCTGGGCAACCCGCTTCAGGTCGAAGTGCCCTATGTCTACAACATTTTCGGACAAGCGACGGGCGAAGCGATCATCGACTGGGCGGTGCCACTGGCGATCCTGTTCACGATCCCGATCATGATCGGCGTCGGCTGGATCATGGAGCGCGGGCTGATCAAGCATTTCTACAAGCGCCCCCATGCCGACCAGATCCTCGTGACCTTCGGCCTGGCGATAGTGCTGCAGGAAGTGATCAAGTATTTCTACGGTGCCAACCCGATCCCGACCCCGGCGCCGGAGGCGTTCATCGGGTCGTTCGATTTCGGCGCGATGATCGGCTTTGAAGCCGGTCAGATCATCTATCCCTACTGGCGCATCGTCTACTTCATGTTCGCCGCCGTCATCATCGGAGCCGTGTTCGCCTTCCTGCAATTCACCACCTTCGGCATGGTGGTCCGCGCAGGCATGGCCGACCGCGAGACCGTGGGCCTGCTGGGAATCAATATCGACCGCCGCTTCACCATCATGTTCGGCATCGCCGCCGCCGTGGCGGGCCTGGCGGGCGTGATGTACACGCCCATCAACTCGCCCAACTACCACATGGGCATGGACTTCCTCGTGCTGTCCTTCGTGGTGGTGGTCGTCGGGGGGATGGGGTCTCTGCCCGGTGCGGTGCTTGCCGGCTTCCTGCTGGGCATTCTCGAAAGCTTCGCCTCTATGCCCGAGGTCACATCCATCATTCCCGGCATCAACCAGGTCATCATCTACCTGGTCGCCATCATCATTCTGCTGACACGTCCGCGTGGCCTCATGGGCCGCAAGGGCGTGATGGAGGACTAAGCCCATGTTTGGCCTCAACAAGAAAGACTCGACCCTGTTGCTGATCGTTGCAGGACTTGTGCTCTTGGCACCCTTCCTGCTGAACCCTTTCCCCGAAGGTTCGGCGATGGCGCAGTTCAACGCGGGCTATCCGGACCTGATGCAGCGCTTCGTGATCTTCGGGATCTTCGCCATCGGCTTCAACATCCTGTTCGGTCTGACCGGCTACCTGTCCTTCGGTCACGCGGCCTTCCTGGGCGTGGGGTCCTACGCGGCGATGTGGATGTTCAAGCTGTTCGGCATGAACGTGCTGCCGGCCCTGGCGCTGTCCATCCTGATGTCGGGCCTCTTCGCGGTGGTGATCGGCTATGTCAGCCTGCGTCGCTCGGGCATCTATTTCTCGATCCTGACGCTGGCCTTCGCGATGATGTCCTATGCGCTGGCCTACTCGGTTCTCGCGGCGGACATGGACGGACCTGACCAGCAGGGCCTTCTTCAGAAGGGTCTGACCGGGGGCGAGACCGGCCTGCAGCTGACGCTCGACGATCCGCGCATCCTGGGCCAGCAGACCGCCGGTGACGGCAACCTGCCGGTGCCGAGCCTCTTCGGCCTCGAGATGCGCAGCGCGTCCGAACTCAATGTTGGCGACTGGGTGTTCACCTTCTCGGCCGGTTACTACTTCAGCGCGATCGTGATGCTGTTGTCCTTCTACCTGTCGATCCGCATCTTCCGCTCGCCCTTTGGCCTTGTGCTGCGCTCGATCAAGTCGAACCAGCAGCGGCTGAGCTACACGGGCATGAACCCCAAGCCCTACATGCTGGCGGCCTTTGTCATCTCGGGCATGTATGCCGGCCTGGCCGGTGGTCTCATGGCCGCGATGGACCCGCTCGCGGGCCCGGAACGGATGTTCTGGACGGCCTCGGGCGAGGTGGTGCTGATGACCATCCTGGGTGGCGTCGGCACCCTGATCGGGCCGGTGCTGGGTGCGGGCGCGATCAAGTACATGGAAAACATCCTGTCCAAGATCAACTCGGACATCCTGCACTCCTGGTTCGCCTTCCTGCCCGATGGGCTCGAGGATTTCGTCGTCACCCTCATCTATCCCTTCATCGGCAAGGGCTGGCACCTCACGCTGGGCATCATCTTCATGCTTGTCGTGATCTTCCTGCCCGGTGGCCTGGTCGAAGGCGGACAGCGGATCGCACGCGCCATGCGTCGCAAGAAGCAGACCGCCAGCGACGACGACACCAAAGCCAAGCAGCCCGCTGAATAAGGAACCACGACCATGGGAATTCTCGAAGTCAAGGACGTGAACAAGAACTTCGGCGGCCTGAAGGCCCTGTCGAACGTCAACCTCAGCGTGGCCGAGAACTCGGTCCATGCGATCATCGGGCCGAACGGCGCGGGCAAATCGACCCTGCTGAACTGCCTCGTGGGCAAGCTCATCCCCGACACCGGCAGCGTCATGTTCGACGGCCAGTCGGTGCTGGGGCGCAAGCCGCACGAGATCAACCAGATGGGCATTTCCCGCGTGTTCCAGACGCCGGAAATCTTCGGCGACCTGACTGTGTTCGAAAACGTCATGATCCCCTGCTTCGCCAAGCGCGACGGCGAGTTTCGCCTGCACGCCGTCGAAGGGATGATGAACGAAGCCGAGATCGTCGAAGAGGCCGAACGGATGCTGATCGACGTGAACATGATCGACAAGCGGCACGCCCATTCCGCGTCGCTGTCGCGCGGCGACAAGCGGCGCCTGGAAATGGCGATGTGCCTGGTGCAACAGCCAAAACTTCTGCTTCTGGACGAACCCACCGCCGGGATGGCGCGGGCCGATACCAACAACACCATCGATCTGCTCAAGGAAATCCGGGACAAGCGCGACATCACCATGGCGATCATCGAGCACGACATGCACGTCGTGTTCAGCCTGGCCGAGCGCATCACCGTTCTGGCCCAGGGCACGCCCCTCGTCGAGGACGTTCCCGAAAACATCAAAGGCCACCCCAAGGTACAGGAAGCGTACCTGGGCGAAGCCGCGTAAGGAGGCGGGATCATGAACGTCAGACCCGATTTCTCGAAGAACGCCAACCATGCAGAGACGGCCCCGGCCTATCTGTCGGTCTGGGACATGCATGCCTATTACGGTGAAAGCTACATCATCCAGGGTATCAGCTTTAACGTCCACGAGGGCGAGATCCTTGCCCTTCTGGGCCGCAACGGCGCGGGCAAGACCACGACGCTGCGCGCCATCGCGCGGCTCGACGATCCGCAGATGAACCATGGCGAGGTGTGGCTCGACCACCAGCCGCTGCACACCATGAAG
>PR_CR_10_Liq_1_inCRDRAFT_1001204_pt1 | contig 14968 bp, 16 predicted proteins | sample PRCRCaboRojoPR_3_FD_10241 | JGI IMG/M metagenome (IMG submission 10241)
CTGTCAGAGCTGCAGGCCGACGGACGCATGACCAACGTGGAACTGGCCAAGCGCGTGGGTATTTCGGCCCCGCCTTGCCTGCGCCGCGTTCGCACGCTCGAGGAACAGGGGTTCATCCGGGGCTACCATGCCGAGGTCGACCCGCGCGAACTGGGATTCGAGGTGCAGGTCTTTGCCATGGTCGGTCTGCAAAGCCAGGCCCAGGGCGACCTGCAGGCCTTCGAGGATCAGTGCCGGGCCTGGCCGCTGGTCCGGGAATGCCACATGCTGAACGGAGAGGTCGATTTCATCCTGAAATGCGTGGCCCCCGACCTGAGCACCTTTCAGACCTTCCTGACAGACGATCTGCTGACGGCACCCAATGTGGGCAGCGTCAAGACATCGCTCGTGATCCGCAATGCAAAGGACGAACCGGGCGTGCCATTCGAGGTGCTTGAAGAACGCCTGAGCCGCAGCGCCTGAGGGTCAGGCCACGGCGAGGCTCTCGAGTTTCTCCATCGAAACGCGAGGATAGGTCAGCGCGCCGAATTCGGACAGGGACTCGATATCCGGGAAGAACGACAGGAACAGGGATTTCATGTTCTGACCCAGCGCCTGGGTCGCATTGAGCCCCGGGTGATAGGTTTCCACCCACAGCCCGCCCGCGCTGATCGTGGCGTGATGGCGCAGGCGCAGGTGATACAGCCGCACCGGTGTCGGGGGCGTCAGGGCGATGACGCTCATCCCGTCGGTGAAATCGCGCATCTCGGTCAGGACCTTGGCGGAGCCGGTCAGTTGTTGCAGCCCGGGCCGACCGTTCAGAAGCCGCGCCGCCGGGCCGAACATCACGTCCGCCATCGGTTTGCTAAAGCCGAAGCTGTCGGCCATGACCCGTGTCAGCCGGGTCATGTCGGGCGATTGATCGGTCGCGTTGGGCACCAGTGTGGTGCTGCCGATCCAAACCAGCTCCAGCGGGCCGAATTCCTGGGTTTCGACCATGTCGCCCGGAAGCAGGTCTTCGACGGCGATGGGGCCGTCCGAGGTTGCGATCAGGGTGCCGCGGGCAAAGGCCTAGGCGAGTTGTTCGAACAGAGGGGTCGCCGGGGCCAGGTGGTGGCTGGAGCGCGCACCACCATCGGGTGCCAGCGACGTCACCTCGAACTTGCGCATCACCTGGGGCTTGCGCGGTGCGACCTCGTCACGGGGCGCGCAGGCGCCGGGTGCAGTCTGCGTGCGGCTGGCAGAGTCTGCCGGAACGAGCGCGCCATGGGAGGCGCCATAGGGGTACGACATGTGATCACCCGCAAAGGTTGGTCACATCCGTGTCGGCCCCCACCGACAACACCGAAGGACGAAAGCGTTACTTTGGTCCGTCAACAATGCGCGGCACGGTCGGTGTTGTCAAAAATCTCGGGATATTCGATGAGGCCCGGACATCAATCGGCGGCGTCCCGGGCCATTGTTCCGGCGGCAAGGGATGATCGGCCATCTTTCCGCCATCCTTGCCGCGAATCACCCGGGCCGCGACGGCGGTCCGGGCGCGGCCGCGCTCAGGCGGTCTTGACGCGGCGCAGGGGTGCCGCGCGCTTGGCCACCATCTCCATGCGGCGTGTGCCGCGCTGGTAGGGCAGGTCGAGCTTGGTGGTCTGCGCGGTTTCGATCACCGACTTGATGAAGCGGGTCTTCATGGTCTTGTCCTTTCCGGTCGGGCCGGGGCGGGCCCGTCTGCTGCGTTCTGAAGGCAGAGTGCCCCGCCAATCGGGCAAGAATTTGGCAATCGCCGGCAAACTCTGTTTTCCGAAAAGAAAAAATCACTGCAGATGTGTGAGTGCCGTAAGGCCCTGAAGAATATTGACTTTACATGGCGGTGCATCGCCAATCCGGACCGTTTAACATGATTGTTTCGCATCAAATCGGGCGATTATGCGGCGATCAGAGACAAATCGCGGAAATCAGGCGTCCGTAATCGGCCTCTTGCGCGTGGGTTGTCCGGCGGTAGGAAAAGAAACGCTCGGCATCGGAATAGGTGCAGTGCCGCGTCCATTCGCTTTGCCCCACGCCGAAGTCGCGCAGCCTGTGCAGGCCGTAACCGGGCAGGTCGAACAGGTATCGGTCGCCCGCGCCATTGGCAAAGAAGCGCAGGCTGTCCGGGTCCTCGGCCTCGAACCGCTCGAGGAACTCGGGCCCGACCTCGTAGGCGCGTTGGCTGATGGTCGGGCCGATGACGGCAGCGATGCGCCCGCGGTCCGCGCCCAGCGTTTCCATCGCCTCGACCGTCGCCTCGAGCACACCGTCAAGCGCGCCCTTCCAGCCCGCATGGGCCGCGCCGATCACCCCGGCCTCGGTGTCGGCAAACAGGACGGGCTGGCAATCGGCGGTCAGCACCGACAGGGCAAGACCCGGCGTCGCGGTCACCAGCGCATCGGCGCGCGGCCTGTCCGCGTCGGGGTCGTCGATCACGGCCACATCGGCCGAATGCACCTGGTGAACACCCATCAGCGCGTCGTGGTCCACGCCCATCGCCTCGGCCACGCGGGCGCGGTTGATCGCCACGATCTCGGACTGGTCGGTCGAGCCCGTGCCGCAGTTCAGACCCGCGAACACCCCCGAGGACGCGCCGCCCAGCCGGGTGAAGAACCCGTGCCGGACAGGGGAAAGGCTGTGCGAGGTGATGATCTCGAGCGTCATGGGACGAAACCGGGGGGCAGCGAAGCCTGGTCTGGGAAAAGGGCAAGCGTCTTGAACACCGTTCCCATTTCATCGGGGTGCGTCAACCGGCGATGCGCAGCGATATGCGCGTCAAGCGCGGGGCCGCTGAGCGACCGGGCCAGCGCCTGCGCGCGCGATGTGATGCCCAGCCGCTCCAGAAAGACGCCCTGGGGCGTCAGGCGGCTTTGGGCAAGACACGGTGCCGCGGCGGTTGCGGCCCGGGCCAGCGCCTCGAAATCCACATGGGCGGTCAGGTCGGCGTCACCGGGATGGGCCAGCGGGTCCTCGGGGGTATGCGCGCGCACCGCTTGCAGCGTGTCGCCCAGCGACCGCCAGTCGCCGTAATCCACGATCAGCGCCAGCCCGCCATTGGCCGCGATGCGCGTGGCGATACTGCCCAGGATGGGCGTAGCGGCGGCACACAGCTCGACCGTGTCACCGTCGCGCGTGTCTTCGAGCCGGTGATCCAGCGCCGCAACCGGCCCCGGCGGCCCCAGCCCGAAGGTCAGCGTGCCACCGTCATCGAGCCCCACCTGCCGTTCGCGCCACCCGGCGCCGTCGCGCTGGTACTGGCGGATGGGCAGGGCATCGAAGAACTCGTTGGCAATCACGAACAGCGGTGCCTCGGGCAGGCCTGCCACCGTGTCGATCCAGTCAGGCGCATGTCCTGTCAGCGACTCGGCCTGCCGGGCGCGCAGGGCGGGCGAGGTTTCCACCAGCACGATCCGCGCGGCCTTTGCAAAGCCGGGCACGCGTGCGGTGGCGCGCAAAAGATCGGCCATGAGCGTGCCGCGCCCCGGCCCAAGCTCGGCCAGGGTAAAGGGTGCGGGCGCCCCCTGGTCCAGCCACGCCTGCGCGATGGCAAGGCCCAGGAGCTCTCCGAACATCTGCGAGATCTCGGGCGCGGTGGTAAAATCGCCGCCCGTGCCCAACGGGTCGCGGGTGGTGTAGTAGCCGTGCTCGGGGTGCTGCAGGCACATCTCCATATAGGCCGCGACGCTGATCGGCCCCTCCGCCGCGATGCGGGTGGCGATGTGCCGGGCCAGAGGGGTCACGCGTATGCGGCCCGCCGCCGGGCCCAGGCCGCCAGCGCCAGGCCGATCGCGATCATCGGCAGCGACAGAAGCTGGCCCATCGACAGGCCGTACTCGCCCCAGTAGACCGCGTAGCCATAGGGGTTACCTAGGTAGAATTGCGGATCGCTTTCGCGGAACCATTCGACGATGAACCGCCCGATCCCGTAGCCTGCGAAAAAGATTCCGGCGGTGCGGCCCGGTTCATGCAGGGACCGCCGCACCCAGACCAGACAGATCAGCACGACCATCAGCACGAAGCCTTCGAGGAACGCCTCGTACAGCTGGGACGGATGCCGCGGCAGGCCCAGCGGGTCGGTGGGAAAGACCATGGCCCAGGGCACGTAGCTGGGGCGACCCCAAAGCTCGGCGTTGATGAAATTCGCGATGCGCCCCAGCAGGATGCCCGGCGGGGCCGCCAGTGCCAGTGCATCGGCCGCGCTCAGCATCGGGATGCCGTTGCGCCAACAAAAGACGCCGCCCGCGATGATCACGCCGAGAAGCCCGCCGTGGAAGGCCATGCCGCCCTGCCAGATCATCGGGATCTCGAGCGGGTTTTCCAGGTAATAGGCAGGCTTGTAGAAGAACACGAACCCCAGCCGCCCGCCGATGATGACGCCAAGAATGACCCAGGTCAGAAGCTCTTCGACCTGTTCGGCGGTCATCGGTGCCTCGCCATGGGGCCAGAGCCGGGGGCGGTTCACCGCCATCACCACCAGCCGCCAGCCGATCAGGATGCCGACGATATAGGCCAGCGCATACCAGCGCAGCGCCAGTTCGAGCCCGAAGATCGTGACCGACACGATCTCGGGCGAGATCTCGGGAAATGGAAGGACCGCCTGCATATGCGTCTCTCTGCCTCTGCCGTCACGGGCAAGTCAACCTTGAGACCGCCCGCCATGGAGGCCATATAGGGACCAAGTGTAACGCGGGAGAGACCCATGCAGAGCCGCAACAAGGTTTTTGACGACATTTCGCAGCTTATGACGAACGCCATGGGCGTGGCCCAGGGCGCGCGGGAAGAGGCCGAGACAGCGATGAAGTCCATGATCGACCGCTGGCTGGCCGACCGCGACTTTGTCACGCGCGAGGAATTCGATGCCGTGCGCGCCATGGCCCAGAAGGCGCGTGAAGAGAACGAGGCGCTGAAGGCCCGGATCGACGCGCTGGAAGCGGCGTCGAAATAAGCTCTAGTAGCGGCGATTGGCCTGTCGACTGGCCAAAAGCCTCTCTTTCTGCCGTTCGCGCAGGAACACGAACAGGCCCGACCCGGCGATCAGCGCCATGCCCAGCCAGACGGGCAGGGTCGGCAGCTCGGCGAAGAACAGCCACCCCCACAGCACCGCTAGCGGCAGCCCCACATATTCGAAGGGCGCGATCACGCCCGCATCCGCCATCCGGTACGCGGCTGACAGCGTGTAGCCCACGATGGCCGAATTGAGCCCCAGTCCCAGGAAGAACCAGATATCCGTGCTCTGCGGCCAGGCCCAGGCGCGCAGTAGAAAGACAAGGCTTTCGTTGGTGACGCCCTCGGCATAGCGCCCATCGCCCGCCACGACGTAGAAGCCCAGCCCCACGGCGATAAAGGTCGCCTGAATGTAGACCGACAGGGCCGAGGCCTTGCTGTTCACGCCCAGCTTTCGGGTCATGATCTGCATCAGCGCATAGGTAAAGGCGGCCAGCACGGGCAAAAGCAGCACGATCCGGCTGACCGACAGATCGGACCCCGCGGCCCAGGGGCGCTGCATGATCAGCACGCCCACGAAACCCAACAGCACCGCGCCAAGGCGGAGGGGGCCGACCTTTTCGCCCAGGATCGGGATCGACAAGAGCGTGATCATCAGGGGCGCGGCAAAGAACAGCGCCGTCGCCTCGGCCAGCGGCAGCACGGCCAGCGCGGCGAAAAAGGTCATGTTGGCCACGACCACCAAAAGCCCGCGGATAAAATGCAGGAACGGCCGGTCGGTGCGCAGGATGCGCCAGCCGCCCTCCATCTGGACAAGGATCAGGGTGAACAGGATCCCGATCAGCGACCGGGTGAACACCATCTGGTGCAGCGGGTAATCCCCCGACAACTCTTTGATCAGCATGTCGTTGATGGAAATGGCAAAGACGCCGGCCAGCACGAAAAGAATGCCCAGCGTGGGGTTCTGGTGGCTAACAGGTGCGGCGGGGGCGGTCACGTCGGTCTCCTGTCGGTTGGATTGGCCCGGGCCTACACCACCCGCGGCCGCGCGTCAGGCCCGTTTGCGACCTGTGCGCCTGTGGCGGTGTCCCTGCGCGTTGCGGTTGCGGGAATTCGGGCTAGGCTTCGCCGCGCACAGGACAAGGATGACCCAGATGGCACCGATCGTGCGGATCAAGGGACTGGAAAAAGCATATGACACGGGGTTTCAGGCGCTCAAGGGCGTCGATCTCGATATCGAAGAGGGCGAGCTTCTGGCGCTGCTTGGCCCCAATGGCGCGGGCAAGACGACGCTGATCTCGGCGGTCTGCAGTCTGACCATACCCACCGGCGGCACGGTCACCGTGGGCGGGCATGACGTGGTGCGCGACTACCGCGCCGCGCGTGACCTGATCGGGCTGGTGCCGCAGGAAATCAACCTCGAACCCTTCGAGAAGGTGATGAACACCGTGCGCTTTTCCCGCGGGCTGTTCGGCAAGCGGCGCGATGACGCGTATCTTGAAAGGATCCTGCGCCAGCTGTCGCTCTGGGACAAACGCGATGCCAAGATCATGGAACTGTCCGGCGGCATGAAGCGGCGTGTGTTGATCGCCAAGGCGCTGAGCCACGAGCCGCGGGTGCTGTTCCTCGACGAGCCCACGGCGGGCGTCGATGTGGAGCTGCGCAAGGAGATGTGGGACACCGTTCGCATGCTCAAGGCCGATGGTGTGACCATCATCCTGACCACCCATTACATCGAAGAGGCCGAAGCGATGGCCGACCGAGTGGGCGTCATCAACAAGGGCGAGATGCTGCTGGTCGAGGCAAAAAGCAGGCTGATGGAGCGGATGGGGCAGAAGCACCTTACGATCGAGCTGCACGAGCCAATTCAGACCATCCCGGACAGCCTGAGCGATTTCGACCTGACCCTTTTGGAAGACGGCCGCGCGCTGGTCTTTGCCTATGACACGCGACAGGAGCGGACGGGCATCACCAAGCTGCTGACCGAATTGCAGGCGGCCGGGATCGTGCTGCGTGACCTTCAGACCACGCAATCCAGCCTCGAGGACATCTTCGTTGGGCTCGTGCAGGAGGATGCGGCATGAATTTCCGGGCCATCTGGGCGATCTACACTTTCGAGATGTCGCGGTTCTTTCGCACGCTTCTGCAAAGCTTCGTATCGCCCGTGATCTCGACCTCGCTGTATTTCGTGGTCTTCGGCGCGGCCATCGGGTCGCGGATCGACCAGGTGGAGGGCGTGAGCTACGGCGCCTTCATCGTGCCGGGGCTGATCATGCTGAGCGTGATGACCCAAGCCATTTCGAACGCGTCCTTCGGAATTTATTTTCCCAAGTTCATCGGCACGATCTACGAGCTGCTGTCGGCGCCGATCAATTTCCTGGAGGTCGTGCTGGGTTACGTGGGCGCTGCAGCCACCAAGGCGCTGTTCATCGGAATCGTGATCCTGGGCACCTCGGCCCTGTTCGTGGATCTGACCATCCAGCACCCGGTCGCGATGCTGCTGTTCATGGTGCTCACCTGCATCAGCTTTGCGCTGTTCGGCTTCATCATCGGCATCTGGGCGCGCAATTTCGAGCAGTTGCAGCTGGTGCCGCTTCTGATCGTGACGCCGCTCGTGTTTCTGGGGGGCTCGTTCTACTCGATCTCGATGCTGCCGCCGGTCTGGCAGACCGTGACGCTGTTCAACCCGGTGGTCTACCTGATCTCGGGCTTCCGCTGGTCGTTCTACGGATTGGCTGATGTGCCCATCGGGCTAAGCCTGCTGGCCATCGCGGGCTTCACGGCGCTGTGCCTGGGCATCATCTGGTGGATCTTCCGCACGGGTTGGCGCATCCGGTCGTGACGGGGCGGTTATGTCGGGCGGTCGTGATGGTGCGGGCGCAGACGGGAAAAGCGGGATGCCCGCCTTGTTTGTCGGAACGGGCCAATCTACATCGGATGACATGAAACGCTTCTTGCCCTTCGTGAAATCCGGGCCGACCGTGTCGGTCGTGCGTCTGTCGGGCCTGATCGGCACGGGCGGGCGTGGCGCGCTGACCGACCGCGCGCTCGACCAGGTGCTGGAGCGGGCGTTCAAACGTGGCAAGCCCGCGGCCGTCGCGCTCGAGATCAACTCTCCCGGCGGCTCGCCTGTGCAATCGGCCCTGATCGGTGCCCGGATCGAGCGTCTGTCGAAAGAACGCGATGTACCCGTCTTCGCCTTTGTCGAGGATGTGGCGGCCTCGGGCGGCTACTGGCTGGCCGTGGCGGCGGATGAGATTTACGCTGATGCCAACTCCATCGTCGGCTCCATCGGTGTGATCTCGGCCGGGTTCGGGGCGCATATCTTTCTGGCCCGGCAAGGGGTCGAACGCCGCGTTTACACGGCGGGCGGATCGAAAAGCATGCTGGACCCGTTCCAGCCCGAAAAGCCCGAGGATGTCGCGCGGCTCAAGCGGATGCTGAGCGAGATCCACGAGAATTTCATAGACCACGTCAAATCGCGCCGGGGCGACAAGCTGGATCAGTCGGTCGACCTGTTCACCGGCGAGGTCTGGACCGGCCGCCGCGCGGTCGAGCTGGGCCTGGCCGACGGGATCGGCCATATCACCACCGTCATGCGCGAACGCTTCGGCAAGGACGTGAACCTGCGCCGCTACGACGCGCGCCGGTCGCTGGCGCAGCGCATCGGCGTGCAGCTTGCGGGCGACGTGATGGGCGGGATCGAAGAGCGCGCGGCCTATGCGCGGTTCGGCCTCTGACGTGATACTGAAGGCGGTTTCCCTTTTCCTGATCGGTATGGCGGTGCTCGCCATGTTCGGCAAGCTGCGCTTTCCGGGTCAGAAAAGGATCGCGTCGGCCCGCTGTCCGCGCTGCGGGCGGTTCCGCATCGGGCGCGGCCCCTGCACCTGCGGGAAGAAGAAGGGGTAGCGCATGGAATGGCTGCTTGCCGGCCTCGGGCTGGGCATCCTGCTGCTGGCCGGTGATTCACTGGTCAAGGGCGCGGTGAATTTCAGCCTGCGCCTGGGCGTCCCCGCCCTGATCGTCAGCCTTACCATCGTGGCCTTTGGCACCTCGGCGCCCGAGCTGCTGATCTCGGTCAACGCCGTGCTCGAGGGCGTGCCAGGCATCGCCCTGGGCAACGTGGTGGGATCGAACACGGCCAATATCCTTTTGGTGATGGGGGTTCCGGCGCTTCTGGCCACGCTGCACACGAGCGAGTTCGACACGCGCAAGACCTATGTCTTCATGCTGCTCGCGTCGGTTCTGTTCATCGCGCTGGCCTTTGCGGGCACCTTCACCTGGATCAGCGGTGTGGTGCTGTTGATCGTACTCAGCCTGGTGCTGATGGATGCCTTCCGCGATGCGCAATCCCACAGGCGGGCCAATGGTACGCCCGAGGCACCGGACAAGGCGACAGAGGATGACGACGCCCTGCTGGACGATCTCGAAGGCGCCGATCCCGACATGCCCTGGTGGCAGATCATCGTCTTCCTGGCGCTGGGCCTGATCGGCCTGCCGCTGGGCGCCGATCTGCTGGTCGACAATGCCCGGATCATCGCGGCCTCTTACGGGGTCAGCGAAACTGTGATCGGTCTAACCCTCGTGGCGCTCGGCACCTCGCTGCCCGAGCTGGCCACGACCGTGATGGCCGCGTTGCGCCGACAGGCGGACGTGGCGCTGGGCAACGTCATCGGGTCGAACATGTTCAACCTGCTGGCCATCATCGGGGTTGCGGCGGTGATCGGCGATATTCCGGTCGATCCGGAATTCCTGCACTTCGATCTTTGGGTCATGCTGGGGGCGTCCCTTTTGATCTTTCCCTTCGTGTTCCTGCGCTGGAACATCACACGGGCCTGGGGCATCGTCTTGACGCTCCTTTATGCGGTCTACGTTGCTATGCTGCTGTTCTGAATTGGCAAAGGGGTGAAAATGCGGGCTTTGGTCACCGGAGCGGGGCGGCGATTGGGCCGCGCCATGGCACTGTATCTGGGGCAGCGGGGCTATGACGTGGCGCTGCATTACGCCAGTTCGGACGCGGGCGCGACAGAGGCTGCCGGCGAGATCCAGGCGCTGGGTCAGAACGCCGTGACGCTCCAGGCCGATCTGCTGGACGAGGCCCAGGTGCAGGCGTTGTTGCCCCGCGCGGCCGAGGCGCTGGGCGGGCCTGTCACGGTGCTGGTCAACAATGCGTCGATCTTTGAATACGACACCATTGAAACCGCCACCCGCGACAGCTGGGACCGTCACCTGGAAAGCAACCTGCGCGCGCCCTTCGTGCTGACCCAGGCGCTGGCCGCGCAGATCCCCGAACCCGAGACCGATGACCGGGGGGAGCCCCGCGCGCGTGGTCTTATCGTCAACATGATCGACCAGCGCGTGCGCAAGCTGACGCCGGAATTCATGACCTACACGATTGCCAAGATGGGCCTGTGGGCGATGACGCAGACAACCGCCCAGGGCCTTGCGCCGCGGGTGCGCGTGAACGCGATCGGCCCCGGACCGACGCTTCAGGGCGACCGTCAATCGGCCAAGCATTTCGCGCGCCAGCGCGCGGCCACGGTGCTGGAGCGCGGCGCCAATCCCGAGGATATCACCGGCGCGCTGGGCTATTTCCTGGATGCGCCCGCCGTGACGGGGCAGCTTTTGTGCATCGACGGGGGCCAGCATCTGGCCTGGCAAACGCCGGATGTACTGGGCGTGGAATAGGCCCGAAACACGCGGATTGGGCGCATGTTTCGGGGCACAGGCCCATTGATCGGAGCAGAGTTGTGCACCTGGGGCGAGACCGTCACGAAACCGTTACGGAAACGTCAATATTTTCAAGCATTTGTCTGCGCTGTACTTTTTTGTAAATATATTTCAATTAGTTAGTTTGGTGCCCAAAAATTGGGCAAATCAACCAAGTTGCATGGAAACAAGGGAAATTTGCCGCTGCCCCATTCTTATCCGCCGAGTTATCCACAGATTCCGTGGATGCAATCAAGCTTGAAGACACGCGCCAATCGGTGCAGCCCATGTGGGAATCATATCTGATTGATCCATGACCCAGTCCGACGCCCCTGATCCCCTGACGGGACACGCCTGTATCCAGTCCTACCTGCGCACGCTCGATGCGTCGCCGGGCGTCTACCGGATGCTCGATGCTCAGTCGCGCGTGCTCTACGTGGGCAAGGCCCGGAACCTGCGCGCGCGGGTGTCGAACTACGCCCGCCCCTCGGGGCACAGCCCGCGCATCGCCCGGATGATCCGGGAAACCGCGTCGATGATGTTCCTGACCACGCGCACCGAGACCGAAGCGCTTCTGCTCGAACAGAACCTCATCAAGCAGCTCAAGCCGCGCTACAACGTGCTTTTGCGCGACGACAAGTCGTTCCCGAACATCCTGGTCACGGCGCATGATTTCCCGATGATCAAGAAGCACCGCGGCGCCAAGCGTGAAAAGGGCCAGTATTTCGGCCCCTTCGCCAGCGCGGGCGCAGTGAACCGGACGCTCAACCAGTTTCAGCGCGCGTTTCAGCTGCGCAATTGCACCGACACGCAGTTCGAGACCCGCACGCGTCCTTGCCTGCAATACCAGATCAAGCGCTGCACTGCGCCCTGCGTGGGCAAGATCAGCAAAGCCGATTATGCCGCCCAGGTGGCCGATGCACAGCGCTACCTGTCGGGCAAATCGACCGAGATACAGGAAAAACTCGCCACCGAGATGCAGGCGGCCAGCGACGCGATGGAGTTCGAGCGCGCCGCGGCGCTGCGCGACCGCATCCGCGCGCTCACCCAGGTGCAGACGGCCCAAGGCATCAACCCGCGCAGCGTGTCCGAGGCCGATGTGATTGCCCTGCACATGGAGAACGGGCAGGCCTGCGTGCAGGTCTTTTTCATCCGTGCCAACCAGAACTGGGGCAACCGCGATTTCTATCCCCGGGTGGGCGCCGATGTGGATGCGGCCGAGGTGCTCGAGGCGTTCATCGGCCAGTTCTACGACACCAAGGAGCCGCCCCGTCAGCTGATCCTGTCCCATGGGATCGAGAACGCCGACCTCATGCAAGAGGCGCTGACCGGCAAGCTGGGCCGCAAGGTCGAGATCGTGGTGCCCCAGCGCGGCGAAAAGGCCGAGCTGGTGGACGGCGCGCTGCGCAACGCGCGCGAGGCGCTGGCGCGCCATATGGCCGAGACGGCGACCCAGACCAAGCTACTGGCCGGTCTGGCCGAGGCCTTTGCCCTCGACGCCCCGCCCCAGCGTATCGAGGTCTATGACAACAGCCATATACAGGGCACCAATGCCGTGGGCGCGATGATCGTCGCGGGCCCAGACGGGTTCATGAAAAACCAGTATCGCAAGTTCAACATCAAGGGGGATGACCTCGTCGCGGGCGACGATTTCGGCATGATGAAAGAGGTGCTGACCCGCCGCTTCAAACGCCTGCTCAAGGAAGACCCAGACCGGGACAAGGGGCTTTGGCCCGATCTGCTGTTGATCGACGGGGGTGCCGGACAGGTCAGCGCGGTGGCCCAGATCATGGAAGAACACGGCGTGCAGGACATCCCCATGGTGGGCGTGGCCAAGGGTGTGGACCGCGACGCGGGCAAGGAAGAGTTCCACCGCGCAGGTCAACGCCCCTTTGCTCTGCGCCACAACGACCCGGTGCTCTATTTCGTGCAGCGGCTTCGGGACGAGGCGCACCGCTTTGCCATCGGTACGCACCGCGCCAAGCGGGCCAAGGCGGTGGGAGCCACCCCGCTCGACGAGGTGCCGGGCGTGGGCGCGACCCGCAAACGCGCGCTTCTGGCCCATTTCGGATCGGCCAAGGCCGTAAGCCGCGCGAACCTCGCCGATCTCAAGGCGGTGGAGGGCATCTCGGACAGCTTGGCCGAGACGATCTACGCCTTCTTCCACGATCGGGGGTAGAGGAAGGCGTCTTGATGCAACTTGAAAGCGGCGTCGACGCCGCTTGGCAAGGGCTTTCGAAAGCCCTTGGTCCCCGGCTCAGTCGAAGGTGCCCGCCACCCGACCGAGGAGCATGAAGGCCCGCGCGGTGCGGGTTTCCGACAGGGCCGAGATATCCGCATCGCTTGCGGTTTCGGCGAAGCGGGCAAAGCTCTTGTCGAAACGGCGCAGGAAGTGGTGCGCGGCGTCGCGGAAGATCGGGTCCTGCTTCATCCGCGCGGCACTCAACGCCAGGGACGAGCGGTCGCGGATGCCGCCCAGGGCCGCGATCGTGCGTCCGCGCGCGCCTTCGGCGAACTTGCGCCAGACTTCGGGGCGGGCCATGTCCGGGCGCAGATCGTCCATGTAGATGCCGTCCTGGCTGAGCAGCGTCAGCACGTCCTGCGCGGCCTGGATCAGCTCCTTGGCCTGCCGGTCCTTGAGCGCGCGGCGCAAAGCGGCAAAGCCCTCCTCGTCCTCCGCCGTTTCCGGGAAATTCAGCGCGCGGATGAAATCGTCGGTGGGCAGGGGCGGGGCAAGGTCTTCGGCCGGGGTGCCCAGCGCAAGGCTCGCCTGGTCGAAGCCTTCGGCCTGCGGGGCCGCGGCCGGGGCCAGGGTCGGGCGCGGCGGGGCCACTTCCAGCCGCGAGGTGGCGAAGGTCGCCAACGCCGTCTCGGTCTTCTTCGTGGCCGCCGCGATTTCGTCGAGCTTGCGGGTGACCGACGGTTCGTTGACCAGCGGCCGTCCCTGGCTTTGCGCCACATAGGCCTGCCGGATCGCGTCGATGGCCATCTGCAGCCGCTGGCTTTCCTCGCGCATCACCCGGCTGGCGCGCGCGGCGGTGGCTGCGACCCAGATCACCGCGACCGGCAGGAACACCACCAGGAGCGTCAGCAGGAACGTGCTGCCCTCGATCCCGTCGCCGCTGTCCAGCACGACGAAGAACAGCACGGACGCCGCCAGCCAAACAAGGCTCAGCCCGATGGCCACCAGCTCAATGCCGGTCACGCGCGGGTTGCGTGGCCGGTCATAGATGCCCAGTGGCGTGGGCTTGGCGTCCTGGCTGTCCGGCATGGCGGGCGGCCTTTCACACGTAGTCGATCTTGACGATCTCGTAGGACCGCTCGCCCCCCGGCGTGCGCACCTCGACGCTGTCGCCGTCTTCCTTGCCGATAAGGGCACGGGCGAGGGGCGATTTGATGTTCAGCAGACCCTTTTCGATATTGGCCTCGTGTTCGCCCACGATCTGCCAGGTCTTTTCCTCGTCCGTATCCTCGTCGACAAGCGTCACGGTCGCGCCGAACTTGATCGCGCCCGACAGGGTCTTGGGGTCGATCACCTCGGCAAGCGACAGGATGCCCTCGATCTCCTTGATGCGGCCCTCGATGAAGCTCTGCTTTTCGCGGGCCGAGTGATATTCGGCGTTTTCCGACAGGTCGCCATGTTCGCGCGCCTCGGAGATGGCCTGGATGATCGCGGGCCGCTCCACGCTCTTGAGTTGTTTCAGTTCCGCCTCGAGCGCGGCATGCCCCGCGCGGGTCATCGGTATCTTTTCCATCGGTCTTTCCCGGAAATGCCGGGCGGCCCGGTGCCGCCCGTCCTCGTTAAGCCTGATCGTTCTGCGTGTGCCGGTCGTGGCAACACTGCCCTTTGGGGCGTCGCCTATGTAATAGGCCAGAGGCCCGGACAACGCAATTCTGCGGCCTGCCCGCCGAAACCGTGCGCAGATGGGCCGACGGGCGGGCAATTTGTCCCCTCGCTACGCCGGGTCGCGATTGACCGGCCCGGTCCCGGTCGCTACGTCAGTTTGGAACTGAAAAACACCCTCGGAGACATGCAAGCGATGGCCGAAATCGAACGCGAAGCAATGGAATACGACGTGGTGATCGTGGGGGCGGGCCCGGCGGGCCTGTCGGCGGCGATCCGGCTCAAGCAGCTCGATTCCGACCTGGATGTCGTGGTTCTCGAGAAAGGCTCCGAGGTCGGCGCACATATCCTGTCGGGCGCGGTGCTGGACCCTGTGGGCCTCGATGCGCTGATCCCCGACTGGAAGGAAAAGGGCGCGCCCCTGAACGTGCCCGTGACCGAAGACAATTTCTACATGCTGGGCGAGGC
>PR_CR_10_Liq_1_inCRDRAFT_1001205_pt1 | contig 14942 bp, 13 predicted proteins | sample PRCRCaboRojoPR_3_FD_10241 | JGI IMG/M metagenome (IMG submission 10241)
ACGACAAGCCGCGCCTGCTGTCGGACCGGCTGGGCGCGCGCTATCTCGCGCTGCCGCGCGCGGATGCCGAGCGCATCAGCCGCGCGGTCAGCGCCGCGCTCGACGGCTGAGCCGATGGACTGGGCGCGCGATCTGCCGGGCTGGCCCAATGCGGCGCTGTCGCACCGGGTCCGCCACGCCACCCATCTCTGGCACGTGCAGGAGGACGGGTCCGGCGAGACGGTGCTCCTGCTGCACGGCGCAGGCGGCTCCAGCCACAGCTGGCGCGACCTGCTGCCCCGCCTGGCGCGACACCGTCACGTCATCGCGCTCGACCTGCCGGGCCAGGGCTTCACCCGCACGAGCAATCCCGCGCGGCTGGGACTAGATCCCATGACCGAGGATATCGCCGCGCTCTGCGCCGACCAGGGTTGGACGCCCGGCGCGGTGATCGGCCATTCGGCAGGCGGCGCCATCGCGCTCAACCTTGCCCGGCACCTGTCGCGCCCCGACGGGACGCCGCCCCGCGTCATCGGGATCAACGCCGCGCTCGACCGCTTCGAGGGGATCGCCGGCTGGCTGTTTCCCGTGCTGGCGAAGATGCTGGCTCTGAACCCGTTTACCGCCACGCTCTTCACGCTGGGCAGCCGCGAGACGGATCGCGCGCGGCGGCTGATCGAGGGCACCGGGTCACAGATCGACGCCGCCGGGCTGGCCTGTTACGCCCGGCTGATCGCCGACCGCGCCCACGTCGAGGCGACGCTCCAGATGATGGCGCGGTGGAACATCGACCGGCTGATCGCGCGGCTGCCCGAGATCCCGGCGCGCTGCCTGCTGATCACCGGCGCCGCGGATACCGCCGTCCTGCCGGCCGTCTCGGCCCGCGCCGCGGAACGGTTGCCGGACGCGCGGACGGTGGATATGGACGGGCTGGGCCACCTGGCGCACGAGGAGGCCCCCGACCGCGTTCTGGCCGAGATATCCGGCTTTCTCGACGACGCCGGCTGACGCGTCAGGCCGCGGAGGCGCCTCCGGCGGCAATCGCCTTTCCCTCGGCCGCCCAGATCGCGCCGCGGCGGATCATCTCGGTCACCTGCGGCACCTTGAGATCGTCGAGTTCATGCCCGATGGAGCAGTAGAAGACCCGCCCCCTGTCCCAGCGCCGGGTCCAGGTTACCGGGATGACGGTGCCCTCGATCCACCAGAGATGATCGCCCGAGAAGGTCGTCGTCGCCAACACCTCGTTCGAGGGATCGACCAGCATGTAGTATTGCTCGGACCGGATGCGGAAGCTCTTGATCCCCCGCACCAGCGGATGGTCCGGCTTGCAGATGGTCACGTCGTAATCGATGTAGTCCTCTTGCGGCTGCAGGTTGTCCGGCCAGCCCGGCGGATGGGCGACGAACTGCCCGCCGATCAGGAAGTGGTAGGTCGGGCGGTCGCGGAAGGCGTCGCCCATGTGCCCGTGCCAGCCGGCCAGGCCGCAGCCGTTGCCGATCAGCGCCAGCAGGCCGTCTTCCTGCGGCTTGGTCATGTTGCCGAATTCTTCCTTGTGGCCGGACCGGGCCGACGACCAGATCGGCGTGATCAGGTCCAGCTCCGCCAGATCGCCGGGACGCTCCAGCGGCTCCAGCGTGTCGTAGACATCGACCTCGAAGCCGTTCTCCTTCAGGAGGGCCTCGTACCAATCCGCGAAATGGGTCGGGGTGTGGCCTTCCCAGCCACCGACGAAAAGGGCCGCCTTCATTCGTTCCCCTCCCGCATGAAATCGAGCATTGCCGCCATGTCGCGGCCCGCGAAACCGGCCGCGCTGGCCTGCGACAGCTTCTCGAGCGTCACCCGTCCTTGCGGCATGGCCACGCCGAGCCGGTCGGCCAGCGCGGCGGTGACAGCCATGTCCTTCCGGGCCAGCGCGACGGTGAAGGTCACGTCATGCGCCGCCTCGTCCAGGTAGAGGGGCCGGCGGTATTTCAGCATCGGCGCGCAGGCCGCCGAGGCCTCGATCACGTCGAACGCCCTTTCCGGCGCGATCCCCGAGGCCTCGGCCAGGGTCATCGCCTCGGCCAGGGTCTGGTTGATGCCGTGGATGAGCGAATTGACGGCGAGCTTCATCACCGCGCCCGCGCCCGTTCGGCCGAGACAGATCGTTCGCTTGCCCATCGCGTCGAAGAGCGGCAGGAGCGGTTTTGCCGCGTCCTCGGGGCAGCCGGCCATGATCATCAACGCGCCATCCGCCGCGGCCTGCGTCGCCCCGGAGACGGGCGCGTCGATGACCTGCACGCCCGCGGGCGCACGGGCGGCGAGCTCGGCGATATGATCCGGGCTCATCGTGCCCATCTCGACGAAGATCCCGGCCCCGGTGCCCGCGGCGAAAAGGCCGTCCGCGCCGAAATGCACCGCTTCCGACGACGGGTCGTCGGCCAGCATCGTGACGACCACCTCGGTCGCGGCGGCCAGTTCGGCCGGCGTCCCGGCGACGGCGCAGCCAAGCTCCGCCGCGAGCCCCGTGGCCTTGCCGGCCGAGCGGTTCCAGAGGGTCACGTCATGGCCCGCCGCCGCGAGGTTCCGCGCCATGTGGGCGCCCATGCGCCCCAGCCCGGCGAAGCCCACCCGCATCAGGCCACCTTTTCGGATTCGATCCCCGAGATCGCCTGGATCAGGCTGTCCTCCGTCACCTCCTCGGCACTGAACTCGCGCATGATCCGGCCGTGATACATCGCCACGATCCGGTCGGAGACATGCAGCACCTCGGGCATTTCCGAGCTGATGACGATGACCGCGTAGCCCTGCCCGGCCAGATCCCGGATCAGGTTGTGGATCTCGGACTTGGAGCCGACGTCGATGCCGCGCGTGGGCTCGTCCACGATCAGCACGTTCGGATGCATCGAGAGCCACTTGCCGATGACGATCTTCTGCTGGTTGCCGCCCGAAAGGTTGCCCACGGTCTGCCGCCAGCCGGGCGTGCGGATGTCGAGCTTGTCGCGGTACTGGTCGAAGATCGCGATCTCCGCGCCGTCCGACACGAAGGGCCCCGCGGTCAGGTCGTCCACCTGCGGCAAGGTCATGTTGTCCCGGCAGTTCATCCCCAGCACGAGCCCCTGGCCCTTGCGGTCCTCCGGCACGAGGCTGATGCCGTGACGGATCGCGTCGACCGGCGAATGGATGCGCAGTTCCTGCCCGTCGAGCAGGATCTGCCCCTCGGACGGATCGCGCAGGCCGAAGATCGTCTCGGCGATCTCGGTCCGTCCGGCGCCCACGAGCCCGTAGAAGCCGACGACCTCGCCCCGGTGCACCTTGAAGCTGACATCGCGGTAGAGATCCCCGCAGGAAAGCCCGCGCACCTCCAGCGCGACCTCTCCATGCTCGCGATGCTCCTCGTTGCGCGACAGGTCGAGGCTGCGCCCGATCATCAGCTGGGTCACCTCGTCCTCATCGGTCTTCGCCGTCTCGAGCGTGCCGCGATACTGCCCGTCGCGCAGCACGCTGATACGGTCGGTGATCTTGAAGATCTCCTCCATCCGGTGCGAGATGTAGACGATCCCCACCCCGCGGGACTTGAGATCCGCGATCACGTCGAAGAGCACGACCTTCTCGGCATCGGTCAGCGAGGCCGTCGGCTCGTCGAAGATCACCGCGCGCGGATCGACGGTCAGCGCGCGCGCGATTTCCACCATCTGCTGGTTGGCGATCGACAGGTCGCCGACGCGGGTCCGGGCGTTGAAGCCCACGTTCAGCGTCTTGAGAATGGCATCCGTCTGCTCGTAGAGCTTGCCCCAGTCGACGCGGCCGAAGGACTTGCGCGGCAGTTCACCCAGAAAGATGTTCTCGGCCACGCTCAGCTCGTCCGCGAGGCTGAGTTCCTGGTGGATGAAGACGACCCCCTTGGCCTTGGCATCGAGGGGGGTCGTCATGATCGTCGACTCTTCCTCGATGAAGATCCGCCCCTCGTTGGGCTGAAGGATTCCGCCCAGCACCTTCATCAGGGTGGACTTGCCGGCGCCGTTCTCGCCCATCAGGGCATGGACCTCGCCGGGCATGACCGCGAAGGACACGTCGTCGAGCGCCCGCACGCCGGGGAAGGTCTTGACGATGTTCTCGAGCCGCAGGGCCGGTTTCTCATCGGTCATATCTTCAACTCCTCCTTGCCCTTGCGATTGAGCTGGCGATCGAGGAACAGCACCGCGATCAGGATCAGGCCGATCACGAGGTTCACCGTCTCGGTGTCCGCCCCGATATGACCGAGCCCCTTGCGCAGCAGCTGGATCGCGATGACGCCACCCAGCGTCGAGACGATCGAGCCGTAGCCGCCCGTCAGCTTGGTGCCGCCCAGCACGACGGCCGTGATCGCCCAGAGTTCGTAGAGCATCCCGTCATTCGGGTTCACCGAGCCGGACTCGGAGTAAAACACAACGGCCGAGAGCGCGGCGAGAAACCCGATCAGCATGAAGTTCAGCAGGAAATGCGGCCCGACCCGGATGCCGGCATTCACCGCCGCCTCGCGGTTGTTGCCGATGGCATAGGCGTTGCGGCCATGGACGGTCTTGGTCATAACCAGCCAGAGCACCAGCGCCGTGCCCAGCAGGAACCAGGTCGCGGTGTGAAGCCCGAGGAATTGCGCCTCGGCGAAATCGACCAGCGTCCAGTTCAGATGGCTCGTGGGCTGCTCGCCGTTATACATGAAGACGAGCCCGCGATAGCCCAGCATCGCCCCCAGCGTCACGATGAAGGCATCGACACCGGTCTTCCAGACGATCAAGCCGTTGATCGCCCCCAGCACGACGCCGGTCAGCAGCGCCAGGGTCCACGACACCGGGATCACCCAGTCGCCGAGGCCGGCGAAGATCGGCCAGGTCATCGAGTCGAGCAGCACGATGGCGCTGAGCGCGAAGGTCGCGCCGACGCTCAGGTCGATATTGCCGTTGATCATGATGATCGTCATGCCGAGCGCGATAATCCCGATCGGCGCCGACTGCTTCAGCAGAAGAAGCATGTTGTCGAAGTCGATGAAGGACTGCTCGGAGACCGACATGAAGTTTCCGGCCACGGTGAAGAAGATCAGCTCCACCACGATGAAGGCCCAGATCGCCCCCTGCTTGACGAGATTTGCGCGGGTGTCCTTGGTCATGGTCCCCTCCCTCAGGCGATCGGCGACAGGAGCCGGCCGCGCTTGGCCGCGATATCCAGCCAGACCGCCAGGATGATGATGACCCAGGTCACGACGTACTGGACGTAGAATTCCAGCCCGACGAGAAGCAGGCCGTTCTGGATGAAGCCGAGGATCAGCACCCCGATCACCGTCTTGAAGACCGTGCCCGACCCCCCCAGAAGCGACGCGCCGCCGAGAATGACCGCGGCCAGCACCTCGAGTTCCATGCCCTGGCCCACCGTGTTCTGGCTGCCGAGCGAGCGGCTTGCCTGTATTAGCCCCGCCGTGGCGACGCAGAAGGCCGAGATCAAGTAGGTCATGAAGACCACCCGCGCCCGCGGCACGCCCGAGAAGGTGGCCGCCATGCCGTTGCCGCCCACGGCGTAGACTTTGCGCCCGAACGGCGTCTTGGCCAGCACCATGCTCAGCACCACGGCGAGCAGCGCGAAGATCAGGATCGGCACCGGCACGCCCAGGATGCTGCCCTGCCCGAAGATGCCGAACCAGGTGCCTTCCTTGTCGGCGATGTCCATGTTCTTGCCGCCCGAATAGGTCAGGGTCAGCCCATGGATGGCCGAGAGCATGCCGAGCGTCACGATCAGCGAGTTGAGCTTCAGGTAGCCCACCAAAAAGCCGATGAACGCGCCCAGCGCCAGCGTCATCCCGTACATCGCGGGAATGCCGAGCGCCGGGCCGAGCTTGTCGTGAAGGTCCAGCACCACGATGGTCGAGAAGGACATCATCGAGCCGACCGAAAGATCGAGATTGCCGCCGATCACCACGAAGGTCACCCCGAGCGCCATGACGCCGAGGATCGCCGAGGACCGGATCACGCCGAAGATGTTGTCCATCGTGATGAAGCGATCATTGGCCAGCGCGAACCCGATCATAAAGAGAACGAAGGCCACGATGATCCCCTGGCGTGCCAGGAAGCCGCCTATGTTTTTCGTTGTCAGCGCCGCCATGAATTCCTCCCCTTCCGGCTGCCGCCTCGATTGTCAGACCAGGGTCATACCGCCGTCGATCATGACGATTTGCCCGGTCATGTAGTCGCTGTCCCGCGAGGCCAGGAACGTCGTGGTACCGGTAATGTCCTCGGGCGTCGCGACGCGCCCTTTCAGGATATCGGCCGAGAACTCTTCCATCGCCTGGCCCGGGCGCTCCGACGCGCCGATGGCCATCAGGTCACGGTCGACCTCTTCCCACATCTCGGTGGCGACGACCCCGGGGGCGAACCCCGTGACCGTGATATCATGTTTCGCGAGATCCCGCGCGCCCGACTGGGTCAGCGACACCACCGCCCATTTGGACGCGCAGTAGGGCGCGACGTTGTCGAACCCCTGCCGGCTGGCGATCGAGGCGGTGTTGACGATCTTGCCGCCGCCGCCCTGCGCGATCATCTGCCGCGCGGCTTCCTGCATGCCGATCATGCAGCCCAGCCCGTTCACGCCCATGATGAAATTCCAGTTGTCCTCGGTGACGTCGAGGAAGTTCATCGGCTTGTTGACGCCGGCATTGTTGAACTTGACGTCGAGCTTGCCGAACATCTCGACCGCGTGGGCGATCATCGCCTGCACCTGGGCGCGGTCGGTGACGTCGACCGCCGCGCTCGTGACACGGCCGCCGCCCGCTTCGGCGCGCTGGCGGCTGGCTTCCGCGACCCCGGCGACCTTCTCGCCGTTTATGTCGGCGAAACAGACATCGGCGCCCGCGTCGAGCAAGGCCTCGCCGATGGCACGCCCGATGCCCTGTGCGGCCCCCGTGACAATACAGGACCGGCCCGAGACTCGACCCATCTCGTCTCCCCCTCGTGTCGTGGTCTTGTGAGGCCGGAAAACGCGCGGGGCACGCGACCGTGCACACCCCGCGCATTCCGGGAGGAGATCAGAAGACGGGCTTGTCGAACTGATCCATGTTGTCCTGGGTGATCTTCGGCGTGTCGAAGTAGTTCAGGAACGGAACCTCTTCGCCGTTGAGCACGTCGATCGCGGTCTGCAGCGCGGCCTCGGCGTCGTCCACCGGCGACTGGTAGATCGAGCCCCAGTAATCGCCCGCGGCCATCGCCTCGTAGCCGACGGCGAAGTTGGTCGCGCCCACGAAGATGATGCCCTCGCGGCCGGCGGCCTTGGCGGCGTTCAGCGCGCCGACGCCCATGTTGTCGTCGCCAGAATAGACGCCGTCGATGTCGTCATACTTGACGAGGAAGGCTTCCATGACCTGCTGCGACTTCTCGCGGTTCCAGTCGCCCGGCTGCTGGTCGATCTGCTCCACGTTCGGGCAGACTTCGGGCAGGCGGTCGTTGAAGCCCTTGGCGCGCTCGATGGCGGTGGTGTAGCCGGGCTGACCGGTGATGTGCACGACCTTGGCCTCGTCCTCGATGCCCATGTCCTTGAACTTGTCGCACATGATCTCGGCGGAGCGCCGGCCCTGGGTGATGTTGTCGGGGCCCGAGAAGGAGGCGACGAAGTCGAAGCCCTGCTCGGCGATGTTCGAGTTGGTGACGATCACCGGGATGTCGGCCTGGTGCGCCTTGCGGACGGCCGGGATGACGGCCTCGCCGTTGGTCGGCCAGATGATGATCGCGTCGACTTGCTGCTGGATCAGGTCTTCCATCTGCGCGATCTGGCGGGCGACGTCGCCGCCGGCGTCGAGCACCACGGTCTCGACGTCGGGGTTCGCCTCGGCCGCGGCGATGAAGGCCTTTTCATAGGTCGTCTGGTAGCTGTCGACACCGACGTTGTTCTGGGTGATGCCGATGGTCATTTCCTGCGCGACGGCAGCGGTGCCGAGCAGCGCGGTAGAGGCGAAAAGAGTCGCCGTGATCGAGTGTTTCATTGCGGGGTCCTCCCTTGAGACGTTCTAACCCGATTGCCGCTGTCCTCCCAGCCCGGGAATCAGCCCGGTGCAATCGACTCCCATCCAGCATGTTTCGCACGGACGGCGCGGCCGGGTATCTTATCCGATATGGATAATTTACTATCCGTAACGGACATTTTTGAGATACTGGCTGGATATCAATCTGAACAATTTGGGGGGCGCGCCATGACGGCACGTGGGCACCGGGGCGGAACCGCCCGAGAGAACACAGCTTACATGAACCAGGAAACGACACAAATTGTCCGAAATGGATATCCGGTTGGCGGGTCATCCGAGGCCTCCGCGCCCTCGGGCGGCGGCGCGGACCTGGATCGTGTCGTCCGGTTCCTCGAAGAGCTCTGTGTCGAGCTCGACACCGCGCTGGAGCCGACGACGCCCAATCCGCATCTCAACATGATCCTGCACCTCCTGCGCAGCCATGTTGAGGGGCGGCTCGTCTCGGCCTCGTCGCTGGTGGCGGCCTCGGGCGTGCCCTACGCGACGGCGATGCGCAAGCTGGGCGACATCCAGAAAGCGGGCCTCGTCGAGCAGCGACCGCGCACCAAGACCGGCAAGAGCTTTTCGCTGCATCCCAGCGCGCAGCTACTGGAGGACTGGCAGCAGATCGCCGACCGGATCGAGCGGATCGCGACCGAATCCTTCGGCGACGCCTCCGGCGGCCGTGGCCAGGCGGAATACTATTTCGGCGATTCCTACCAGCCGGGCCAGGCCCTGATCCCGCCGCCGCGCGCCCTGCCCCAGCCGCTGCGCCTGTCGGGCGGGGTCCGGATCCTCGTCCATGGCGACCCGACCTTCATGGTCATGGAAAACCTGAAGCGCCAGTTCGAGCAGATCGTCGGCACCTCGATCCACCAGCGCGCCTTCTCGATCGACCGGCTGCGCGAGGAAGCGCTGCGCAACGCCACCCGGGCCAAGAGCCGCTATGACCTGATCGCCGTCGACCTGCCCTGGATCGGTGAGTTCGTGAAGCGCGGGGTCGTGCGCCCGCTGACCGAGGTCATGGATACCGGGCGGCTCGACCCCAGCGATTTCCACACCGCCGGCTGGCGCGCCGCGCACTGGAACGGCGTGCCCTACGGCGTGCCGAGCCAGACCACGCCGGAGCTGATGTTCTACCGCCGCGACTGGTTCGCCACCGAGGGCCTGGAGCCTCCCGCGACCACGGACGCGGTCATCGAGGCCGCGCGCCGCTTCCACGCTCCGCGCAAGGGGCGCTACGGCATCGCCTGGAACGCCGCGCGGGGCACGGCGCTCGGCCATACCTTCATCATGACCTGCGCCGATTTCGGCCAGCCGGTCATCGACATCCCCCGCATCGCGGGCGGCTTCGACGCCGACCATCTCGAGCGGCCGGACATCCGCCCGACCATCGACACCCCGCGTGGCCGCGCGGCGGCGGAATGCCTGATGCAGCTGATGGAGTTCTCGCCGCCCGACATCCTGTCGATGTCCTGGTACGAGCGGGTTCGCCCCTATGCCGCCGGCAAGGTGGCGATGGCCTACGGCTATACCCTGCTGGCCCCCTATTTCGAGCTGGACACCGGCTGCCCGGCGCATGGCAACACCGGATACGTTCCGCATCCGCACGGCCCGGAAGGCGCGCCCATCGCGCCCGTCGGCGGCTACGTGCTCTGCCTGCCGGCGAACCTGTCGGAAGACCGCCTGGAGGACGCGGTCGAGGCGCTGATCGCCTTCACCTCGCCGGCCGCACAGAAACTCTATGCCCAGAACGGCAGCCGCACCGCCCCGCGGTACTCGGTCGGGGCCGATCCCGAGGTGCGGCGGCTCTCGCCCATCTTCGAGATGGTCGACCAGATGTCCTGGCGCGACGAGCTGCAGTTCTGGCCGCGCCCGCCGATCCCGCAGATTTCCGAGATCATCCGGATCTGCGGCCACGAGCTGCACGACATGCTGCGCGGCGTCGTCGCGCCCGAGGACGCCCTCGCGCGGGCCCAGGCCCGCGCCGAGGAAGCCATGACAAAACCGGTCACTTAGGGAGGAAACCATGGACCCCAATCGCCTGAACGGAAAAAACATCCTGATCACCGGCGCCGCCCGCGGCATGGGCGCGGCCAACGCCGAGAGCTTCGCCGCCCAGGGCGGCAACGTGTGCATCGGGGACCTGGACCTCGACGAGGCCCAGAAGGTGGCCGACCGCATCAACGCGGCCGGCAACGGCAAGGCGATTGCGGTCAAGATGGACGTCACCAAGCGCGAGGACAACGCCGCCGCCGTCGCGGCCACCGTCGACGCCTTCGGCTCGATCAATGTCGGGCTCTTCAACGCGGGCCTGAACAAGCCCCGGTTCTTCATGGATATCGATGAAGACAACTGGGACATGATCATGAACGTCAATACCAAGGCGATGTGGCTCGGCATGCAGGAGACGGCCAAGCAGATGATCGCGCAGGGCCCGATGGAAGATCATCCCTACAAGATCATCAATGTCGGCTCCATCGCGTCGCGCAAGCCGCTGGTGGACGTGACCGTCTACTGCACCTCCAAATACGGCTGCCTCGCCCTGACCCATTGCGGCGCCGTCGCGCTGGCCGAGCACAACATCACCGTCAACGGCTACGCGCCGGGCGTGGTGGTCACGCCGCTCTGGGAACAGCTCGACAAGGATCTCGTGGATATCGGCTTCAAGCAGAAGGCCGGCCAGGCCTACGAAGACATCGTCCGCGACGCGCTCCAGATCAAGCGGGTTTCCTACCCCGACGACATCACCGGCACGGCGTCGTTCCTGGCCAGCAACGACAGCGACTACATGACCGGCCAGATGATCCATATCGACGGCGGCTGGTGCATCCAGTGACGCCACCGGGCGCGCCCAAGCCGCGCGCCCGCCCCTACCCACCTTGAAACGGTGCGCCTTCCGCGCACCAAACGGAGTTTTGCCATGTCTCGCGCACTCATGCCCAATATGCTCACCCCGCAGGACCTCGAGCCGAACTGGCGCTGGGAAGGGCGGCTGCCGGCCTGGGGCCACACCTCGGTCGATTTCGAGCGCCGCATCGACCATGACCGCCTGCGCCGCTACCGGCTTGCCCGGACCCGCGAGGCGCTCAAGGCGTCGAACGCGGGCACGCTGCTGCTGTTCGACGTGAACAACATTCGCTACGTCTCGGCCACCAAGATCGGCGAGTGGGAACGGGACAAGATGTGCCGCTTCTGCCTGCTGACGGGCGATGACTCGCCTTACGTCTGGGACTTCGGCTCGGCCGCGGTGCACCACCAGAAGTATTCCGACTGGCTGGAACCCGATCACTGCCTCGCCGGCGTCGTCGGCATGCGCGGCACGATCCCGCCGGAATTCGGCCTGATGCGGAAATATGCCAAGCAGATCGCCCAGCTGATCAAGGATGCCGGCATGGCCGACATGCCGGTGGGCGTGGACTACGCGGAAACCGCCATGTTCCACGCGCTGCAGGAGGAAGGCCTGCACGTGGTCGACGGCCAGCAGATCATGCTGGCGGCGCGCGAGATCAAGAACTGGGACGAGATCCAGCTTCTGACCCAGGCGGCCAGCATGGTCGACGGCGTCTACCACATGATCTACGAGGAGCTGAAGCCGGGCGTTCGCGAGAACGACATCGTCGCGCTGTCCAACAAGATGCTCTACGAGATGGGCTCGGACGACGTCGAGGCGATCAACGCGATCTCGGGCGAGCGGTGCAACCCGCATCCGCATAACTTCACCGACCGGTATTTCCGCCCCGGCGACCAGGCGTTCTTCGACATCCTGCAGTCCTACCAGGGCTACCGGACCTGCTACTACCGGACCTTCAACATCGGCCGCGCGACCAGCGCCCAGACCGACGCCTACGTAAAGGCGCGGGAATGGATCGACGCCTCGATCGACCTGATCCGCCCCGGCGTGACGACCGATGTCGTGGCGCAGGCCTGGCCGACGGCCGAGGAATTCGGCTTCCCGTCTGAAGACGCGGCCTTCGGCCTGCAGTTCGGCCACGGGCTCGGCCTCGCGCTGCACGAGCGGCCGATCATCAGCCGCGCGGTCAGCCTCGATCACCCGATGGAGATCCAGACCGGCATGGTCTTCGCGCTGGAGACCTACTGCCCGGCCACGGACGGCTACTCGGCCGCGCGGATTGAGGAAGAGGTCGTCGTGACCGACACCGGCTGCGAGGTGATCTCGCTCTTCCCGGCCGAGGAACTGCCGATCGCCAACCGTTACTGAGAGCGTCCCTGCCGGCCCTCCCCCTGTCCGGGGGGGGGACCAAGCAGGGACCAGGGAGACCCCGATGAGCGACGCCAAGCACAACTCCGAGGATTACCTGCGGATGTACCGCCAGATGGTGCGCATCCGCACCTTCGAGGACAACGCGAACCAGCTTTACCTCTCGGCCAAGATGCCGGGGCTTACGCATATGTATTCGGGCGAGGAAGCCGTCGCGGTGGGCATCTGCGAGGCGCTGACCGACGACGACCGCATCACCTCGACCCATCGCGGCCACGGGCACTGCGTCGCCAAGGGCGCCGAGTTCAAAGAGATGTTCTGCGAGTTGCTCGGCAAGGAAGAGGGCTATTGCCGCGGCAAGGGCGGGTCGATGCACATCGCCGACCAGAGCCACGGCAACCTGGGCGCCAACGCCATCGTCGGCGGCTCGATGGGGATCGCGACGGGCTCGGCCCTGCGCGCCAAGCTGCAGGGCTCGGACGACGTCACGGTCTGCTTCTTCGGCGACGGTGCCACCGCGCAGGGGCTTTGGTACGAGGTCATGAACATGGCCGCGCTCTGGAAGCTGCCGGTCATCTACGCCTGCGAGAACAACGGCTATTCCGAGTACACCAAGACCGAGGAAATCGCCGCCGGCTCGATCACCGCGCGGGCCGAGGCCTTCGGCATCGAGGCGCACCAGGTCGACGGGCAGGACGTGCTCGCCGTGAACGCGTTGACGCGGAAACTGGTCGACCGCGCGCGCAAGGGCGAAGGCCCGTTTTTCATCGAGTTGATGACCTACCGCTACCACGGCCACCACGTCGGCGACATCAACCGCGAGTACTACCGGTCCAAGGACGAGGAAAAGGACTGGAAGGAAAACCGCGACCCGATCGTCCGCTTCCGCGGCTGGCTGGTCGAACAGGGCATCGCCAGCGAGGACGAGATCGAGGCGATGAACGCCGAGATCAAGAAGGACGCGAGTGATGCCGTCGCCTATGCCGAGGCCGCCAAGTACCCCGAGGCGTCCGAGGTCGACATGCATGTTTACGCGGACTGAGGAGAGATAAGATGCGAGAGATTACCCTGTCCCAGGCCGTGAACGAAGCCATCGCCGAGGAAATGCGTCGCGACGAAACGGTCTTCCTGATCGGCGAGGACGTGGCCGAGGCCGGCACCCCCTTCAAGGTGCTCTCGGGCCTCGTCGACGAGTTCGGCACCGACCGCGTCATCGACACGCCCATCGCCGAGCCGGGCTTCGTCGGGCTGGCCGTCGGCGCCGCCATGACCGGGGCGCGGCCAATCGTCGACCTGATGTTCGGCGATTTCATCTACCTGGTGATGGATCAGCTCTGCAACCAGGCGGCCAAGCAGCACTACATGTCCGGCGGCAAGCTCAAGGTGCCGATGGTGCTGCGCACGAATCTCGGCGCGACGCGCCGCTCGGCCGCGCAGCACTCGCAGTCGCTGCAGGCGCTCGTGGCGCATATCCCGGGGCTGAAGGTGGCGCTGCCCTCCTCGGCCTACGAGGCCAAGGGCCTGATGAAGACGGCGATCCGCGACAACAACCCGGTCGTCATCTTCGAGGACAAGCTGATGTACCAGGACAAGGCCCCCGTGCCCGAAGGGGAATTCCTGATCCCCTTCGGCGAGGCCAACGTCAAGCGCGAGGGCGGTGACATCACGCTGATCGCGACCTCCTCGATGGTGCAGGTGGCCGAGAAGGCCGCCGAGACGCTCGCCGCCGAGGGCATCGAGGCCGAGGTGATCGACCCGCGCACCATCGTGCCGCTGGACGAGGCGACGCTGCTGGACAGCGTGAAGAAGACCTCGCGCGCCATCGTCATCGACGAGGGCCACCAGAGCTACGGCGTCACCGCCGAGATCGCGAGCCGCCTGACCGAGAAGGCCTTCTACCACCTCGACGCGCCGGTCCTGCGGATGGGCGCGATGGACGTGCCGGTGCCCTTCAGCCCGGCGCTCGAGGACCTGACCGTGCCGACGCCCGAGGCCGTGGTCGAGAACGCGCGCAAGCTCTGCGCCGGGGAGATGATCCATGCCGCATGAGGTGATCATGCCGGCGCTCGGCATGGCGCAGGACAGCGGCGTGATCGTGCGCTGGCTGAAATCGGCGGGCGACCCGGTCAAGGAGGGCGACGCGCTCTTCGAGGTCGAGACCGACAAGGCCACGATGGAGGTCGAGGCCCAGGGTGGCGGCTTCCTGACGGACGTCGCGGCCGCGGCCGGCGACGACGTGCCGGTGGGCCGCGTGATCGCGCGGATCTCCGACACGGCCGAGGACAGCGGCCCGCCCGCGGCAGACGGCGCGCCAGCGGCGGAAACCGCGGAAGATGGCGCGGGCGATGCCCTGCCTGACGGGCAATCCGTCATCATGCCGGCGCTCGGCATGGCCCAGGACAGCGGGCTGATCGTCAGCTGGCAGAAAGCGCCCGGCGACGCGGTCGCGGCCGACGACGTGCTCTTCGAGGTCGAGACCGACAAGAGCACGATGGAAGTTCCCGCCGGCCATGACGGCTATCTCGCCGCGACGCTGGCCGTGGCGGGCGAAGAGGTGCCGGTGGGCGAAAGCGTGGCCATCATAGCCGCCGGGAAACCCGACGCCCCCGTCGCGCGCAGCCGGGCGGAGGCCCCAGCCGCCCCCGCCCCGGCCGCGGCGCCCCCCGCCGCCGAGGCCGCGCCCGCGCCCCCTGCCGAGAAACCCGCGGCCCCGGCCCGGGCGGCCCCGGCCGAGACCGGCGG
>PR_CR_10_Liq_1_inCRDRAFT_1001206_pt1 | contig 14931 bp, 8 predicted proteins | sample PRCRCaboRojoPR_3_FD_10241 | JGI IMG/M metagenome (IMG submission 10241)
CGGTGCCGTTACGGCGTCGCCGCGCACCCGCCGCAGGCGCTCACGCAGGCTGCTCATGCATCCCCCCACCGGCGCGATGCCGTCGCGGCGGATGTCCCGGCCGCCGTCGGTGCGTCCGCGCGCCGGTCGCCGCCGTCGCCGGGGTGCCCCGCGAGCAGCCGCAGCACCGATGCCGCCAGGTACTTCGGCGATGACGGACGCTGCTCGTCCCCCGGCAGAATGGGGCCGACGCAGGCCGGGCAACCGCCGGTACAGGCACACGCGCGCACCAGCGCCAGCGCATCGGCCACCAGAACCGCCGCGCCATCGAACAGCGGCCCCGAAAGACCGACCCCGCCGGGATAGTTGTCGTAGAGAAAGAGCGTCGGCTCGAATCCGCCCGCCGGCGGCCCATCCAGGGGCTGGTTGTCCGGGCCGCGCAGCTGACCGCGACCGTCGGCGCCTATGGCGGCGAACCAGCGCCCCTGCCCATCGCCGACGGCACGCCCCAGATCCGGCACCTCCGCCATGACCCGTAGCGCCGCCACGTGGTGCAGCGCATAGGCGGCACCGAGGAAGCCCTCCACCAACCGCTCCCGGCTGCCGAAGGTGGCGGCCACGGCGCGCGCCAGCGCCCGCGGGTGCAGCTGCCACCAGACCGCCGTGGTGTGCATCTCCTGATCCGGCAGATCGATGTGGCCGTAGCCAATGTTGTCGTGGCTGTAATAGCGGATTTTCTTGTACCCCGGATAGCGCCGCACCAGGTGCACCTCGCCCTGGGCGACGGCCGCCATGGCAGCGTCCGCCCCAGCCCGCGTGGTCTCGGCGTCGCCGTCGGCATGGCGCGCTGCCCCGATGCCGTCCGCCGCGGACAACGCCGGCACCCTCTCCTGCCGGTCGAATTCCGCCAGAATCTTGAGCTTGGTGTAGTCGATGGCGTCGGTGTAATAGTCCGCCCGGGTCTTGGTCACATAGGCCTTGCGGCCGCTCCAGTCGAGTCGCTCCACCTGGTAGGGCTGGGACTGCACCATGTAGATGGCGCCCTCGTAGACGGTCCCGGGCGCCCCCGAGTCGTCCACTTCGGCGATGATGGTCTGCTGGCCGCCGGTGGTATCGATGACGACGAAGTTGCCCTCCGCCACCGAGCGCAGGGACACCGCATTGGCCGGGTAACTGTCCGCCACCCAGAACCATTGCCCGCCGCCATCGGCGCCGGTGCGCTGCAGCAGCCCCTCGTCGCGCAGATAGGCGAGCATCTCGCCGAGATCCTCGGTGCAGTCGCCGAAGGCCTCGCCGTCGCGAAACGGCAGCTCGAAGGCGGCGCAGCGCACGTGATCCATCAGGATCAGGAGCTGGTCCGGATGGATGCGGGCGTGCTCCGGCGATGCACCCAGGAAGAACTCCGGGTGGCGCACCATGTACTGATCCAGCGGGTCGCTGGTGGCCACCAGCACGCCCAGGCTCGGGCGATTGCGCCGTCCGGCCCGGCCGAGTCGCTGCCAGGTGGCGGCGATGGTGCCCGGATAGCCGTTGAGCACGGCGACGTCCAGGGCGCCGATGTCCACGCCGAGCTCCAGCGCCGAGGTGCTCACCACCGAGTCCACGCGACCCGCCCGCAGCGCGCGCTCGCCGCTGCGGCGCTCGCTCGGCAGGTAGCCGCCGCGGTAGGCGAGCACCCGCGGCGGTCGGCGCGGATCGCGATCGAAGACGTCCTTCAGGTATTTGGTGATGACCTCCACCATCAGCCGCGAGCGGGCGAAGACGATGTTCTTGAGCCCCTGCCTGGTCGCCGCCCGGGCGATGCGCGTGGTCTGCGAGCGAGCCGAGGCGCGGATGCCGAGGTCCGGGTCGATGACCGGTGGGTTCCACAGCAGCAGGTGGCGCTCACCCCGCGGTGCGCCGCTGTCGGTGAGCGCATGCACCGGCGCACCGATCAGCCGCCCCGCCAGCGCCGCCGGATTGGCGATGGTGGCGGAGGCGAAGATGAACACGGGACTGGCCCCATAGAAACGGCAGACGCGCCGCAGCCGCCGGAAGACATTGGCCACATGGCTGCCGAAGACGCCGCGGTAACCGTGCAGCTCGTCGACGACGATGAACTGCAGCGACTCGAAGAACTGTGCCCACTTGGTGTGATGGGGCAGGATGGCCTGGTGCAGCATGTCCGGGTTGGACAAGACGATGTCGCCGCGGGTGCGCACGGCCTTGCGGGCATCGCCCGGGGTGTCGCCGTCGAAGGTGAAGGCCTTGATGCCGAGCGATTCAGCGGCGACGCCGCGCTCGCCCGCGCGCCCGACACCGCATTCGAAACCGCCGCTCACGCCGGTCTTGCGCTGGATACCGGCGCATTCGTTCGAGCGCGCTTGCGACACCGATGCGGTCGCCGCGGCAGCCGCCCCCGCCAACGCCTGATTCAGCTCCGAGAGCTCCGCCACCTGGTCCTGGGCCAGCGCCTTGGTGGGGAACAGATACAGTGCCTTGGCCTGCCGCGTCAGCACCGCATCCAGCACCGGCAGGTTGTAGCAGAGCGTTTTGCCGGAGGCGGTGGGCGTGGCCACCACCAGGTGCTCGCCCGCCCGTACCCGGTCCCAGGCCTCGCACTGGTGGGCATAGAGCCGGGTCAGCCCCCGCGCCACCAGCGCCGCCCGCAGCCGTGGATGCAGGTCCGGCGGCAGCGCGGTGAAGCGCGCGGCCTGCGCCGGCATGGCCAGCTCGCCGGTGATGCGCCCGCCGTATTTGCGCTTCAGCCCGCGGAGCAGGCGGTGGACGCGGTCGTCATCGGGCGTGGTGGCGACGGCACCGGCGGGCGCCGGTCCTGCGGGCGGCGCCAGATCGGGCGCGACGGGTGGGTGATCGATGATGGCGGACATGGCTGGCTCCGGCGGTGTTTGACGGAGCCTACCGCAGCACAGGCTCAGTCCGTGAGCCTGTGCCCCCCGCTATCCCGACCGCTCCGGCGCCAGGTGCTCGAAGACCTCGGCGAGGGGGACCGAGACGTCCAGCGATGAGAAACGGCAGACTTCGGTGTCTGGGGCATACACATGCAGCAGCCACTCGCCGTCCGACGCGCGCCGGAAGCTCTCCACCCGGCGGGAGGGAATGTCCACCAGCACATACTCCTCGAGCGACGGCAGGGTACGGTAGGCGGCGAACTTGTCGCCGCGGTCGAAGGCGGCGGTGGAGTCAGAGAGCACCTCTGCGACGAGAGTCGGATGCTCGATGTACAGCTCCGCCGCATGGTCCAGGGGGTCGCAGGACACCATGACATCCGGGTAGAAGAAGGCATTCGCCGCCTCGACGCGGAGCTTCAGGTCCGACACATAGGCTTGGCAGGGGCCGCCGCGGAGGCGCTGCTTCAGGGCCGTCGCCAGATTCAGCGTCGCCACGACGTGCTCGCGCCGCGCGCCGACCATGGCGAACACCTCGCCGCGCACATACTCGTGCTTGTCCGGCTGCTGCGCTTCCCAGGCGAGGTAGCTGTCGGCGTCCAGGGGGCTATGCTCGGCGGCGGCTGTCATGGCTGACCTGCGGGGCGTGGGGGCGGCGTATGGCCAGGATTGCGGCGGCGATACGGGCCGCCGCTGCGTGACATGGCGGACGCACAAACACTATCCAAAAGCCCGCCGCATTGTCCACCGCAGGCGGCTGGGGCTCAGTGCACCGTCACCTGGACGCGGCGGCGGCGATGCGCGGCCTTGGGCAGCTCGACGCGCAGCACGCCGTGCTGGTAGCTGGCGTCAGCCCTGGCGGTGTCGACGGTGTCCGGCAGCGGCACCACCCGCTGGAAGCTGCCATAGGCGCATTCGTTGACGTGCCAGCGGCCTTCGGTACGCTCGCGGGCCATCTGCTTCTCGCCGCGGACGATCAGGCAATCGTCCTGGACCTCCAGCTGGAGGTCGTCTTTGCTCATGCCGGGGGCCTCCACGCGCACGACCACGCGGTCGTCGTCATCGAAGACCTCGGCGGCGAGCAGGCCCCAGCCGGTGCTGCGCGCGGCGAACTCCCGGGCCTCGCCGGCGCTCTTGTCGCCGCGCCCACCGGTGAATTTGGTCATGGCGCCGGAAGCCTGCCGGTACAGCTGATCCCAGCCGTCCACGACACGATCCCAGGCCTGGCTCAGGCCTTCGCGCACTTGCTGTAGCGTCGTCATGGCTTAACCTCCTGTCAGTTGGGTTGTGAAAAACGTTGGGGACGACGGTTCGCCGTTGGGGCTCACCGCTCGCGCTCGCTGAAGGGGCCGGGACCGAGGCGGAACCCATCCCGGCACCCCTCGGACCCCTAGGCACCCCCGTACAGCAGGTCGCCCGGCATGTCATCGACGCTGAATTCCGTCCTCGGATTGCCGTCGTCGTCCTTGCCGTCGTCGTCATCGACTCGGGACGCTCGCTCATGAGTGCGGGCGTCGGCCGAGGATCGATGACCGCCGCACGGAAGCACGCGGTCCTGGCCCCCGAGCGCCAGCCCCTCAGGCGGCCCGCACTTCGATGCGCCGCGGGCGCTGCTCCGGATGCTTCGGGATGTGCAGCCGCAGCACGCCGTCCTTGAGGCTGGCGTCGATCTGGTCCGTCATGAGCTCATTGCTCAGGGTAAAGCTGCGGCTGTAGCGGGTGCTGCGCACATCCGCATACAACGCTTCGGCGGCCTCGGGCAGCTCGATTTGCACCTCGCCCTCGATCCGGAGCGTGTTGGCATCCACCTGCACATGCAGGCGGTCCTTGGACACGCCGGGCATGTCGGCTTCGATGGTGATGCCCTCGGCGTCCTCGAAGACGTCGACTGGCGGTCGCAGTGCTTCGTCGGCCCGGCGCGCCGGGCTGCGGGCGGTTTCGGTTGCGTTGCGGCTGGTTTCGGTGGTCATGGTGTCCTCCAGGAATCGGATGGCTGATGGCGGGCGCTCACGACGAGCGCTGCGGTGTCAGCTGATGCTGATCCGTCGCGGCTGGCTCGATGCGCGCCGCTGCACCGACACGTGCAGCACGCCGTCGCGATAGCTCGCGTCCACGCGCTCGGGGTCCACATCCTCGGGCAGGGTCACCGCCCGGCGGAACTCGCCGCTGTGGCGCTCGGTGCGATACCAGCGCTGCTTCTCGCCGCGCTCCAGGCGCCGCTGACCGGCGACGGTGAGCAGATTCCGCTGGATGTTGATGTCCAGCTCAGCGGCGTCGAGACCGGGTGCGAACAGATAGACGTCCACCCGCTCGGCCGTCGCGCCGATATTGATGGGCGGCCAGCTGCCCCAGCCGGGAGCGCGCAGCTCCGCCGCCTGCGGCCAAAGGCCGAAGGACTCGTCGAGCTCGCGCTGGAGGCGGTTCAGTTGGTCGAACACATTGCCTTGCAGACCGGTGAAGGTTCCGAACATCGCTGTCGCTCCTCTGCGCCGGTGGTGCGCAGTTTGGGTTGCACGATGTGGGGCGACGAGCGCCGCCGCTGGGGCCTCCCGCTTGGCAGGTTGGGTCACGGGTAGGCACGGACCCCGACACCGCCGCCGGCCGGTGTTGGCCGGACCCGCGTAGCTGGCCGAGGATGGCAGCACCACCGCCGTCACAAAGTTTTAGCACTCTTTGATGCTGAGTGCTAATTCAGAGTTTGGCCCAAATTCCGGCGGCGTCAAGGGGCAGGGTCGCAGGCCTCGGAACAGGGGCGCTCCGGACCGGCCGAACGGCGCCGACAGCGGCCTGGAGCGCGCATCCAGGCCGGGTCAGCCGCCCCAGGAGGCGGTGCCTGCGGTGGCAGCCGCGGCGCCGAGCACCCGCCCCGCCAGCGCCTCACCGCTGAGCCAGGCGCCCTCGATGCGGCCATCGGCGCACCAGTCGCCGCAGGCGCCGATGCCGAGGGCCGCATCCCATAGACAGCCCGCCGATAAGGGCTGCTCGGCACGGGCATAAAGCCATCGGTGTGCCTGTTGCCAGACGACCGTCGGCAGGGTGGCGCCCACAAGTGCCGCGAAGGCGCCGATCAGGGCGCTCGCCACCGCTTCGGGCGCGTCCTCCAGGTGCGCCCGCGTCCACGCGCTCGTCGCATGCAAGACCCACACCTGACCCGCCCGCCCCCGGGCACGCCCCGGTTTGCCGCAATCCCGGGCCACCCAGCCGAGGGGACCGTCGTTGACGAACAGGGCGTCCCAGTCCAGGCACAACGGCGCGGCGAGCGCCAGCAGCACAGTCCAGCAGGGGGTCATGGGCACCGCCGCGGCGTGCGCCGCCAGCGCCGGCGCCGCCGCCAGCAATGGCGCCGCCTGCGGCGCGGGCGCACTCACCAGCACCCGGTCGAAATGCCCCAGGGCAACAGGGCTTGCCGTGCTGCCGGTGGCATCGTCGCTGCTGAACAGGGTCCAGCCCGCGTCGGTCCGCACCGGTGGCGCGACCCGGGTGGAGAGCCGCAGGTCCAGTCCGTCCGCCAGCATGCGCCCGAGCGCGCTCATGCCCGCGACGCCCACCCAGCGGGCGTCGCCATCGCCGGCGGGGACCACGCGGCCATCACAGACGGCGCCGAGCCGCGCCGGCCAGGGTGCGACGACGCCGCGCCGGGCCCAGCTCGCCACCCGGCGCGCGAAGCGGGGATCGCGGGCGGTGAAATACTGGGCACCATGATCCGCCACCACCGCACCGTCCGGTGCCTGCGCCACGCGCCGCGTGGCGGCCCGCCCACCGCGACCCCGGGATTTTTCGAACACCACCACTTCGTGGTTCTGATCGGCCAGCGCCCTTGCCGCGGCGAGCCCGGCGAGTCCGGCGCCGATGACGGCGATACGCAGACGCCCTCCGCTCGCCGGTGATCGCACCCGGCGGGCGTAGGTGGTGAGGTCAAGGCGGCGGGCGTGATCGGCGGTGCTGCGGGGCCTCAGGGTACCGATGACGGGGCGTTCCGGCGCAAACGGCCGATCGAACAGCCCGAGGGTCCACAACAGGCCGCCGTAGGAGTTGGGATCCGAGCCGTCGAGGGCATGGCGGTGGTTGAGATCGATGAGCTCGGCGAGGGCACGCCGCGGCGATTCGGTCCACTGGGGAATGGCCTTGGCCCAGGTCATGCGCAGGTTGTTGTGCAGCTCGCCATGCGCCAGCAGTGAGCGCTGCGCCAGATCCCAAAGCCGGTCGCCGCTGGCGCCGCGCGCCAGGCGCTCGTGATCCAGCACCCGCTCGCGCGCATCGTCGACATGGTTGTCGAGGGTTTCCCGGGCCCAGCCCGGCAGACTGTCCCAAGCCTCGGGGTCGTCGGCGAAGAAGCAGAAGTTGTGTGCCAGCTCCCGCCAGATGAGCAGCTCATCGAGGAACTTCTCGGCGCCTTCGCCGCCGGCGGCGGCCGCCTCCCGGGCGATGCGAAACACGGCGACATGGCCGTGGTGCAGATAGGGCGACAGACGACTGACGCCGCGCGGCCAGGCCTCGGCGGCGTCGTTGCGGCGGCGGTGGTAGCTGTCGAGGCCGCAGCGCCTGAACGTGTCCCAGCGCGCATAGCCCGCCCGGGCGCCGCCGCGGGTGTGGGCCACCGGCGGCAAACTGTGATCGATGGCGCAGGCGGCACAGAGTGCCGGGATGTCCGCCGTGCTCAGGTCCAGCGGCGTGAATGGCAATGCGCCGGCATAGGGCGCCGCGGCGGCGTCGCAGACCGGCCAGGGGGGCGCGATGCGCTCGGCATAGGCCTGCTCGTTGGCGCGGCGCAGCTCGAAGGCACGCTTGAAGCGACGCGGCTGCAGCCGCATGGGTATGACGCAGGCGCAGTCTACGCGCCATACGGGGGCTTCGCTGCGGGCGGCGAGCCGCTCGGTCCAGGCGGGATGCGGCGGGGCCGGAAAGTCCTCGGTGATCACCAGCGCCGCGCGCTGCGCCAGGGCATACAGGGGCGACGGCGCGGCGCCCGGATCGGTCGGCAGGTGGAAGACGGCGCGCAGCCCCTGCGCGGCGAGCTCCGCATGGGCGTCACGGGCACCCTCCAGAATGAAGGCATGATGGCGGTCGGCGTTGAAGCGGTGGCGGCCGCCGAGGCCCTGGTATACCAGCAGCGGCAGCCCAAGGGCCGCGGCGGCATGGCGGGCCGTGTCCAGGGCCGGATTCTCATGACCACGCACGGCATGGTGCATCCAGTACAGGACCAATTCCCCCCGCGGATCGGGCTCGCGTGCCGCCACGGGCCGCACGCGCTCGGCGAGGTGGCTGGGCAGGGAAATGGTGGCGACGGTCATGGCGGGCTCCTTCGGGACACGCTGGCGGTGGATGCTCAAGACCGGCGACAATGCGGGCGAGCGGGCCGGAAGCCACCGCCGGCCTCCATCATCGGCGGCGAAGCCGCCGATACGGGGTCATGCAACTCGGAGTCGATACATGGATTTCTTCGACAATTTGCGGCAACCGCTGCGTGAGTCCCTCGCAGCCCTGACGGCACGCGCCGCGACGTCCGGCACGACGCCGGATGCCCTGCACCGCGCCGTGCTCGCCGGCGCCGCACTGGTGGGCCTGCTGCTGCTCGTGCTACCGGCGGTGCTGCCGGGCTTGCACACGGTGCTTTTGCTCTTGCCGTGCGCACTGGCGGCGCGCGCCGCGGCCCTGACCGTGGCCACCGGTCTTGCGGAGCGCCATCGCGCGGCACCGGCGGATCCCGCGGTGCGCGCGGTGATCAGCGCCGCCGGCGACGTCTGCCTCTACCTGCCGCTCGCCGCCTATCCGGGTGTGCCGGCGGCGCCGGTGGTGGTGCTGGTGGTGTTGGGCCTCTTGGTGGACATCGCCGGCCTGGCACCCCTCGCCCGCGGCGATGCCCGGCGCGCAGACGGCCCCATGAACACCGGCGACCGCGCCATCGTCTTCGCCATCATCGGGCTCATTCTGGCACTGGACGCCGGTGCGGCGGGCTGGCTGCCGTGGCTGCTACTGCCGGCGGCTGTGCTGGCGGCGGTCACCGTGGCGCGGCGGCTGCGCCCAGGCGCCCCCACAGACGCATGAGACCCGCCCGCCGCAAGCCCAGGCACCTATTCCGGCGCGCCGCGATCCTTTTGCTCGGCCTGATGACCTGCGCCGAGGCCGCGCGCTCGCAGCCCGGGCGCGACTGCGACTTCGGGCCCGCCGAGCAGGCGATGGTGGAGCGCGCCGACCTGGCCGTGCAGGACGCCGTACCGGTGCTGATCCAACGCTACGCGCTGCCGGGCGCCGCGGTGGCGCTGGTCGGTAACGGACACCTACGCTGGACGGCGGGCTACGGTTGGGCCGAGCCCGAGAAGCGCATCCCCTTCTCGCCGGATACGATCTTTCAGGTGGGCACCATGACCTGGCCCATCACCGCCTGGACGCTGCTGACCCTCGCAGACCGGGGGCGCATCGACCTCGACCAGCCGGTGAGCAGGTATCTGCGTGGGCGGAATCTGCCGGAGTCTCCTTACGACCCGGCGGCCGTCACACCGCGGCGCGTGCTCAGCCATACGGCGGGGCTGTCCATCTCCCGCTACGCGGGCTTCGGACCGGACGAGACGGTGCAAAGCCTGAATCAGTCCTACGCCGGCGCGCTGGACGCCGGCGGCCAGCCGGTGGCCATCCTCGCGCCGCCGGGCATCGGCTTCGACGACTCCGCCGGCGGCTATGCGCTGGCGGAGATGATCATCCGCCAAACGGCCAACGAGCGCTTCGCGAATCTCGCCGAGGGACGCATCCTGCGGCGGCTCCATATGTTCCGCTCCAGCCTGCCGGAGCGCCCCGACCCCGCCCCGCCGCTGGCCGTCACCTACGACGACACCGGCGCACCGGCGCCGGCGCGGAGCTTCTCGGCGCTCGGGGCCGCCGGCTTGCAGACCACGGCTGCGGACTATGCGCGCTTCGTCGCGGCGCTCATGCGCGGACCCTGCGGCGAGCCCCCGGGCCGCGGCGTGCTCGATCCGCAGCTGGTACAGCGCTCCCTGACGCCGCAGCCGAGCACCGCGAACGCGCTGCTCTTCGCCGGCTCCGAGTACGGCCTCGGCATGGCGCTCAAGACCCTGCCGGATACCGGCCATACCCTGGTCTACCATCCCGGGGACAATCCGCCCAACTGGCACGGGCTCTTTGCGGCCGTGCCCGAGCGCCAAGCCGGATTGGTGGTGCTGACCAGTGCCGCCGGCGGCCGCGGGATGGGTGTCGAGCTGCTCTGCATCTGGCTGCGAGCCCTGGGCGAAACGCCGCCCGCCGAGTGCGCGGGCACGCCAGCGCCGGGCGGATAGCGCCCGGCCCACCCCCGGCAGGGCTGGCGCGCGCCGGCGTCGCCTGGGGCGCGTCGCCGCGGGCCGGGGCATCCGGGGCCGACGGCCGCCCAGCGCTGACTTGACGCGCCGCCGATGCCTGCGATGATGCGGGGTTTACCAAGCGGTCGCCGCCGCGTGCCGCCGCCCCGCCCCGAACACCCACCATGCGCGACGCCCATGATCGCATCCGCCTGCGCGGCGTGCGGCAGAACAATCTCAAGAACCTGGACCTGGACCTGCCCCTCGGCGAGCTGATCGTCATCACCGGCGTGTCAGGCTCGGGCAAATCGTCGCTGGCCTTCGACACCGTCTATGCCGAAGGCCAGCGGCGTTACGTGGAGACCTTCTCGCCCTACGCACGCCAATTCCTGGACCGGATGGACCGCCCGCGCGCCGAGCGCATCGACGGCATCCCGCCGGCCATCGCCATCGACCAGACCAACCCGGTGCGCACGTCGCGCAGCACCGTCGGGACCATGACGGAGCTGAACGATCACCTGAAGCTCCTGTTCGCCCGCAGCGCGCGCTTGTTTTGCCGCGGCTGCGGCCGGGAGGTGCGCCGGGATACGCCGGAGAGTATCTGGGGCGCGCTGAGGCATCGTACGGGCCAGGACCGTGTGGAGGCCGGCGCGCGCCCGGACCCGGTGCGGGCGTTGATCAGCTTCGACGTGCCGCTGCCGGCGTCCATGACGCCGACACAGCTCAAGGAGCTCCTCGGCCAGCAGGGTTACATCCGCTTTTTGACCGAAACCGACCGGTGCCTGGAAGTGGTCCAGGATCGCCTGCGGCTGGACGCCGAGCACCAGGGCCGCGCCGTCGAGGCGCTCGCCGCCGCGCTGGAGCACGGTCGCGGGCGGCTTCGGGTGTATCCGCTGGATGCCGATCGCAATCCCGGCGCGCCCTGGCGCTTCTCGGCCGACCTGCACTGCCCGGACTGCGATATCCACTACCGCGACCCGCAGCCGGCGCTGTTCTCATTCAACTCGCCGCTCGGGGCCTGCGATACCTGCCGGGGCTTCGGACGCGTCATCGGCATCGACTGGTCGCTGGTGGTGCCGGACGCGTCGAAGAGCCTGCTGGCGGGCGCCATCAAGCCCATCCAGTCCGACAGTTACGCCGAGGTGCAGGAGGACCTGATGGCCTTCGCCCACCGCCGCGGCGTGCCGACGGATGTGCCCTGGCGGGACCTCTCGGCGGCGGACCGGGAATGGGTGCTGGAGGGCGAAGGCGAGTGGGAGGCGCGTGTCTGGTACGGCATCCGCCGGTTCTTCGCCTGGCTGGAGGGACGCGCCTACAAGATGCATGTGCGGGTGCTGCTCTCGCGCTACCGCAGCTACGACGTCTGCCCCGCCTGCCAGGGGGCCCGGCTCAAGGACGCCGCACTGGATTGTCGCATCGGCGACCACGGGCTCGCCGATGCCGCACTCACGCGGGGCGAGCGTTTTCGCCATGCGCGTGTGCAGATGGCGGCCACCGCCTGGCTCGGTCTGCCCGGGCTCAACGTGCACGACCTCATGCGCCTGCCCATGGCGCGGCTCCGGGTGTTCTTCGACGATCTGCAATTGCCTGGCAGTATGGACCAGGCCATGGCGCTGCTGCTGGGCAATATCCGCGCGCGCCTGCGGTACCTGACGGCGGTGGGCCTGGGATATCTGACGCTGGACCGGCAGTCGCGCACCCTCTCCGGCGGCGAGGTGCAGCGCATCAACCTCACCACGGCCCTGGGCACCTCGCTGGTGAATACGCTGTTCGTGCTCGACGAGCCGAGCATCGGACTGCATCCGCGGGACATGGATCGGGTGGTGGGCATCCTGCACCGGCTCCGGGATCAGGGCAACACCCTGCTGGTGGTGGAGCACGACCCGCAGGTGATGCGGGCGGCGGACCGCATTCTGGACATCGGCCCGGGCCCCGGCGAGCGCGGCGGCGCGCTGGTGTTCCAGGGCACGCCCTCGGCCTTGTTGGAGACCAGCGGCTCCCTCACCGGCGACTACCTGGCCGGGCGCCGACGGGTGGAGCCGCCACGACAGCCCCATCCCGCCGCCGCCGCTGATCCGGTGATCGGTATCCGCGGCGCCCGGGCGCATAATCTCCAAGGCATCGACGTGGACATCCCGCTCGGGCGCCTGGTGGTGATCACCGGCGTCTCCGGCTCCGGCAAATCGACGCTGGTGCACGACATCCTGTTCCGCCATTTGGCCAAGGCCAAGGGACACCCGGAGGGCACCCCGGGTGACTGCGAGGCGCTGACCGGTGCCGAGCATATCGATGACGTGCTGATGCTGGACCAGTCGCCCATCGGGCGCACGTCGCGCTCCAACCCGGCCAGCTTCGTCGGCGCGCTGGACCCCATCCGCAAGCTGTTCGCCGCCACCCCCATGGCGCAGGAGCGCGGCTACAAGGCGGGCCATTTCAGCTTCAATTCGGGCCCCGGGCGCTGCCCCACGTGTGCAGGCTCCGGCTTCGAGCACGTCGAGATGCAGTTCCTGTCCGACGTCTATCTGCGCTGCCCCGACTGCAACGGCCGCCGCTACAANTCGGAGCTGCTGGCGGTGCGCCTGCCGGCGCCCGCCGCCGGCGTCCCGGCGGCGGCGGCGACCGGTCTCAACATCGCGCAGGTGCTGGATCTGACCGTCACCGAGGCCCTGGCGCGCTTCGCCGCGCAGCCGGCGGTGCCCCGCGTGCTGCAGCCGCTGGCGGACGTGGGGCTGGACTATCTGCGCCTGGGGCAGCCGGTGCCGACGCTGTCGGGCGGCGAGGCGCAGCGCCTGAAGCTCGCCGGACACCTGGCCAAGTCCCTCAGGAAGCGCCGCGGCGCGGGCCTGCTGTTCTTGCTGGATGAGCCCACCACCGGGCTGCACTTCGACGACATCGCGACCCTGCTCAAGGCCTTCCGCCGGCTCATCGATGCCGGCCACTCACTGGTGGTCATCGAGCACAACCTGGATCTGATCCAGGCCGCGGACTGGCTCATCGACCTGGGACCCGAAGGCGGCGACGGCGGCGGACAGCTGGTCTGCACCGGAACGCCGGCGGCGGTGGCTCGACATCCCACCAGCCACACGGGCCAGGCGCTGCGGGAGACGGCGGCGACTCCCGGCGCGCAGGTCACGCCACACGAGGACCAGGTCGCAGAGCCGCAAGCGATCTACGCGCTGGACGACGCCCTCGGCGCCGCGTCACTCGACACCCGCAACGCGATCCTCGTGCGGCATGCCCGCGAGCATAATCTGAAGGATCTGACCCTGTCGATTCCACGCGAGCGCTTCGTCGTGGTCACCGGCGTCTCCGGCAGCGGCAAGAGCACGCTGGCCTTCGATATCCTGTTCGCCGAGGGGCAGCGCCGGTACCTGGAATCATTGAACGCCTATGCGCGGCAGTTCGTGCAACCGGCGGCGCGGGCGGATGTGGATGCCATCTTCGGTATCCCGCCCACCATCGCCATCGAGCAGCGCACCAGCCGCGGCGGGCGTAAGAGCACCGTCGGCACGCTGACGGAGATCCATCACTTTCTGCGCCTGCTCTACGTCAAGCTCGGCGTGCAGCACTGCCCGGAGTGCGCGCTGCCCATCGCCGCGCAGCCCAGGCCGGCCATCCTGGAGCGGCTGCGCCGCGAGCACGCGGGCACCACGGTGACGCTGCTGGCCCCGCTGGTGATCGCGCGCAAGGGGATCTACAACGACCTCGCCGCCTGGGCGGCGCGGCGAGGCCATGAGCTGCTGTGGGTGGACGGCGAGCCCGTGCCGACCCAGCCCTGGCCGAAGCTGGATCGCTTCCGCGAGCATGATATCGACCTGCCGGTGGCGGCGCTGGACCCGGGCGCCACCACCGAGGCGGCACTCGCGGCCTGTCTGGAGCAGGCACTGGATCTGGGTCACGGCCTGGTGCGGGTGCTGCCCGCCGCCGCCTCGGCGCCGGCGGTCACCTACTCCACCAGCCGCACCTGCCCGGGTTGCGGCAAGGGCTTCGAGGAGCCGGACCCACGACTCTTTTCTTATAACTCCAAGCACGGCTGGTGCCCCGGCTGTTTCGGGACCGGCGTGGCGCTGACGGGGTTCGACGCCGAGCAGACCGGCGAGGAGGGGCAGTGGCTCGAGGCCAACGGCGCGGGCGCCGCGGCCAGTGTCTGCCCCAGCTGCCAGGGCGCCCGACTCAACGCCGAGGCCCTCGCCGTGCGCCTGCACGAGCGCAACATCGCCGAGCTCTCCGGGCTGACGGTGACAACGGCGGCCCACTGGCTGGGCCAGCTGCGGCTGGACGCCCGCGAGCAGGCCATCGGCGCCGACGTAATCGCTGAAATACAGGGCCGGCTCGGCTTTCTGGCGCAGGTGGGGCTTGGCTATCTGACCCTGGACCGCGGCGCGCCGACGCTCTCCGGCGGCGAGGCGCAGCGCATCCGGCTGGCGGCACAGCTCGGCTCCAATCTGCGGGGCGTCTGCTATGTGCTCGACGAGCCGAGCATCGGCCTGCACCACCGCGACAATGCCCGCCTCGTCGACACCCTGGTGGATCTACGCGATCGCGGCAACAGCGTCATCGTGGTGGAGCACGACGAGGACACCATGCGCAGCGCCGATGAAATCATCGACCTGGGGCCGGGCGCCGGCGCCGGGGGCGGCAATCTGGTGGCGCGCGGCAGCGCCGCCGAGCTGGCGGCCAACCCGGCGTCGGTGACCGGCCGTTATCTGGCGCGGTCGTCGGCACCGCCCCGGCGTGAGCCGCGCCCCTGCCCGCCGGCGCCGTCGAAGCGGCTC
>PR_CR_10_Liq_1_inCRDRAFT_1001207_pt1 | contig 14926 bp, 10 predicted proteins | sample PRCRCaboRojoPR_3_FD_10241 | JGI IMG/M metagenome (IMG submission 10241)
TAAGCAAGTTGAAGAAACTAAACAAGTTGAAGAAACTAAACAAGTTGAAGAAACTAAGCAAGTTGAAGAAACTAAACAAGTTGAAGAAACTAAGCAAGTTGAAGAAACTAAACAAGTTGAAGAAACAAACCAAAGTCAGGATTAATCTGTTACAGTTTCTTGGTTTAAAAAGTCAAGATTGTCTTTTAACTGGTTTAGTTCAAGTTGCCACTGTTTTTGTTGTTGGAAGTAATTGTCTTTAAGATCCTGAATTTCTTGAAGCAAGGCTTCGTTGGACTTTTGCAAGCTTTCATGGGATTCTTTGAGCATACTCACTAAACTCTGGGAAAGCTCTTCACGTTCTACTTTTTTTGTGAGTTGTTCTAAGTTGTCTTGTAGTTCTTGTTTTTCTTTTCTAAGCAAAATCTGTTTTTAACTTACTTTTTCTCTTTCAGCTTCAAACAACCGCGACTCAAGGTCAGAAATAACTCTGTTGGTAGATTCAGTTCTATGTTTAGAAGTTTCTTCTTTGTCCTTGCTTAGTTGGTGTTGGTTCCTTTCTTTAGAAATGATTTCTTCTATGATGTTGCACACACTTCTGAACTTGCTTACTAAGTAACGCTTACAAGAAGGGGGTTCTGAGTCTTTATTCGAAAGAGCGTCAACGACTCTTTGGGCTTGGGTCTTCACGTAATCTTCTTGGAGTTCTTCGTCTTCTTCCTTTTTTTTGCCTTTGGCTTTTTTTTTGTGTCTTAGTTTTTGGCTGTCCACTGTGTTTTTCCATCTGGCAACTAAACTATCCATGATAAAAATGTCTAGCAAAGAGACTGTTGAAGTAAAGTTATCTGACGGAAGAGACCTAACTGAGCTTTTTAGGTTCTTGATGGAAGAAAACGCCCGCATGGAAGAAGAACTTGGCCCTGTAGAAGACGTTGTTTACGACAATATAGAAAAAAGCTTAGAGTACCTTCCAGACCACTTCAAAAATATTTGCAGGGATCTTTTTGAGCTCAACAAACTAATTTCTAACTACTTGTTTGACAAGCCTGACTCTTCGTCTAACATTGAGTATAACTCTCAAGAAGAAATCATATCAGCTACTTTCACGAAACTCATAGAAAAGGCAACTGAAGAGGGTTCTAGTGAGATAAGCAACATTTTGTTCCACACCTACCCTGTGTACGGAACTGACTCTGAACTGCTCAAAATGCTCATTAACCGACACAACGTTCCTATTCCGCCCATGATGGCTCCAAGTGAAATTGGAGTCTTCCACGCCAAAAAGATCCGAAGCATCCAGTCCAAAGTTGCCAGTCTGTTCAAAAAGTGGGTTCGACAGTGGCCTGGTATCTTTATGCACAACAGTAGTCTGCGCAACACTTTGCAGAGTTTTTTGGAGGATCTGAGCAGCTCCACGTCAGAGTCTTTTGTAAAGACTAACTGCAGCACTATCCTGAACTGTTTAGAAAGCTTAGAAGAAAAGAAGGAAGACAAAACTAGCTTTGGAGAGATGAAAATCCCACCTTCCCCCGTCCTACCTAAGGAGATTGACTTTAAAACTGAGCCTTTACTTATATGGTCGCCTCTAGAAGTAGCAAGGCAACTCACTATCATAGAATTGGAACTCCTTAAAAAAGTCCAAATTGGAGAGTTGCTTGAAAAGAACTGGGAAAAACCCAATAAACAAGAACTAGCCCCCAACGTAGTCGAAATCAACAAACGGTTCTTAAACGTGAGCTTACTTTACCTCTCAGCTATAGTGAACCAGTCAGACCCCAACAACCGAGTAAGGGTCGTTAAGAACTTGCTAGAAATAGCCAACGAGTGCATTAACGAACTTCACAACTACGAGTCACCCCATGTCATAAAACTAGTTTTGAAAAGCGACGCTGTGAGAGCTTTGGACTCTACTTGCAAAAAGGTCAAAAAAAGCACCACGCACAAAAACATCTGGGAGAAACTAGAAAGCCTGTATGACCCCCAGTTCGTCAACATCAAACAAGAAATGGCTACTAACCAAACAGTAGTTCCTTGCTTTTTGGCACTTAGACAAGAACTCACCCAAATCGATGCAGTTTTCCGCGACGTCAACGAATCAGGACTGGTCAACTTAGTCAAGCACAGAGCAACTTCAGACGTAATTGAAAAAATAAGGCTTTACCAAGAAAACTTGGCCTTGTTCCACCCTGTGAGGGCCCTTAGCACTTATCTAAGGGCCAACGACATAAAGGCAGACCAGGAAGAACTTACTTCAAAAGCCAGAACCCTCGAAAGGGAGTAGTGTACTAACATAATATATGGAAACTGACGAGCGCGAACTCAAGCAAAGCTTTCTTCGGAAAGAAATCATTGAAGAAAACCTAGACGCTGAGTTGTTCACAGAATTCTGTGAAAGCAAAAAAGGCTCGGAAATAGACTTGTGGACTCTTGAAGAGCTGAAACAAGTAGTCAAGGAGTTCAAAGAACGCTTCAAAACCCAAGAAAAAGAACCCAACTTAGAAGTGCTTGAGTGCAAAAAACTTGAAGAAACCGAACTCAGTAGCTCTGTAGAAAAAATAGTTATTTCAGAGCCTGAGAAGGTTCAAGGAAGAATCTTCAGTTCAGACTACATGGCTTACTACGTTTTGACGCTTCCTTTGGGGTGGTCTGTGTTGAGGAGGTACTCTGACTTTTTGTGGCTGAGAGACGCTTTGCAGAAGTTCTACCCAGGACACTACGTTCCTACTCTGCCTTATGACAAAGACTCTCCAAACATGGGGCCCAACAAACTATGCCGCATAAAAAAGCACTTGTCACTGTTCATGGACTACATAGTGAATTCTAGTTACTTAAGTAAGAGTCAAGTACTTTTGGAGTTTTTAAAAGAAGAGACTGAAAAGAACTTCCAGGTCACTAAGAAAAAGTACTCTAAGTCTAAAAAGCTCATAACAGTGCACGACTTCTACTCTGACGACGGAAAGATCACTTGTGACTTCGACATTGACTCCCAGGTAGTTGACCAAGTTTTGTCTTACTTCAATGAGCAAGGCGAAGTCCTTAAGTTAATGTCACTTGAAGCCAAAAAGATCAAAAGCCTAACTATCCAAATTTCCAACTCGCTTTACAACTTCATGGAGCTCGCAAAAAACCTCCAAAACATATCAGTGAACCTTTCTGACTTGAAGAAAAAAAACGACGACTTCTTAAACAACTTGAACCAAAGCCTCCAAAGCTACGAAAAATACTACATGGAAAGTTCAACTTATCTAAACGAGCACTTAGAAGGAGTGATGAACTTTTTAGTTGCCCAAATGGCTCCTTTGAAGTCTTTAATCAAAGAAAGACAGTCACTCTACCAAGACCTCAACAAATTTGAAGCCAAAAAAGAAAAGTCACTGATAGTGGGCAAAGCCCTTACTCAGAAGTTTTCTGATAAGTTGTCTCGAGCCAGACTGAAGTTTGGTTACTTCAACAACCAAGCCAAGTGCGAAACCCAACAAACAGCAATGCACTGGATGGAAACTTTAAAACAAGAGTACTTTTTGTTTGCCAAGAAGCTGATGGAAAGCAACCAGAAGATGCAGGAGTTCCTTAAACTCTTTTTGCAAGCAGGTAACAACGAGTAATATAAATGGAAGACAACAAGTACGCAAGTGCTAACACACTGCGCAGAACCAAAGCTGGCTACAGGGAATGTATTAGCTTTGTGGATTATGAGTCCTGGAATAAGACTTTAGCCATCAATACAATCAAGTACGGTTTAAACATCAAAAGGTATGGCAGTTCCGGAAAGTACCACTACAGAAGGTTCTACTTACTAGAAAGCAGTCGCGAAATCATACAGTGGATAAGTCCCCACAAGCCTTTTGAGCACTCTCGGTTACGCATCTACCAAATTTGGAAGATTGAAAAAGGGCAAAAGTCCACTAACTTCAGAAAGAAACCCTGTCCTAAGTACGAAGACCTCAGTTGTTCTGTTTACTGTGGGAGCTCCAGGAACTCCACTCTCGACTTGATTTTTGACAGCGAAGAACAAATGATGCTGTTTTTGAGTGGAATTCACTACTTGATGGAGGATGCCAGAGCTGCTGAAGAAAACGACCAACTCAAAGAAATGAGGGCTTTCCAAAGTGCCTGGAACGTAGGCGACAAGGACGGAAGCGGAGGTTTGGACTTCCAGGAAGTCAAAACTATGTTCTGCAGTTTAAACATAGAAGCTAACGAAGAGTACCTTAAAGAGCTTTTTGACCAAGTAGACACTGACAACAACAAAGTAATTGACAAGGAAGAGTTCAACACCTTGATGGAAATACTTATGTTCAAAGAAGAAATCCAAGCCCTTTTCAACAAGTACTCCCAGAAAAGAGGGTCTCAGTCCGTGATTCCTGTTGAGAACTTCAAAAGGTTTTTGGAAGAAGAACAAGAAATGGGAGAAGTTTCACTTGAAGAAACCAGTGAACTCATTCAAAGGTTTTCTATGAGTCCCAACGACAGTGTTGTAATCGACCAGCACCTTTACATTTCAGAAAAAGGCTTCAGACAGTACATTTTCTCAGTAGAAGTCAACTCGCTTTTTAAAGACGAAAGGTTCGAAAAGTGCCTAGACATGACGCAACCCCTTACAGACTACTTCATCGAGAGTTCCCACAACACTTACTTAGAAGGCCACCAGATCACAGGAAAGTCAAATGTAAACATGTACACCAGAGTACTGCAGTCTGGGTGCAGGTGTGTGGAACTTGACATTTGGGACGGTCCAAACGGCAACCCCAAGATCACACACGGACACACCTTCGTCACTAACATTGACTTCAGAAACGTGGTGGAGGCTATAAAAGAAACTGCTTTCGTGTCATCAGAGTACCCTGTGATTTTGTCCTTGGAGAACCACTGCAGTTTCGACCAACAAGGCAAAATGGCAGAGGTATTTGAAGAAGTGATGGGGGAACTCATATATGTTCCTAGTCCTGAGTTAACTAAGTATCCTTCTCCTGAAGAACTCAAATACAAGATCCTCATAAAAGGGAAAGTTCCTCCAGACGGCAAAACTGATATCAAAGTAGGTGAAGAAAAGGTCAAGTTAAAAGTAAACCCTGCTTTGCAGAAGCTGTTTGCTTTGGAAGGCGAAAAGTTGCAACTCACCGAAAGACCTTTTAAAAGAATTCCTTCAATCAACTACCCTAAGCTACTTAAGTTGGCTGAAAAACACTCTGGAAAAACTTTGGTAGAGTACCACAAAAAGAACTTCTCGAGAATTTATCCACCAGCTTCAAGCATAGACTCCAAGAACTACAACCCTATGCCAGCTTGGCTTCTAGGAAGTCAAATAGTGGCTTTGAACTACCAACAAGGAGACTTGGGCATGCTTCTCAACAAAGGACTTTTCAACCAAAACGGAGGAACTGGTTACGTGCTCAAACCCCAAATCATGAGGGAAGAGTCTACGAGCTTCGACCCAAAAGGTTCAGAAATAGATAGCGTGCTGTTTGTTTTGGAAGTAGAGTTGATATCAGCCAACCAGTTACCTAAACTGAACGAAGAAGACAGTGGAGTTATAAATCCTTTTGTGAAGATAGGTCTCCACGGAATCCAGCAAGACACTAAAAAGGAGCAGTCTAAGGTCATTGAAAACAACGGGTTCAATCCTGTGTGGAACCAAAAGTTCGAGTTCGGAATTAGAATGGCTGAAATAGCTTTGCTCAGTTTCAGAGTGTACAACAAAACTTTTCTGGGGAAGTCTAAAATAGCTCAGTACGCAATTCCTATAGAGTGTATTAGAAACGGGTATAGGGTAGTTCCTTTGTATGGAAAAGATTTGGATTTCAAAAGAAACGCTTCTTTGTTGTGTAGATTTAAAATGAAGCCTTATTTCATTGATTAACTAAATATAAATTAACTCTCAGCAACTTCTCCGTTTTTAGCTTCTTCTTGAGGTGCTTCCTCAGCAGGCTCTTGGGGAGCTTCTTGAGGAGGTTCTTGGGGTGTTTCCTGAACAGGGTCTTGAGGGGTTTCCTCAGCAGGTTCTTGAGGGGTTTCCTCGGCAGGTTCTTGGGGCGTTTCCTGAACAGGGTCTTGAGGGGTTTCCTCAGCAGGTTCTTGAGGAGCTTCTTGAACAGGGTCTTGAGGGGTTTCCTCAGCAGGTTCTTGGGATGCTTCCTGAACAGGGTCTTGGGAGGCTACTTCTTTGACAGGTTCTTGAGGTGGTACTTCTTGGACAGTTTCTTCTTGTCTTGGAGGAGTAGGTTCCCTTTGCTTACCATTGCCGTTAGTGTGCTTCTCACTTTCATCAACTCCTACTTTTTCGAAAAAGGCCTCTTCTAGCTTTCTAAGTTCCTCCTGAAGTTTGTCATTAACTCCGTTTTCCTTGACATCATCTTTCTTAGCAGTTTTTTTGCCTTCAGCTTGGCGTTTAGCAGCCCTTAAGTTCTTTTCTCTAGTGTACTCTCTTTCAAACATATTTTTGATAGCTGTTTTTTCGTTAGACTGAAGAGTAGACAAACTGTCGCACAACTCTATCAAAGTCACAGTTCCTTCTGAGTCCCCTACTCCAACTAAGCTTCCATACTTTCCAGCGTTTGGCTGGTTCTGGATAGTTACGTTAGTAAGCACTTTATCTGAAACCTTGTGAGAAAAGGCTATTTCGTTCTGGCGGTAGTAGTAGTCCCACACATGGAGCCACCCGTCCATTTGGCTGAGGACAAACACTCCAGGCCTCGTAGGACTCCAACAACCGTCTGTGAGGTAAGTGTCGTGGCACCTAGTGGTCATGATTGGAGTTGGAATTTCTTCACTCCAAACCTTAGCACACCAGTCACCTACAGTCAAAAAGCACTTGCTTTCTTCAGGGTTTCTTTGCAGGTTGTAAATAGGGCCTCCGTGCTTTCCTGCTTCAACTCCGTAACGGTGACTAATTTCGGGGGACTTCTGAGGTTTCTTGTTAGCAAGAACTGCGTAGCCTTGCTCAGTTCCACACAAAAACTTAGTAGCTCCGGCGTCAGGGTTGTACTCCAAAGCAGTGCCTCCAAGTATTTTTTCTTCGTCCCCGCCTACTCCGTCAGTGATTGTGCAGTAGTCGTAGGGTTCTCCTTCTTTCCTGAAGTCCCACCACATCATTCTTCCGTCACTTGAACAAGAAACAAACTCACTGCCTGACTTGCCGTGGAGCCAGTACACGTCAAAAACTGGTTCGTAGTGGGACTTCTCTACCTCAGTCTGCCAAATAGGTTGGTCTTTTTCCCGGAGGTCCCAGACTGCCATGAGTCCGTTGTAACAACCTCCTACTACGTAGTCAGTGTACTTGTTGTTGAAAGCTATTGAACACAAAGGAGAAGACCCTATTAAGGTTTTGCAAGCTGTGTTGGGTGCGTTCATGTCCCAGATGTAGGATTGCATTGGCATGCGTTCGGGCATTTTTTGGAACCGGTTGATGGAGTAAGCCACAGCAATCTTGTTGCCAGGCCCGTCAGGACACCAAGCAATCTTGCTAATTCCTCTTTTGATCTCACAGGGGTCTTTGAACAGCATAAGTGTTTTGGCCGAAAGAGTTTCTGTGGAGTGATCCACTTTTTCGCCCAAAAAGTATTCTTCGAACACATTAATTTGGTTGTTTTGTTTGATTGACTTGTCGGTGTAGTTGTGGAGTTCTTTGACAGCAGTGGCGAAAAGTTCGTCTTTGAGTTTCCTAGTGCGCCACTTGTTGGTTTCGTGTTCTTCGTTGTAGTCAACTTCGCGAGGCCAGCCTCCTTCTTCGTGCTTCATGTTCCGGGTGGCTGTAACTACTCGTTCAGTGTTTACCTCATGAGTGGACAGGGTTGGAATGTTGTCTAGGACCAGGTAGTTGGGGTTCTTGTGAGTGTAGTATTTAGCCAGGGACTCGTCACTTACGCTCCCGCCTAGGTGTTTGAGGTCTGAGTCTTCAAAAGCAGCAGGGCGTTCGAAGTCCTTGCGCTTTTTAGCGTAGCGGAAAGGTTCAATCATAACTGTAAATATGAATTATAGTAAAGCTTGCAGTAACTTAAACTTAAACTCAGGATTTAAACTTACAGACATATTGCACTCAACAATATTTACTAGAAAAATACTACCAAACAGTGCAAGAGCACTAGAACTCCAGGCCACAGACCTTTTCATATTTCATAATTAGTAGAAATGGAAGCGCGCAACAAAATAAAACAAGAAAACTCGTGCCCATCTTCACCCTACGAAATACACACACCTATTCCAACAAGGAGTTTTTCGCCCATCCATACTTCCCCTTTCTCAAAAACCATTTTGGACTCCCTGTCGCCCATAATAGACAGAACCAACTTTGCGTCTCCCGGGGCCTTTCGTTGCTTCGAGGAACCGCGAACCTGCACCCCTAGGAACTTACTTAATTCCTTGAGCAGTCCTTCGCCTTTGTTCGCAGACCGCACTGCTTTTACAGTTCCGCGGTCTAACAACCCCCGCTTTATTCAAAAGCTGGACTTCACTTCATTGCAGGGCAGTGCTAAATTTGCCGCATCTGCGTGTTCAGTGCAGGTGAGTGTGATGGAGGAGGCTTCTCCAGCTGTAAAAACACGACCTAAAAAAAAGCCCAGAGAAAGCGAAGATAAGCGAATTTGCTGCAATTGCCAAAGGTCCAAGTGTCTCAAGCTGTACTGCGACTGCTTTGCAGCTGGCCAGTACTGTGCAGGCTGTAACTGTCTGGAGTGTAATAACACACCAGACTGGGAAGAAGTCAGAAGGGAAGCTATTGCTAGTACCCTTGAACGTAATCCTAATGCTTTCAAACCTAAAATCCAGGAAGTCAAGGTTAAGGGCGAAACTAGAGGCATGCACAACCGAGGTTGTCACTGCACTAAGTCAGGGTGTTTGAAGCAGTACTGTGAGTGCTACAAAAGTGGGGTCAAGTGTGCAGACTTGTGCAAGTGCAGAGGATGTAAAAATAAAGGCCCTCCTGCTGCCAATAACGTCCGAGTGCTAAGAAGCCATGAGATTTTGTCTTAATTACTAATTTATTTTAAACGTGGAGGTATAAACTTCTAAATGGAGAACAAGTCACTCATCTCTAAAATCAGGAACTTCAAACGCGCAGAGCAACTTGCCCACAAAGCCATTTCTAAAGCTTACCCCTACTACTCACCAAGTCCAAGTAAAAGGAAGTCCCCCATTAACTCTGCTCGGGCTTACGAATCCACCCAACGATACTCAAGCATAGACCCCAAACCTTCAATCCAACTGTCCCCTGCAGAAGAAGAACTCTTAAACATCATACGCCCAGAAGCACCTAAAGCTGAGTTGAAAAGTTCTCCCCGGTTGACTAGTTCAGTTATGTCTTTGACTCCAGAAAAAGCCCCTTCAGAGTCCACTAGAGCTCTGGAAAAGAAGTTCCAAAACGAAAGACTCAGGTGCAAAAAAATAGAAAGAAGTTACAAAGACCTGTTAATGAAGCACGCTCGCACTGAAAAACTACTTGAACAAAGCTATAAACCTAAAGTAGACGTTGCAACTAACTCTGAGGACACTTTTGCAGTTATTTTGCAGGAGCTCAGAGGCATCAAGTCTAGACTTGCTAACTTGGAAAAAGTAACTAGCAAGTTAGCTAGGAAACTTAATATCTAAGTTGTAAATGAAGCATATAATTAATTAAATATTCATTTTTTGAGGCAAACTGCTTATGGAAAATCAACCAAGTTTGAGTAGAGCTGACTCTTTATGGAAGTACGAAGCCCAAACTATCAAGTTTGCACAGTCCCAAAGGTTCAGAAAGCAGTTTCCAGGGAGCAGGTGTATAATTTACCCCGACGATACCTTCATGGGTTTTTTTTCAAAGCTAATCACAGCGCTTTTGCTGTACACAGCAACTGTCACGCCTTACAGGGTAGCTTTTATTGACGAAGACGAGTTCGGTTGGTTTTTGTTCGACACAATAATAGACGGAGTATTTTTAGTTGACGTAGGAGTCAACTGCCTTTTAGCTTACTACGACGAAAAAAGGAACTTAGTTACTGACAGGAAGCAAATATTCATGAACTACCTAAAGACTTGGCTCGTACCTGATCTTTTAGCGTGCCTGCCTATGCAGCTGTTGCTCCAAAACAGCAAGAACTACAGTTCACTAATTCGTGTTGCAAGGCTTCCGAGGCTGTACCGACTCATCAAAATAGCCAAACTTGCACGTGTTATAAAAATAGTAAAGAACAAAGGAACTATTTCGAAGTACTTCAATTTCATATTTAAGTTGAGTGCAGGAGTGGAAAGACTCATTCTTTCCCTGTTAACTTTTGTTGTTGTTCTGCACGTAATTTGTTGCTTGTGGGTGTTTATAGGAAAGTTCAACTACACTGAAGAACCAAACTGGATAAAGTACTACGGCTACGAGAATTCAAGTAACTTTGAGCTGTACGCAGTTTCAATGTACTTTTCTGTTACTACTCTGACTACTGTGGGCTACGGCGACTTAAAAGCCACTAACACCTCTGAAAGGTTTTTGAACTCGGTGTTGATGATAGTGGGGATACTGCTTTACTCTTACGGAGTAGGAGTGTTAACCTCTTTAATCACTACTGTGGACGTGACCAGGACCAAACTCAACGCTGAGTTAGACACCCTAAGCAAGTATGCCAGGAAGCACAAGTTCAGTAAAAAGTTCTACAAGAAGCTAACTAAAGCTATTGAGTTTAAGTTCCAAAACAAAAAGAAAGAAATTGAGGAAATCCTAGATGACTTGCCCAAAAACCTCAGGAAAGAACTTTTGATCATAACTTACGAAAAGAAACTTGAAAAGAATGAGTTTTTCTACGACAAAACTTCTTACTTCGTAGCTCACATTGCAACACACCTAAAACCTCAACTGCTTGAAAAAAGGGAATTTTTGTACCGGAAAGGAGACTACTTAACTGATATTTACTTTTTAGTGAAAGGGCAACTAAGTCTGATCATTGAAAAAAGAGGCCTCCGAATACCTTTCCACAAACTAAAGGAAGGAGCCTGTGTAGGAGACGTGGACTTTTTTTTCTCAGAAAAAAAAACTTACCTTTGCTCAGTGCAATCAGTTGTCTGGTGCGAGTTGCTTTGCTTAACCAAACAAAAGCTCCAAGACATCACTGACACCTTTGAAACAGAAGCCACTGAAATATATGATAATGCTAAACTCAAATGCGAAGAATACAAAGAACTCATGAAACAAACCCTAATGAACTACGAACCTCAAGTCCAAGAAGAAAGCATCTACCAAAAGATCGACTCCCTTGAGAACTCTTTAAACCTTCGCAGAGGCTTAACTCCGCCTTGCAACTCTCTAGAAAGCAGTGAACTCAGCCAAGAAATTGCTCCACAGATGAAAAGGAAACTAACTTTCCAAAGCTCCGAAGCTAAAAGAAACCAAAAGTTAACTCAAATGGAAAAAGTCAAAAAGAAAGTAAACCGTCTGGAGTCAAGTCTTTCCGACATATCTAAACTCTGCGAAAACATCATGCAAGTTGCCCCGCGCGAACTGGAAAAGAGACAAAAACTGCTAAATTAATGTAACCAAGTAAAATGGTTAGGTACCAGTTCGAAACCTACGCTAGACTGCGGCCTTCAGAAAAGTAACCTTTACTCAGTCCAAGGAACCCTATTGAGTACAGTATATACGAAAACGTAGTAGAGTTCCACGTACCTAAAGACGAAAAAGCAGGGTACGTGAACAACCAAAAAGAAACCCAAGAGTTCAGGTTCACAGGAGTGTTTGACCAGGACTCTACTCAGGAAGAACTTTTTGAGTACGTAGCCAAACCTTTGACTCTGAGCTGCCTGGACGGCTTCAACGGAACTATTTTTGCTTACGGCCAAACTGGCAGTGGAAAGACCTACACTATGTCTGGAGAGGAGTCTTGGGAACTCAGAGGACTCATTCCTAGGATCTTCACATGCATCTTTGAAGAGATCCAAGCAAGAGAAGACACTGACTACAACGTGTACTGCACCTTTATGGAAATCTACAACGAAAACGGGTACGACTTGCTTTACACAAAGCACGCAGAACTACCTATGGAGGACTGGGTCAAGATCCAGCTTTATGAAGACTTCCATGGAAACCTACACATGAAGAACTTGTCAATTCACCAAGTGTTTTCTGAAAGCGACGGAATTGACTTGCTGATGATGGGGAACTACATCAGGCATATGAGCAGCACTCCTATGAACATGGCTTCTTCACGCTCCCACTGCATCTTCACTATTGCTTTTGAAAGTCGTCAAAGAGACACAGAAGTAGTTAGAACCTCAAAACTGCACTTAGTCGACTTGGCAGGGTCTGAACGCATAGCGAAGTCTCAAATCCAAGGACAAACCTTAAAAGAAGCTATGCACATAAACTTAAGTCTGACTTACTTAGAACAAGTCATAATAGCTCTCCACGACTACCAAAGAGACAGAAGAGCCCATGTGCCTTACAGGAACTCGATGATGACCACTGTGCTGAGGGACAGTTTAGGAGGCAACTGCAAAACAGTACTTGTAGCTACTTTGAACTCTGACTTCAACCAACTTGGAGAAACTCTAAGCACCGCAAAGTTCGCCAAAAGGTGCAGCAAACTCACTGTAGACGTTACTGTTAACGAACAAGTAGACATCAACCTTGTTCTGCAGAGACTACAAATTGAAAACCAACAACTCAAAGAACAACTAGAAAACTCAGGCAACTTGTTGTCCGGAAATCAAATGCAACCTGAAGACTACGAATTGTGCAAAAAGCAAGTTGCGCAGTTCCTTTCACACGGAACTGAGCCTAAACTCATCATAAACTCCATGCAACAAACTTACAGATGCTTCCAGCTGTTCCGAGAAGCCATGCTTATTAAAGAAGAAAACTACCTTCAGCAGATAGAGTACTTAAAAAGCCTTCTGAATGAGTAAGTTAATCTGTTAATTACTTTTATGAGTTCTTAGGCTTGGGACTTTGTGGTCGAGAAGCATAAAGTTTTCAGGAGGGAGTCCTACTAAAGCTCTCAAAAAGTTAGTGATGGCGTACCTTTGGGGGAACAAGGAGTGCACAACCGGTGAGCCTGGAGGCACCAAAGGTGATTTCAATAAGAAGCTTAGGATGCTTAGCACAGGGTGGAGTTTAGAAAACTCTTCTTCCTTTTCCCTTTTCACTTGGACTCGGTTGCACAATTCAGCCAGTATCACTAAGTCCAGGATAATAGGTGCTGCCAGCAAAGAGTCTTCGCATGTATTGTGGAGTGCTATTGTGTTTTTGCCTCCCATAAAGATTTCACTGATGTACTCGTCCATGGCGCGTTTGCTGTCTCCCACGTAAGGAACGTACTTAATCACCACACAGTGGTCTGGGGACTCATCAGCTTCGTACATAAGTCTGTTAGCTTTGACTACGTCGTCAAGCACTCCTGACTTAGATATTTCTTTTGACCTAAAAGTTTCGGGAGCGCTTAAGTTTTTGCCGTCGTTGTTTCCTAAGTGGTTGTAACTCACCACAGACATAAGTTTGAGTCCCGAGTTAACTAAAAAGTCAGACAGCACACTTTTAATCTTGGTTTGGCCACTCTTGAAGTCATCACCTGCAATCAGCACTTGGTGGTGCTCTGCAAGTTCGATGATTCCTGGCACAAAGGTGTTTTGGGGAGACCCGTTGATGTAAGTGCAGCCTTCAAGTATACTGGCAACTGCAAAAAGACTTGAAGGAGATATTTCGGAACTGTTGTTTTCAATGGCTGAAAGCACATTTGACATAGTGTCGTGAGTTCCAGAGTTAACAGCTGAGTACTTTTCAGTGTTTGCGGTCCAAACTATTATGACCTGGTCGAGGTTTCTGGACTGCTTGAAGTCACGAATGTTGCTTCTGAGGGCTTCGAGCATTTCAGACTTAGTTCCAGTTAAAATGTTGTCGGCCCTTTCACTCTGATTAGAAGCAACCCACTCAGGAATGTACACTGAAGGCCAGGGGACAAGGTCTTTCATGTGCGGGTACAGTTGGCGCTGCAAGTCGTAGTCAAGGACCTTTGCCCTAGACATAGAGTCCGCCAAGTTAAGACTGGAAATGTCCCAACCTCCGATTTCAAGGTCGTTGGGGTTTACCAAAGGAACTAAGTTATAAAGGGGAGAAAAAACTGGCATTTGCCGGGAGTCAGTTCCCACTCGCATCGTGGTCGAGCGGGCCATGCTTCCCAAGTAGTCGGGGCGTCTCAGGCCTTCCTTGGTGTGCCATGTGACGTTTAGTTTGTTTGCTAGAATTCCAGCTGTGAGTGTAGACCCGTTGTTGCCTCCCCAGCCTACAAGTAGGACTCCTGTTCTTGGGATCTCGCGCTGGGTCTTGAATACGAGTCTTTCACAAGTTGGTGTAATTATGTTTTCTCTGACACTTGAGTCTCTGTACTCAAACAGAGAAGTGATTTCTGAGTTGGTGTAGCTCACATTAGGACTGTTCACTATTAGTTCCTCTGCCACAAAGCTGCTCCCTGCCATTTATTTACCGTTTGTTCCCAACTAGTCAATACTATGAGTTCAAGTGTCTTCAAGTTGGCAAAAGTGCAAATGGAACTCCTGGGTGCTAGTTTTGACCACAGACTCTACAGTTCTAACTGTACTTTTCTGGTAAGAGTTTCTTTGCTTAGAGGTTGAATTTGTTGCCTTCACTTTTCTCAGCTTGACTGAATTATCTTTTATTTTCTAGTCTTAATTTATAGATCCTAACTACTTTCTAATATAACTTTAATCTGTTGAGATGCTTTTTCTACACTCTTAAGCCAATCGCCAGCATCTAATCTCCCCTGTTTCTTGAAGTTAGAAGCATTGTGAATAGATCCCTTGTCTTGGATTGTATAGCAACTTGCTATTCCATCTGGGTACATTGAGCCATACCCAAAAAATGTATCAAAAGCTCCTATGTTAGAAGTAGATAAAACAAACCTGCGCGACTTCTCCCAAGCAGGATCCTTAAATATTGGAAGCTCTATTCCCATTTCTTCTGCTTGACACATGTGAGCCC
>PR_CR_10_Liq_1_inCRDRAFT_1001208_pt1 | contig 14903 bp, 10 predicted proteins | sample PRCRCaboRojoPR_3_FD_10241 | JGI IMG/M metagenome (IMG submission 10241)
AACCCAGAAGAATTGCAGCTCGCTCGGTTGCTGAACGAATTGCCCGTGAGTTATCGGTTGATATTGGTGGTCTTGTTGGCTACCAGGTTCGCTTCACCGACAAGATGTCTAAAAACACCAAGGTTAAGGTGATGACCGACGGGATTTTGCTCGCCAGCCTGCAAAATGATTTGGAGCTGAGACGCTACGACACAGTAATTATTGACGAGGCCCACGAGCGAAGTCTGAACATTGATTTTTTACTTGGATATCTCAAAAGGCTGATTAGCCAAAGACCAGAGCTAAAAGTAATCATTACTTCGGCAACCATCGACCCCGAATCTTTTTCAAAACACTTTGCTGATGCTCCGATTATTGAAGTTTCTGGTCGCACTTATCCAATTGAGGTTCGCTATCGTCCTGTTGCTCAGGAGGACTCAGAAGGCGATGTTGATGAATCAAACATTGCCAGTGACTTTATTGATGGCATTGCCAAGGGGTTAGCTGAACTGGAGCAAGAAGAAATCGGCGACACTTTAGTTTTCCTTTCTGGTGAGAGTGAAATCAGGGATGCACAGGAGGTAATTGAGGGTCAGGTTTCCTCTGGGTTGTTGTCAAAAAACACAGAGGTGTTGCCCCTTTTTGGCAGGTTGTCAGCAGCCGATCAACACCGAGTGTTTTCACCAAGGCCAAATGGCATGAGCAGAAGGGTAGTGCTCGCAACAAATGTTGCAGAAACCTCCTTGACAATACCTGGCATCAAATACGTCATAGACACAGGAACCGCTCGCATATCTCGTTACAGTCCGAGAGCCAAAGTTCAGCGATTGCCTATCGAAGCTATTTCACAAGCGAGCGCTAATCAACGGGCCGGGCGTGCTGGAAGAACCAGTTCCGGTATCGCCATTAGGTTGTATTCAGAAGATGATTACAACTCAAGATCCGAGTTCACAGATCCTGAGATTTTGAGAACCAACCTCGCAGCAGTCATCTTGCAGGCCGCCACTATCGGGATTAATGACTTAGCTAGTTTTCCGTTTCTGCAACCACCTGACTCAAGGGGAGTAAAGGACGGGCTTGGACTGCTTAGAGAACTTGGCGCATTGGAGAAATCCGCTGACAGCAATGTTGAGCTAACAGATCTGGGACGCGAGCTTTCCAAACTTCCAATCGAACCACGCTTTGCTCGAATGATTATTGAGTCCAGACAGCACGGTGTCACCCGTGAGATTCTAGCCATCGTCTCTGGCCTCACAATTCAGGACCCAAGAGAGCGACCATTAGAAAAACGAGAGCAAGCGACTCAGCAGCATAAAAGGTTTCAAGATCCAACCAGTGATTTTCTAACACTGATCAATCTCTGGAATTACATCGAAGAGCAGCAACGAGCACTCTCATCCTCTGCTTTTCGAAGGTTATGCAAAAGAGAGTTTTTGAACTACATGAGGATTCGAGAGTGGCAAGACCTAATGCGCCAGCTGAGAGACATTCTGAAACCTCTTGGCTATAAGGTTCAAGCACCAAAGGTGAACCCAGAGGGTATCCATAAATCTCTGCTGTCAGGACTGTTGTCCCAGCTTGGACTCAGGCAAGACCCCGAGAAACCAGCTCCTGGCAAAAAGCCTCGTCCTTCAAGGGATTACCTTGGGTCAAACGGCAAAAAGTTTCTGATTTTTCCAGGATCGGCATTGGCTAAAAAGCCACCTGAGGCAATTATGAGTGCTGAGTTGGTTGAAACCAGTGCTTTATATGCTCGGATGAATGCAAGCATCGACACCTCATGGGCTGAGGAGATTGCTGGGGAGTTATGCAAGCGAAGCTATTCAGAACCACACTGGGAGAAACAACAGGGTGCGGTCATTGGTTACGAGCGGGTGGTGCTGTTTGGCTTGCCAATTGTCACCAGGCGAAAGATGCAGTATTCGCGAATAGATCCAATGCTTTCCAGAGAGCTATTTATTCGCCATGCCCTGGTAGATGGCGAATGGAATAGCCCCCAGCAGTTTGAAAAAAGAAATCAGGAGATATTGCATGATTTAGCGCAACTTGCCGAGCGCACACGGAATCCACAGCTAATCCCAGATGAGGAAGACCTGTTTCAATTTTTCAACAACCGAATACCACTTGATGTTTTCTCAACTCGAAGCTTTGAGGGTTGGTGGAAAAAGGCAAGAAGAGGAAACCCAGAACTACTAACCATCAGCCAAGAGAAACTTTATGGCGATCGTGTTGAAGAACCCACCGAGGCAGACAACCCCTCCGTTTGGTCCCAAGATGGTCAACAGCTAAAACTTAGCTACCGCTTTGATCCCGGCGCAATTGATGATGGAGTGACGGTTGAGGTGCCACTAGCTCTTTTGTCTTCGCTAAGTCCCGACAACTTTGACTGGTTGATACCCAGCATGCGCCAACAGCTGGTCACCGAGATGATCAGGTCTTTGCCCAAAGCTATTCGCAAGCATGTTGTTCCAGCAGCAGACTGGGCCCACAAGGCCATCGATGTTCTTCCCGAACAGCCAACTGGCAATCTCACCGACTTGCTTGCCGAGACTTTGCAGAAACTCGCGGGCGTGAGAATTACCGCTGATGATTTTGATGTTGAGAAACTGCCAACCAGTCTTAGGATGACCTTCCGAGTCGTTGACGACCAGGGTGAAGAGATAGCTTTGGATAACGACCTACCCAGACTGCGGGAGAAGCTCAAAGAGGTTAGCCAAGGTGCGGTGGCAACTGTTGCAACCGAGATGCATTCGGATTTGGAACGAGAGTTAACTGAGTGGGATTTTGATTCACTGCCCAGTGAAATAACGCTTAATGTTGGTGAAAACCAGGTTAGGGCTTTCCCCACTATTGCCCGAGTCAAAAAAGGACGAGTTTTCATTAAGGTTTTTTCTCTTCCCTCTGATCAGCTAGCCAAGCATGCTAGTGGTGTTGCTGAATTGGTGAGAATGGCAACGCCCTCAGTTGCAAAATACGTCGAGGAACACTTGTTATCGGATGAGAAATTAGCGATTGCAAGTCTGGGGTATCACAACGTTGAGGCATTCGTGCAGGACACATACTTTGCACTTGCCCTTAGAGAGCTAAGGCAAATCCAGCCCGATGGTTTGGTGTTTGAGCGAAAACAATATGAAGCTATCCGAAATCAGGTTCAGGCCGTTGCTTTGGATGAGTGCTTTGCGGTGTCGAAGATTTTGAACTCAATTTCTGCAAACCAACGCGAGGCTTTGAGGGAGATATCGGATGCGAGTGCGATGCAGTTTCTTGGAGTTTTGGCCTCAGAAAAAGACCGCATAAATCAACTAACACCCAAAAACATGGTGAGTACTGTTGGACTCGAACGCCTGGGTCGAATAGCTGTTTATTTGAAGGCTGTCACTCTTCGGGTGCAGAAGCTTGCCGAAAACCCAGGGCGTGACATTGAAAACGCAAAAGAACTTGAAAAGGCAATCACAGTTTTTGAAAACTATGGCGGGGAGATTCCGCTTGGACCTGAGGCAGGGGGGAAACTTGTGGAAGCCCGTTGGCTACTTGAAGAACTGAGAATAAGTCTGTTTGCCCAATCACTTGGCACCACGGAAACTGTTTCAGTTCAGAGAATCAAGAAATTACTGAGTTCATAAACTCGATTGCGTTCTTTTGGGAACTCAGACTGGCGGAGAATAGGGGATTCGAACCCCTGAGGGCTTGCACCCAACACGCGTTCCAAGCGTGCGCCATAGGCCACTAGGCGAATTCTCCAGGACTGCTAGGGGAAGTCTAGCTAACTTGTGGTTTGCCGTCACTTTTTGATGAGTGTTTGGCTATTCGAGTGAAGAGGTGTTCGAAATCAACAGCTGTTTTGAATTTCTTACTTTATTCAAATCCAGGTCTGTTTCCCTCGTCCCACTCGGTTCTGCTATTTCCCATGGCTGGATAAAAATCATTCTCTTTGAGCAGTTTGGCCAGGTGCATAAGGTTCCAAGACATAAAAGTTGTATTTCTGTTGGTGAAGTCATTCTCTGGTCCTCCACTGCCTTCATCCAGGTAGCTAAGTCCTGGACCAATTTCACCAAGCCATCCAGCATCTGCCTGAGGAGGAATGGTGTAGCCAATGTGTTGGAGGCCGTACAAAAAACTCATGGCGCCATGTTTAGCCCCGTCTTCGTTTCCACTCAAAAGCGCACCGGCAACTTTGCCGTAGAACGAATACTGACCCTTCTCGTTCACTATCCCACTCATCGCATACATTCTCTCTGCAACAATCCGAGCCACACTTGAAACTTCCCCTAGCCAAATCGGGCTTGCCATCACCAATATGTCTGCCTTTTTGACTTTTTGCCACAGCTCTGGCCAATCATCTTGGTCATAGCCCTTTTCAGTCATGTCCGCGTCAACTCCAGGTGGTAGCACCAAATCGACCGCTCTAACAGTCTCAGTCTTGGCTCCTTGCGAGTTCATCACTCGTGATGAGAGATCAATCAAGCCCTGAGTGTGAGAAAGCTCAGGGGATTTTTTCAACGTGCAGTTAATAAACAGCGCTGAAATGTTGTCAAAAGTCATGGGGGCAGAGTAAAACATCAGTCGGCAAAAAGAAAACATGACTTGGAAATAGTCAGCAATATATGATCTCTATTGGCCCTCCTCATCCCCCAACCAATAGCCTGAGGCTATGAAAACCAAAGACATATCTTTTGAAGGCTTTGATGGCTCCACTCTTGCCGCCAGGTTAGATCTTCCTGATTCCAACCCCAGAGCCTATGCGCTGTTTGCTCACTGCTTCACCTGTTCCAAAGACATCCCTGCCGCTCGAAGGATTGCCTCGAGTCTGGCAAGTGAACAGATAGCTGTTTTGAGCTTTGACTTCACTGGCCTTGGTCACTCAGAGGGGGAGTTTGGAAACACTAACTTTCAGTCCAACGTTCAGGATTTATTGAAAGCCGCTGAGTTTCTGAGCGAGAACTACGAGGCACCCCAGGTAATGATTGGGCATTCTCTGGGAGGAGCTGCAGCATTGCTAGCAGGTTCACAAATTGACTCTCTTCGAGCTGTTGTCACGATTGCAGCACCGAGTGAACCAAGCCACGTTCAGAAACTGCTCACCGGTTCCATTGAACAGATGAGGAGTGAGGGCTCAGCCGAGGTGGAGATAGCTGGAAGGAAATTCAACATCAAGAGTCAGTTTTTGGAAGACCTGGAACAAACAAATATTAGAAGTGCTATCGGGAACCTGGATGCTGCGTTGTTGGTGCTGCACTCTCCAATTGACAACATTGTCTCGGTCGATAACGCTGCTGAAATTTTCCAGCAGGCCAGGCATCCAAAAAGCTTTGTTTCACTCGATGACTCTGATCACCTGTTGCGTAACCCCAAGCACTCTGAGTATGCGTCTTCGGTGATTTCTGGTTGGTTACAAAAATACCTAGACCCGATTGATAGAAAAGTTTCCAGCAAAGCACCAGACGGAGCGGTGACTGTTTCAGAGGTTGCAGCAGATGGCTTCAAGCAAGATGTTCTGGTTGGTTCTCATCACCTGTTGGCAGATGAACCAGAGGATCTTGGTGGTACTGACACCGGCCCCACCCCTTATCAGTTCCTGGCAGCTGGTTTGGGTGCCTGCACCTCGATGACCATCAGGTTGTATGCGAGGAGAAAGTCAATCCCCCTAGAAACTGTTTCTGTTGAGGTTCTGCACGAGAAAAGACATGCTGAGCAAGAGGCCGAGGATGTTGGAACTCACGATCACTTCTTGCGAAGGATTACTATGCGCGGAGATTTCACTGAGGAGCAAAAAGCCGACATGGTGAGAATTGCTGATCGTTGCCCAGTGCACAAAACATTGATAGGAGCGATTCATATTGACACCGAAGTTGTGGATTAGATAATTCTTTGTTGGTTCAGCCAATTAGACTGTGTGGAGGCTTCCCGGGTGGCGCCATCTCGGCTAACTCCCCCAGGATCGAAAGATAGCAAGGGTATCTGGGCTCTGACGGGTACCCGGGGAGTCCTCTGATTTTATGCCGGGTAAATGGTTAGGCTTATTTGATGTCCAGCGCACTGTATCGTCGCTACCGCCCACAGAACTTTAACGAGCTCATAGGGCAGACTCAGGTGACCGAACCGCTAATGGCGGCTCTGACCTCTGACCGCGTAAATCACGCATATTTATTCAGCGGTCCCAGGGGTTGTGGAAAAACAACCTCAGCAAGAATTTTGGCTAGATGCCTTAACTGCCATCAAGGTCCAACCGCTAATCCTTGCGGTGAGTGTGAAAGTTGTTTGGAGCTGGGTCGAGGAGGCCAGGGCTCTCTAGACGTGGTTGAAATAGATGCAGCCAGCCACAATGGAGTTGATGACGCTAGAGACTTGCGTGAGCGGGCAATTTTTGCTCCGGCTCGAGATCGCTACAAGATCTTCATTCTTGATGAGGCTCACATGGTCACCCCTCAGGGATTCAATGCGCTGCTGAAAATCGTTGAAGAGCCACCAGAGCATGTGAAGTTTATTTTTGCCACCACTGAGCCGGACAAGGTGATTTCCACGATTCGCTCCAGGACTCACCACTATCCGTTTAGGTTGGTGGCAACTGCTGAGATGCTGGACTATTTGGTTCAAGTTTTGGCCAGTGAAAATGTTGAAGTTGAAGAGGGTGTTTTGCCTTTGGTTGTTAGAGCTGGTGGAGGTTCAGTCCGAGACACCTTGTCACTTCTTGACCAGCTGGTGGCTGGCAGCGAGAACAATCTGGTGGCTTATGAAAGAGCCGTTGGCCTGCTTGGTTTCACTCATGAGTCATTGCTCAGTGAAATCATTGACGCCTTTAGCAGTAACGATGGAGCCAAAGCCTTTGAGGCAATTGACAAGGTAATTCAAACTGGACAGGACGCCAGAAGGTTTTTGGATGACCTATTAGAACGACTCAGGGATCTAATCATCGCGATGAATCTCGGTGATCAGGCAGAGAGGGTGCTCAGGGGAATGGCTCCGGAGCAAATTGAAAGAATCACCATCCAGGCTTCGAAATTCGGTGAACGCCAACTTGCTGAAATTGCAGAAACCGTCAATCAATCTTTACTGGAATTCAGTGGTGCAACCTCTCCAAGACTTCATCTGGAGCTTTTGTGTGCGAAGGTTTTGGTTTCTGCAAAGCCATCCGGTCAGGCTCCTGCTGCAGTTAGAGCTGAGCCAGAGTCGAAACCAGCAGAATCAAAGCAACCAGAATCAAAGCCTGTCGAGTCAATGCCGGATAAACCAAAAGCAGCTGAGCCTGAAAAACCAGGGCCAATGTCTACAAAACAGCCAGAAAAGGTTGAAGCTCAAGACCCAGAAAGTTATTCAGCACAGGATTTCAAAAACAACTGGGAGGAGATCCTAGAGCGCCTAGCAAAAGCATCGAGGTCTGCCTGGGCGGTCGCCTTCACCACCAAGGTTGTGGATTATCAAAGCGGAGTTCTGACTTTGTTGTTTCAATCTAATAATGATGTTGAGAACTTCAAAACAGCAGGCAATGCTGCAGAGGCGCTGCGCCAGCAGATATTTGAGCTAATGGGTGTCAGAGTGAAATACAAGGCAAGGATTGCCGAGCAGGCCGCTAAACCTGAACCAGCTCCTGTCGCTCAGCAGCAATATGAACCAACCCCCTCGGCTCCTGAGCCAGAACCAGTTCAGGAATCTGAACCTGAGCATGAGCAAGAGAGCGAGCCCGTTGCAACAGATTCCTCAGCCGAACAACAGCCAGAACCAGCAGAAGCTCAACCCGAGAGCAAAAATGAACAGCCTGAAGCTTCAGGGTCTGAGCAAAAACAAGGGGAGAGCATCCTCAGAGATGTTTTGGGGGCTCAACCGATTGATGAGGATCAGTAGTTGTACGACGGTGTAATTCAGGATCTTATCGATGAGCTGGGCAGACTACCTGGAGTTGGACCCAAGTCAGCCCAGAGGATTGCTTTTCACCTACTTGAAATAGAGGAGGACCAAGCCTCCAAACTTGCAACTGTTTTGCAGGAGGTGCGCTCTAAGGTTCGTTTTTGTGAAGAGTGTGGAAACGTTAGTGAGGAGGAAAGGTGCAATTTTTGCACCAACCCGCAAAGAGACCAGACAACTATCTGCGTGGTTGAGGAATCAAAAGACGTGCAAGCGATTGAAAGAACTAGAGAATTCAAGGGTCGCTATCACGTTCTAGGTGGAGCAATTTCACCAATTGCAGGGGTGGGTCCAGATCAACTACGAATCAAGCAATTGCTGACCAGGCTTTCAGATTCAGAAATCAATCAAGTGATCATTGCAACCAACCCAAATCTTGAGGGCGAGGCAACCGCAACCTATCTAACTCGCATGCTTGGGACTATGGAGATTGAGGTATATAAACTTGCCAGTGGCCTGCCGGTTGGTGGAGATTTGGAATATGCAGATGAAGTAACACTGGGCCGAGCCTTTGAAGGAAAGCGCCGCGTCAACTAGACTTTTCACTTCGCCTAGAACCAGGAGAATCCGTTGTCCATAATCGTCCAAAAGTTTGGCGGTTCCAGTGTTGCTGACGCTGAGAAAATCAAGCACGTAGCTCGTCTCGTGATGGAAAGCGCCAACGCTGGAAACCAAATTTGCGTTGTCGTCAGCGCAATGGGCGATACAACAGACGAACTAATTGACCTTGCCGACAGTGTTACCGATGTTGCCAAGGGGCGTGAAATGGATATCCTGCTTTCAGCCGGCGAACGCATCTCAATGTCACTTTTGGCTCTGGCGATCAACGACATGGGAGGCAAGGCGAAAAGCTTCACTGGTTTTCAAGCTGGAATATCCACCGACAGCAAACACGGTGAGGCTCGGATTAGTCGAATAGAACCTGATCGAATTAAGAAAGCGCTGGAGAATGGCGAAGTTGCGATCATCGCAGGCTTTCAAGGTTTTGACGCTGAGGTAAAAGACGTTACAACTCTGGGCCGTGGCGGCTCGGACACCACGGCCGTGGCAATGGCTGCGGCACTGGGTGCAGATTTGTGTGAGATCTTCACGGATGTCGATGGTGTCTACACCGCAGACCCACGAGTTGTTCCAAGAGCACACAGAGTTTTTGAGATTGACATCGATTCAATGCTGGAACTTGCAGGTTCTGGCGCAAAGATTTTGCACACTCGCGCAGTCGAGTTTGCAAGAAGGCACCAGGTTGATCTGCAGGTTAGGTCAACATTTAGCCAGGACCCTGGCACATATGTTTATTCAAAGAAAAGAGATGATATGGAAGAGCCAATTGTTTCAGGTGTTGCAACTGATGACACCCAATCAAAAATAACAGTGGTCGGAGTTCCTGACATTCCCGGCAAGGCTGGAGAAATTTTCAGTGTTGTAAGTGAAGCGGGTGCGAACATCGACATGATCGTTCAAAATGTTTCCACCACCGAAGATCAAGTTAGCGACATATCCTTCACCCTCCCTCACAGCGACCGGGCAAAAGTTGTTCAAGAACTGAAGGACCAGCAGGGAGAATTGGGCTTTGCTCAAATCACCTACGATGACGACATTGGCAAACTCAGCATCGTTGGTGCAGGCATGAAAACTCACCCCGGTGTCTCAGCCAAACTGTTTAGAGCTTTGGCTCGTGCAAATGTGAACATCGAGATGATTTCCACCTCTGAGATCAGAATCTCTGTGGTGACTCGTGCCAGCCAGTTGAAAGAAGCAACCAGAATTATTCACGCAGCATTCGAATTGGATGCGGAGCAGACTGCTGTTGTTTATGCGGGAACTGGTAAATGAGGCCTAACCTGGCCCTAGTCGGGGCAACCGGAGCAGTTGGCACTGTGATGGTTGACATCATCAACAATCGTGAAAACATCTGGGGTGAAATCAGACTGATTGCTTCAGCTCGAAGTGCTGGCAAGCAAATCACGGTTCATGGCAAGCCAGAGACTGTAGTTGAACTAACCCCAGAGGCATTTGACGGCATTGACATTGCAATGTTCGATGTCCCTGATGAGGTTAGTGAGTTTTGGGCACCTATTGCGGCCGAGCGAGGTGCCGTGGCGATTGATAACTCGGGTGCATTCAGAATGAACGATCAGGTTCCACTGGTGGTTCCCGAGGTAAACCCAGAGATGGCACAACAAAGACCACTGGGTATTATCTCTAATCCCAACTGCACCACCATGACTATGATGGCAGCCCTCGGCGCCCTTCACAGAAAATGGGAGTTGACCGAGCTGGTTGTTGCAAGCTACCAAGCAGTCAGTGGCGCTGGAACAGAGGGAATTAGCCAACTTGAGGCTGAAACCAAGGCCGTTGCAAATGCAGAAAACCCCGGTATGAAAGCTGGCGAAGTGGCTCAGGCCATCAAGGATGCAGGCATCGAGAGCTCTCTTTGGCCCGCACCAATTGCGCTGAATGTAATTCCTGTTGCTGGTTCACCAAGAGATGGTGGCCACACGTCAGAGGAGCTTAAGGTTAGAAACGAATCCAGAAAGATTTTGGGGATTTCGGATTTGAAGGTGGCTGCGACTTGTGTGCGAGTGCCGGTTCAGGTCTCTCACTCACTAGCGGTGCATGCCAAGTTCAACAAAAAACTCAGTGTTGATGATGTTCGTTCAGAGCTTGAAAAACAGCCAACGGTGGTTGTTCGGGATGATCTAGCTAACGGGATTTTCCCAACACCAGCCGAGGTAGCGGGTGAAGACCCAACCTATGTTGGTCGAATCAGGCAGAGTCTTGATTTCGATCAGTCAATAGAGATGTTTGTGGTGGGGGACAACCTGCGAAAAGGTGCAGCGCTGAACACTTATGAGATTGCTGAATTGGTGGCTAAAGAGTTCAATTAGAGAGCTCGATTAGCGTTACCTCTGGTGGGCAGAAAAGCCTGAACGGCGCGAAAATACTGGTTCCTAAACCTGCACTTACGTTCAATTCAACATCCTGACCATCAAAGCTCCAGCTTGAGTTTCCCCTGGCGAACTCAACGGGCAAGTCACAGTTAGTGGTTAGAGCTTTGCCTCCAGGCAAACAAACCTGACCACCGTGGGTGTGCCCGGCAAGAACCAAGTCAGCTCCTTGCAGACCAAGCTGCTGAATGGCACGGTGATAGGGGGCGTGAACAACGCCGATTTTGTAATCAACTTTTTTAGCGCCAATAGTTTTTTCTAGTTTTGCAGGGTTATCAAATTGCTCATGTGGATCATCAAGCCCCATTAGCTGAATTTTTTGGCCATTGATTTCAATAACTTGTGAGTCATTGTTTAGATTCACCCAGTTACTGAGGCCCTCTGTCAACCTCTCGGTTTTTAGATTGGGCAATGATTTTCCTGATGAGGGCTTGGTCAAATAACCAAGGGGGTTTCTAAAAACAGGCCCCTTGTAATCATTTCCACCATAGACAAAACCACCTGGGAAATTTAGCAGGGGTCTCAAAGCTGAAACAGTAGATGGTTCTTGATCCACCCCACCCAGGTTGTCTCCAGTGTTTATAACAAGGTCTGGATTTAGCTTTGACAGAGATTTTATAAACCTAGCTTTTTTGCGCTGACTTGAGCGAAAGTGCAGATCAGAGATGTGCAGGATGGTAATTGTCTTTTTTACATCCGCAGTGATTTTCACCCTGCGGATTTTGAAATTCAAACGCTCAATGAAGACTGCATACAAAAACACCGCAACCGGAATTCCCGGTATCAGCAATAACCAGGCCATTTACCCGCAATTCGGAATGAGAACAATGGCACTATTGCGCTGAACCAGAGATCCAACTTCTGGATCGGTTCCCCAAGCGACTCCGGGGGGGAACTCCAAGTCACATTTGTTATACAAAAAGCCTTGAGAAGGTTGCGGAGAACTGACTGCAAAACCAAGGTTCTCCAGAGTCGACTGGGCCTGGGCCAAGTCTGCGCCTTTCACCGAAGGGATTTGGACTAACCCACCACCAGAGACAAAGATTTCTACCATGCTTCCCCTGGGAATTTCTTCACCAATAAATGGGAAGGTCTCAGCTACTGCACCCTCGGCTCTTACTGAATCGACAGGCTCCTCAACGATCTTCGCGTTTAGGTCCAAAAGCTCAATCTGTTCAGCTGCCATCAAGGGATCCATCCCTGCGACATCTGGAACCTGAATAGTCAGCGGAGAGAGAAATCTGGAGTTAGCTGAAGGGAAGGATTCACCACCGTAAACATCGTTGACATCGGTCATGATTGTTCGCCAGATTTGATGCCTCAAAGTTGAAACAGCACTGCCACCGACTGATTTACCCTTTTGGGTTATTTGTCCCTGGACGTTTCCGACCCAAACAGCTGTCGCAACTTCAGTTGAATATCCGACCATCCAGGTGTGAATGGCATCATCCGTGGTTCCAGTCTTTCCTGCCAGAGGGATACCCTGACCAGTGTTAGATGCAACTGCAGTTCCACCACTCACTACCTGTTGCATTGCATACGCCAGGGCAGCAGCGATATCAGGTGTGACCGCCTGTGAACATCTTGACTGAGGCACTTCTAGTTCTTGCCCCGTTCTTCTTTGAGTCACACTGTCAATTGCAACTGGAGAACAGTAGGTTCCATCATTTGCGATTGCCGCGAAAGCACTCGCCATTGTTAGCGGAGCGATTTCATCAACTCCCAAAATCGAGGACGGAACAATGCTGAGCTCGTCTCCATCGGCCCTGTGAACACCGAAATCAACCGCTGTATCGCGAATATCACAAAGATCCAGTTGGCTCGCCATGTCAGCAAAGGCTGTGTTTTGAGAGGTTCGAGTAGCCTGCAAAACACTCAAATCCTCTACTGTTTCACCACTGTTACCCGGTTCCCAAGTTCCAACTAGGCCGCCGCATCGGGCATTGAACTCAGTTGCCACATCCCATTCAACCTCGCGACCGTCAACATGGTCACCAAGGGTGAAACCAGACTTGAGCCAGTCAGCGAGCACGAAGACTTTATATGTGCTTCCAGGTTGGAAACCACTGGATCCACCGTAATTTCTGTCGGTGCTGTAATTCACGGAAGTTCTGCCCACCCCAGGATTATCACTTTGGTCAAAAACCCTGTTTTGAGCCATGGTGATAATTCTGCCGGTGCCTGCTTCAACTGAAACCGCTGCGGCACCGAAGTTCCACTCGTTGTCAGCAGGCAAAGCATCCATCACGGCTTCCTGAGCTGTTTGCTGCAGGTCGACATCCAATGTGGTGTAGATTTCTAGCCCGCCACGACGCAGTAGCTCTTCTCTTTCCTCAGAGCTAACGCCAAACTCAGGTGAGTTTCTAATTGTCCAAACCACGTAGTCACAGAAATACGCAGTGGTTTGGTCTGCCTCACAACCTTCTTTGGTGTCAGATATCCGAGTCTGAATCGGTGATTCCTTATAAGCATCAGCCTGCTCTTGGGTCAGATAACCAGCATCGGCCATCTGTTGTATTACATAGTTTCTTCTTCCAATACCACGGTCGAGATTGTCTGAATCATCTGGCTTGTAATCATTTGGAGATTTCAACATTCCAGCTAGGTAAGCAGCTTGTGGCACGTTTAGATTTGAAGCGCTGGTGCTGAAGTAATACTGGCTGGCGGTTTCGACTCCGTTTATTTGATTTCCAAAAAACGCTAGGTTTAGATACCCAGCAAGAATTTGTTTTTTAGAGACCTCTTTTTCTAAAGCTATTGCCAGGCGAATCTCTCGAAGCTTTCTTTCAACTGTTATTTCAGTTGCCTCCCTCATTGCTTCCTCGTCACCTGACTGACTGGCTGCATCAACGAGTGAGTTTTTCACATACTGCATGGTGATTGTGCTGGCACCGGGACCCTCACCAAATGTTGCCAAGTTGGTGAGTGTTGCTCTGACTAAACTGATCATGTCTACGCCAGCATGCTCATAAAATCTTGGGTCTTCTGTTGCAATTACCGCATTGATGATGTTTGGTGATATCTGCTCGTAGGGAATCTCCACGCGGTTCTCGTGATAGAAAGTGGCCATCTCCACTGGTCGGCCATCTTGCTGAGCATAAATCGTGGTTGCTTCGCTTGAGTTGATTGGCCGGATGTATGCGGGGAGACCTTCAAACATCGAAACACCAGTGGTGGTCAAGATGCCACCAACCGCGACAGCGGGTGCGGCCATTGCCACAGCCAACACTCCTGCAGTGACACTCAAGAAAGTAAACTTGAGCACAGAAAGTATTGGCGCAGATTTATTTTTTGCAGCCATAGACTCAAGGATAACTGGTCAAAGCCTAAAGGGAGCTGAAAAACATGGTCATATGGGAGTACGTAACAACACCTCTGCTATTGCACAAGGAAACTGAGATTTTGAATACCTGGGGTGCAAAGGGCTATGAATTGGTCAGCATTCAAACAGGACCGCAGGGCGGACTGATTGCATTTATGAAACGCCCTAAGGAGTAATTAGTTGAATTACGAACAAAACATGCAGTCCCTGGGTTACAAACTCCCAGAGGTTGCTCAGCCAGCAGGCTCTTATCTGCCAGCAATCACATCTGGAAACCTTGTTTTCACAGCCGGCCAGATTCCTCTGGTCGAGGGGAAACTTGCAGCGACTGGAAAAGTTGGCGCAGAGATTGAGTTTGAGCAGGCTCAAGAATTGGCAAGAATCTGCATCCTGAACGGGCTAGCTGCGGTCAAAAGTGAGATCGGCGATCTGCAAAGAATTAAGAAAATTGTAAAAATTGTGGGTTTTGTCTCATCAGATCCTGCATTTACCCAACAACCGCAGGTAATCAATGGCGCGAGTGATTTGCTCGCAGAGATTTTTGGAGAGGTTGGACGCCACGCCCGCAGTGCTGTGGGAGTGGCTGTCCTTCCCCTAGACGTTCCTGTGGAGATTGAACTAATCGTAGAGTTTGACTAGTCCTCACTCGGAGCGGTTGACATCTTTCCACTGATGGAATCCATTACTGATGTGTCAGCCAATGTCGTGACATCACCAACTGGCTTGTCCTCAGCAACATCCCTGAGCAATCGCCT
>PR_CR_10_Liq_1_inCRDRAFT_1001209_pt1 | contig 14902 bp, 13 predicted proteins | sample PRCRCaboRojoPR_3_FD_10241 | JGI IMG/M metagenome (IMG submission 10241)
TGGCAGCAGCCCTTTGAACCAAAGAAGTAACCCAGCCAATAGAAGCAACGGGCCAGGTAAGCATGTTTACGTAAATAATAAACTCGGCAATAACCCCAGTGGTAATCTCGCCACGTATAGTTTCCAAGCCCCCTATGTACACGGTTAAAATGGTAGAAAGACCAATTAATAAAATCATTAGGGGAAAGAAAAGGGCGTTGATACGGTATAGCTCGCGGTTACGCTCAAAGTATAGGTTGGCTTCATCTGAAAAGCGCTCCAGTGAGTGCTTTTCTCGTGTGTAGGCCTTTAAAACTCTGATTCCTGAAAAAGACTCTTGCACAAAACTAGAAATAGCACTGAGCTGGCGCTGTACCCGTTCACTTTTGATGTTAATTTTACGACTTACATAATAAATAGAAGTAGCCAAAACGGGGAGGGGAGCCAGCACATAAAGGGTAAGCCGGGGGCTCAGATATACCATAATGGGGATGATAATAAGCAATGAAATGCCCACATTAATGGTATACATAATAGCCGGACCCAAATACATGCGCACGCGGCTCACATCTTCACTAATGCGGTTCATTAAATCTCCCGTTTTATTGCGTTTGTAAAAGCTTAATGAGAGGTCTTGGTATTGCTTAAAAACCTCATTCTTCAAATCGTATTCAATATGCCGGCTTACTACAATGATAGTTTGGCGCATCAAGAACATGAAAAGACCTTTGAGCAGAGAGGCCCCAATAATTATGGCCCCGTACAGCATGAGCTGATTGCGCAGATCGGTATAGTCAAAATTGGGGTTATCTCTAAAGCCTTCTATGGCTTTTTCAACTATGTTAAAACTTTTGCGTACCAATTGCGCAGGCAGCACTCCAAAAAACACGGAGATTCCTACAAAAAAAACTCCCAAAAGGAGCTTAGCGCGATACTTGTAAAGATATTTATTTAAAACTTTGAGGGATCCCATGTGCTTGTTGTCTCCAAAAAATTAGACTACTTTCGCAGCGCTTTTGCGAGCGCCTTCAGCCGTTCTGTATCGGGCAAAGGTAGACTTTAAGACTTTTCTCATTTACATGCCATTATAAATTATACCAATGGAAAATTTTAAGGCCGTGCAAAAACCCATTAAAGAGGGACCGGTATTTTTCTCAGAAGCGTTTAAAGATCATGAACAGGTAGTTTTTTGCAGCGATTCCGAAACAGGACTTAAGGCGATCATTGGTATACATGATACTACCTTGGGCCCTGCGCTGGGCGGCACGCGTATGTGGAATTACGCCAGTGAACGTGAAGCCATCCGCGATGTGCTAAGACTCAGCCGCGGAATGACTTACAAAGCAGCCATAACCGGCTTAAATCTAGGTGGAGGTAAGGCTGTAATTATTGGCGATAGTCGTAAGGACAAGTCAGATGCCTTGATGCAAAAATTTGGAGAGTATGTCAACTCTTTATCGGGCCGTTACATTACGGCAGAAGATGTGGGTATAAACCCCCATGACATGGAGATGGTACACACCAAAACTAAACACGTCACGGGCCTGCCAGAGGCTAAAGGAGGCAGCGGAGATCCTTCGCCCGTAACGGCCTATGGTGTTTTTATGGGCATGAAGGCTGCGGCTAAATTTAAATACGGTTCAGATAGTCTGGAAGGTAAAAAAGTGGTAGTGCAAGGCATAGGCCACGTGGGAGAAACCCTGGTTAAACATCTTACCGAAGCAGGCGCTTTGGTTACCATTCATGATTTACATGAGGACACTATGGAAAGGGTAGCTCTAACCTACAATGCCCAAGTTTACCGAGGGACTAATTTGTACGCTGAGCCTATGGATATATACGCGCCCTGTGCCTTGGGGGCTACTATAAATGACGAGTCACTGGCCGTTTTAAATTGCGATATTATTGCCGGTGCCGCCAATAATCAACTGGCCAATGAGGCGCAGCATGGTGAAGCCGTGCAGCGCAAAGGCATTTTGTATGCGCCCGACTTTTTAATAAATGCAGGAGGCCTCATTAATGTATACTCAGAAATTGTGAACTATACACGCGATGAGTCCTTGCGCAAAACAGAGGAAATTTATAATACGGCCTTGGAAATTTTTAAAACCAGCGAAATAGAAGGTATTACTACCCACCAGGCCGCTTTAAAAATTGCGGTGCAAAGAATTAAAACCGCTAAAAAACCATAAAAGAACTTGCTTAATGCTAAGCAGAAGGCACATACGAATTAAAGTACTTCAGGCGCTTTACTCTTTTTCACATGATGGGGACAAAGGCTTATCGGCCGGTGAGCGAAAATTGCGAAAATCCATTGAGGATATTTACAGATTGTACCTCCATGAATTGAGAGTTTTACATTTGCTTCACTCTTTTGCGGAGGAGCGGATTGCCCTTAAAAAGCAAAAAAAGCTGCCCACACACGAAGATTTAAATCCCAAGCTCAATTTTGTAAACAACCGTTTTTTACGTTGGCTGGAAGAGAGCCATCCGCTGAAAAGCGCCTGGGAAGACCATAAGGTTAACTTTGGTGAAAGTAAGGAAGTGATACGCACTCTTTTTAAAGAGATTCTGGAGGATGATACTTTCAACAATTATCTCAATCAAGAACGGACCACTCTAGCAGAAGATAAAAAGCTTGTTAAGTACCTTTATGGCACCTACGTGGTTGAAAATGAAACGCTTCACCAAGTTTATGAAGACCACAGCTTGCACTGGGCTGATGATTTGGATGTGGCGCAAATGATGGTCACTAAAACGCTTAAGCAGTTTAATGAAGCATCTGATGAAACTACCCCACTGCCCAAGCTTATAAAGGACGAGGACGATTTAGATTTTGCTTTAAAGCTTTTTAGAAAAACTATTAACGAGGGTAAGCAGTTAGAACCCCGTATTCAAGAAAAAGCTAAAAACTGGGAAACCGAACGGATAGCCCAGGTAGATTATCTTTTACTTAAGATGGGGCTAGCCGAACTGATTCACTTTGAGCAAATTCCCATTAAGGTAACTCTTAATGAATACATAGAAATTGCCAAACAATACAGTACGCCCAAGAGTGGAAATTTTGTAAACGGTATTATGGATCGTATAAAAGATGAAATGCTAGAAAGCCGTCAAATACGCAAAATTGGCAGAGGCCTGCTTTAGCATTATTTTTGTTGAACCCAAGTAAATTCAAATTTTAAAACCAGTACAATGAATAGAGTTTTTATTGCCGCATCAGCATTGTCAATTTTGGCTTTAGGGGCCTGTAACAACGCTGCCAGTAAGATCAAGTCTGAGCAGAGTGCTTCTAACAATGAAACCACTGAGCAGCCTGCTATTACCAATCAACAAATGTTGAATGAGCAGGTAAACAACAACCAGCAGCAACAGCAACAACAGGTAGATCCTGAAAATGCCGGTAAATTTTCTTTTAAAGAAGAAAGCCACAACTTTGGTACCATTGAAGAAGGCACCATTGCCAAGCACGACTTTGAATTTACCAACACCGGAGAAGCACCATTGGTAATTACCAATGCGCAAGGGAGCTGTGGCTGTACCGTACCTGAATGGCCCAGAGAACCCATTGCACCTGGGGAAACTGGTAAAATTCACGTGGAGTTTAACAGTACCAATCGTACGGGTAATCAAACCAAGCAGGTTACCTTAACGGCTAACACCATTCCTAACAAAAAGATTCTTAGAATTTCCGCTCAGGTGAATCCTAAGGACAAAAACCAAGAAGAAGCCCCGCAGGGTTAATAAAAGAAGAACGAATGATTTTAACTATATTATTACAGGCTCCTGGTGGCGGAATGAATAGCTTTGTGATGCTCGCCTTAATTTTGGTGGTGATGTACTTTTTCTTTTTCAGGCCGCAAATGAAAAAGCAAAAAGAAGAGCGTAAATTCCAAGACCAAATTTCAAAGGGTATGCGGGTGGTAACCAACAGTGGCATACACGGTAAAATTCTAGATCTCCAGGAAAAAACCCTTACCCTGGAGAGCGAGAATAGCCGTTTAAAAGTTGATAAAACGGCCATTAGTCGTGAGCTGAGCGCGCAGTATCTACCCAAAGAAGAGTCTAAAAAATCTTCCAAAAAAGAGAAAAGCGATAAAGAAGAAAAATAAGTTTTTCTAAAGAAGACGCTGGCACCCAAACCAGGCCTTGCATGCTTTGCAGTTCATGGTCTAGTTTGGGTGCTTTGTTTGGTAATAGCGTGCTTATCTTTTGCTACCTTTAATTTATGTCACAAGAAAAAAGGCGAAACATATTTACCCGCACCCTGGGGTGGGTTTTTAAAGGAAATTACCGCGTAAAAATTTTTTTCTTAATTCTCTCTTTCTTCCTTTGGTCTCTCATCAAGCTCTCAAAGCCGGGTTACATTAAAGACTATAGCTTTCCCTTAGAGTTTGTAAATCTGCCCCAAAACCAGCTGTTGGTAAACCAGCCCCCCAACAGCCTTAAAGTTAGCCTCAAGGGCGATGGCTTTATTCTTCTCAAGTACCGCTTTACGGGTTTTAAACCCCTAAGCATTAATTTAGAAAAGCTACCCAAACGCAAGCCCGGCCGCTATTATTGGTTACCGGCCGAGCATCGCCAAGAGCTAACCCGGCAGTTGGCTGATGAGGTAGAAATAATAAATCTAAGACCTGATTCATTGATTTTTGAAATGAGCCGGCTTAGTGAGAAAAAAGTGCCTGTAAAAGCTCAAATAGACATTGACAAAGACTTGGGGTTTAAATTATACCAAGCGCCTGCCATTAACCCAGATAGTGTGCTCTTATCGGGGCCACCAGAACTGCTAAACCCCATTACCCAAGTATTTACGCAAACCTGGGAAATCAGTGAGAAATCGGGCGAGAGCCAGATGGAAAAGCTGAAACTAAAGCTGCCCAAGGGGGGGCAAATAAAGAGCAATGTCACCGCTGCTGAGGTACGTGTGAGCTTGGCCCGTATTACAGAAGAGGTGCTGCAAACAAGCATAGCCATTGAAAATGTGCCAGACTCCTTGCAAGTAGAGCTTTTCCCTAAAACAGTTCAAATTAGATACCGGGTTGCTTTACGGGATTACGAAAAGGTTAAACCTGAAGAGCTAAGCGTATTTGTAAACTTTCAGGACGCGACCAACAATCCTGAGAGACGTTACCTCACCCTGCAATTGGAAGAAAAGCCGGAATATATTGAAGCGATATTTCTGGATCCTAAGCGGGTAGAATTTATAGCCACGCCCAAATGATAGTAGGCTTAACGGGAGGCATAGGCAGTGGGAAAACCACGGTAGCGGAAATTTTTAAGCACCTAAAGGTACCGGTCTTTACAGCCGATGAAGAATCCAAAAAATTGTTGGACACAGACAAAGAGCTCCAACAAAAGTTAAAAGAGCTGTTAGGGCCTGAACTGATGAAAGATGGGCAAATAGACAAAAAGTGGATGGCCACCCAAATCTTTAGTGATGAGACTTTGCTGCAAAAAGCAAATGCCATCATTCACCCGGCTGTGGGCAAAGCTTTTAAAAACTGGCATCAGCAACAAAAAGCACCTTACGTGCTTAGAGAAGCGGCCATACTTTTTGAGAGCGGCACTCATCAAGACTGTGCCCAAATTGTGGTGGTAGTGGCTCCTGAAGCACTCAGGTTAGAGCGCGTAATGAAACGCAGCGGTGAAACTGAAGCACAAGTAAAAGAGCGCATGAATAAACAGTGGCCTCAAGAAAAGAAAGAAGCTTTAGCCGATTACGTAATTCGAAATTACAACCAGCACTCGCTCATAAAACAAGTTATAGCAGTACATGAAAATCTTATCCGCACAGCAAACGCGTGATGCCGATGCGTATACCATTGCGCAAGAGCCTATTTCATCTTTAGATTTAATGGAGCGGGCGGCTAGCCGGGCAACAGAGCGCCTTTTGTCACTAGAGCTTGGCCAACGTTATATAATTTTTTGCGGTAAAGGAAATAATGGCGGGGATGGCCTGGTAATGGCTCGCCTTCTGGTAGAGAAAGGCTTGGATGTTACAGTGGTAGTGGTGGAGCACACCAAAGAAGCCAGTGCAGATTTTACCAAGAACCTTGCACGGCTTAAGGAAATAGGGATTGAGACGCAGCACATGAAGTCCGTGGCAGATTTGACTGCACCGGAGCAGCCTTCCGTTCTGATAGATGCGCTTTTGGGTTCAGGTTTAAACCGACCCTTAGAAGGCCTGCTGGCGGAGGTAGTGAAAATCTTGAACAAGATGAAAATGCTGCGGGTAGCGATTGATATTCCCACCGGGCTTTTTGCCGATGACAATTCAGAAAATGATCTAAAACGGGTTTTTCAAGCGCATTACACGCTAACCTTCCAGCATCCTAAAAAAGCCTTTTTGAATGCTTTTACAGCACCCTTGGCGGGTAAAGTAGAAGTTATAGACATTGGCTTGACTAGTGCATTTTATAAAAATGCAGAGAGCCACTCATTTTTTGTGGAGCCCTGGGAAATATCCAGTTGGTATCAACCACGCCAAAAATTCACCTACAAGGGTTCTTACGGCCACGCTTACCTTTTAGCTGGCAACGAGGGCAAGGTGGGAGCAGCTTTACTCTCAGCACACGCTGCCATGCGCGCAGGCTGTGGTTTACTCACCCTCAATAGTAAACCCATCGTGCAAAGCAGCCTCAACCAAAGGCTACCGGAAGCCATGTTTACCAACCGAGATGAAGGTATTGATTGGCAGCATTTTCAATTTGATGCGGTAGGTCTTGGGCCAGGTATGGGGCTAGACCTTGCCTCTCAGGAATTAGTGAAGCAGGTTATTCAGAATACCTCGGTGCCTAGAGTGCTGGATGCTGATGCCCTGACCATCTTGAGTCAGAATAGAACCTGGCTGTATTTTTTAGACCAGCAAACGGTGCTTACGCCTCACGTAGGGGAGTTTAAAAAACTGTTAGGGGTCAATAAGCTCAAAGAGAACTATTTAGACCAATTGCAGGAAATGGCCCAGAACTATGGCGCGTATATCTTACTCAAAGACAGTATCAGCACCTTGGCCAGTCCTAGTGGTCAATTGTTTTTTTGTGATTTCGGCAGTCCAGCTTTGGCTACTGCCGGCACCGGTGATGTGCTTACCGGCATACTTTTAGGCTTATTGGCGCAAAAGATACCGGTTTACAAAGCGGTTTTAATGGCGGTATATCTGCACGGAACAGCCGGAAAGCTGGCCGCTGAAAAAATGGGAGCTCAAGAAAGTGTGTTGGCCTCTGATCTGGTGGCTAATCTAGGGGGCGCTTTTGCTAGTTTGTAATTGAATCAACCGGTTTAAAAAGCACGTAATGCTTCCCCTCATAGGGTGTTTGCCAATGCTTCACTTCTTGCAAATAGGGCTTGGCCCGCATTTTTTCTAGTGTAAGGCCGTGATGAACAGGCACTACTTTATCGTCCCAAAGAATAAGCGTACTATCCGTAAGTCTTTGAAGCAAATCACTTTGCAAGGTAAACCAGTCAGAAAAATGTAAGGTGTCTTTGGGGTTTTTACCCAAGGCTATACCTAAATAGGCTTCGTCTGAAATAAGATGCAAACCTTTTTCATTTTCAATTGACTGTAAGTAAGGCGCAATTTCTTGTTGCACAAATCTCTGTTCTTTGGTTAAACGGGTGCCTTGCTTGTAAAAGAATTCGGTAAAGCGGCTGGTAGCAGTAACTGTAACTTGAAAGGCTATAAACAGCACTGCCAGACTAAAAGCCCATTTGGGGTATCGCTTTAAGCGGAACAAAAGTAGGTCTAAACCCTGCACCATGAGCACCCAGGCCATGGGAAAGACAATCACTAGAACACGGTCTAGCCCGGCACTGGCAAAAATGCCCAAAGCCCAAACGGTGGTATGCGCGCTAAACATGGCCAAAAACAAGCCGGGTATCAACCACATTTCGTTTTGTCGGTAAGAGCCATCGGTGAAAACCTTATAAAATGCCCGTGCCAAGCCCAGGCAGAGCAAGACGAAAGAGGGCAGGGCCAGCATTACAAAAAGACGGTCCACAAAATGAGTCCAGGGTCCTGAGCCATACACACTGGCACCGGAGGCATAGGGACTGTCAAAAATCCAGAATACACTGCCGTGCACTAAACTTCCCGCCAAGGCATAGACCACGCTGCCCAAGAGCAACCAAGGTACATACTTGTAATGCCGCTGAAGGATGGTAAAGGCCAGGAAAAAAAGTAGAAAAATTTTGGCCTCGCTGCGGCAATAAGGTAAAAAGGAGATTAAGATGTAAGCAGGCAGAGGTTTCTCATACAAAAAGAGCCAGACAATACTAATGAGCACTAAAGCGGCAAAGGGCTCGGTTAAACCGGTTTGCAAATAAAATGGGTAGGCCGGTGCCAATAAGGCCAGGAAGGGTAAAAGGTAAAAGAATTTCACCTTCAGTTTTTTGGCTACCAAACTGGCTACAAACACGGCAGCCGTGCCGCACAACACATTAAAAATTTTAATGCCCGTAAAACCCAGTGTGGCCACAAAGGGGTAGGCAAAGAGGGTGAAAAAGGGCTTACCCCAAAGGTCAAAAAAGTATTGAGGATCGCGCTGTGCCTGGTCTACCAGGTAATAGTGAAAAATAGTATCACCATCGCCCCCAACGCTGGGGCTGTTGATGGCCCAATAAAGCAACACCCCAAGAAAAGGAAGGTGTAGCAACAGCAGCTTTAGGTTAGACATGTTTTAGAGCAGGTTGATGTCGCCTTTTCCTTCACGGATTATTTCAGCCGTGCCGCTGGTCAAGTCTACTACCGTACTGGCAAAATGATCGCCCATGCCGCCATCAATTACTAAATCTACTTGATGCTCATACTTCTCGGCAATCAATTCGGGGTCAGTAGTGTACTCAATAATCTCATCCTCATCATGCACTGAGGTAGCAATAATAGGTCTTCCCAATTTGTCTACAATCGCACGCGGAATCGCATTATCGGGAATACGAATACCTATGGTTTTCTTTTTGTTTTTAAAAAGCTTGGGCACGGCATTATTGGCCGGTAAAATAAAGGTGAAGGCCCCAGGTAAACAGCGCTTTAAGGTTTTGAATAACGGGGTATCAATTTGCTTAGTGTAATCAGAAAGGCGGCTCAAATCGTCAAAAATGATGGAGAAATCTGCTTTTTCCTTTTTCAAGCCCTTTAGCAAGGCCACTTTATCTAAGGCCTTAGGCTTGGAGATGTCGCAACCAAAAGAGTATACGGTGTCAGTAGGGTACACAATCACGCCCCCATCTTCAAGTACGTCAATAATCTGCTGCAGTACCCGGGGGTTTGGGTTTTCAGGATAAAGTCGAACGATTTGAGCCACCTTTCTAATGCTTTAGTTTCCTTTTTTGTAATCGGCTAAAAACTTCTCCAAACCAATATCGGTAAGGGGATGCTTCAAGAGACCGGTAATGCTGGCCAGCGGACCTGTAATTACATCAGCACCAATTTCAGCACACTCAATAATGTGCATGGTATGACGTACACTAGCCGCTAAAATTTCGGTTTCGTAACCGTAGTTATCGTAAATAACTCTAATCTTCTCAATTAGGTCCAGGCCATCGGTACTGATATCATCTAATCTACCAATAAAGGGCGACACATAGGTGGCGCCTGCCTTAGCGGCCAAAAGGGCCTGCCCTGGTGAGAATACCAAGGTACAATTGGTTTTAATGCCTTGGTCTGAAAAGTATTTTAAGGCCTTTACGCCTTCTTTAATCATGGGCACCTTCACAATTATTTGGGGGTGTAAAGCGGCCAATGCTTCGCCTTCCTTTACCATTCCCTCAAAATCGGTAGAAATCACTTCAGCGCTCACATCACCGTCCACTAATTCACAAATTTTCAGGTAGTGCTGCTTAATATTTTCTTCGCCTGTAATGCCTTCTTTGGCCATTAGGGAAGGGTTGGTGGTTACCCCATCTAAAACGCCCAGGTCTTGTGCTTCTTTAATTTGGTCAAGGTTGGCGGTGTCAATGAAAAATTTCATTTCTAATTTTTAAAATTTGTACAAAGTTAAAAGGCTTTGCCCACATTTGGCTTATGCCGATGGATCTAATGGCACTTTAAAGCAAAATGTAGTGCCTACGCCTATTTCTGAAGCTACTTCTAAGCGGCTTCCTTGCAGGCTTAAAAATTGATGACACAGACTTAAACCTACTCCTGAGCCTATTTCTCCATCTGTTCCAGCTTGGCTTTGGAGGTTTTCTCTACTCATAATTTTGTTTAAAGTAAGCCGATCTATTCCGGTGCCATGGTCTATCACTTGCACCTCGCATTGGTCTTCTTTTTTAACCAAATGCACCTGTATGGGTTGCCCCGATGCAGGCGTAAATTTGATGGCGTTTGAAATTAAATTACGCAGTACGGTGCGGGTAAGATTAGGGTCGGTCTGCACCCTCATAGCCGCATCTCCCTCAACCTTAATCTGCAAGTTTTTAGCTTCTGCGGTAGAGCGCATTGAGTTGGCTAAATCATTTACTAAATGAAGCAGACGTACCTTTTGCTGGTTTACTTTCAGACCATCGGACTGCTGTTTTACCCACTCCAAAGTTTTGAATAGTAAGGTTTTTGTTCGACCTAAACTACTATTTATTAAGGTTATTGCTTGTTCCATTTCGTCTTTGGAAAAAGTCATCTGGGAGTCCATCATTTGCTTGGTTAGCTCATAACTGCCAATAATGCCTTCTTTAAGGTCATGGGCTAAAACTGAAAGAACCTTATCTTTTGCGCTTACGGCTTTTTTAAGTTGGTTTCGCTGCTGGGTCAGTTCAATATTTTTCTGGAAGCTCTCCGTAAAATCTGTAATCAAAACGGCCAGGCCCTCATAATTATCAGAATGATGATCGTAAAAACTAGAGAATGCCTGGAGAAAATAATGTTCTTTTCCCTGCGAATTCTTCAATTGCACCGTATTCTGCCAACTAATCTTATTTTTAGAGTCTTTCAAAAGTGCAGTCCAGTATACTTTGGTGGTGTCGTTACTAATTTGTTCTAAAAAAGGTAAGTGCAGTCTCGGTTCAAAACCGAGAAAATTTTCAAAATAATCTTGAGCGGCATGATTGAAGAAAATCAAGTTTTTTTCTTGGTCAAGGGAAAAAATGACTTGTTCTACACTATTGGAAACAGATAAAGCGCGTTTAGCAAAGAGAATTAGATCTAAACGCGCCTTTTTTAAACGTTTGTAGAAATAACCAAGTGCAAGCAGGCATACCAAAATAACCAAACTGGCTAAGGCCAACATAGTCACCCAAAATCGCTGATTTTCTATTGTTTTACTCTGCTTTTTCGCTTCAAGTTGAAGACCACTCAAAGTGCCTTTATTCTCTTGATTCTTGCGTATGGTCCGCAACAGCAACTCCAATACCTCTTGACGTTCATTCTCGAGAATGTCTGAAAGAGGTATTAGTTCATGGTAATAGTATTCTACCTTAGGTTGCTCTCCTAGTTGCTGATTCAGGTCAATTAACTGGCGTAGGAAATAGCTTTTCTTGGCATTTTGGCCAAAATCTTTAGATAAAGAATAGCCTTTCATGGCAAATATGACCGCACTATCTAAAAGGCCCATTTGCTCATAGCTTTGCGCTAGAATGCGGTAGGCCTCAATGTCATAGAAAAATCCAAAAAGCTCGCTTTCGTCTTCAAGTATTTTATTGGCAAAAAAAAGAGCCTTACGGTTACGGTTAAGCTCTAAATAAAGATCAGACCATTGGGCATAAATCTCTTTATCAAAATTTCGCTCCTTGGCATTAACTTGCGCCAGCTCATCCGCAATTTGCAAGGCTTCTCGTGCCTCAGCCAGTAAGCTGTCGGCTATGTAAGCCTGCGCTTTATATAAATAGCAATGAGCAATGAGCATGGGGTCATTACAGTAAAAAAGCCTCAATTGCAAAGCTTTGTCATAATAATAGATGGCACTATCTTGCTCTTTGAGCCGACTTTTTACCAAGCCTTTGTTATTAAGCGCCACACTCATTCCAAAGCCATCATCTATTTGTTGGAAACAGTTGTGCGCTTCTTGATAAATCAAGTAAGCCTCTTGGTATATCTCTAATTTGTAGAGCATGTTGCCTAAATCGATTGTATACCAACCTTTATCTTCAAGGTCTGCCAGTGCAAAGGCGGTGGAGTCTTCCAGGCCTTCAATATAACTAGCGGCCGTTTTCACATAATGGCCCCGCTCATTGTAGAAACGAGACTTTAGACCATAAAGATGCAGCGTGGAATAACCCGGTATTTGTTCGCGAGCAATAGTTATAGCCTTGTTGATGCAATCTAAAAATACTTTGGGCTTATTTGGGTTCCGTTCGGCTTCGGCTATGTAAAAATGAAGATATGCCTCAGGATCATCCAGGCTATCTGCGTTGGCTCTTAGGGAGGCAATGTTAGTATAAGGGGAACCCTCTGTTTTTGACTGCTGCGCTTCCGCATAGCAAACCCTCAAGGCAAAAATTAGAATAGCCAGAGTGAGAGAAGCTTTGCGCATGTTTGGTTTTAAGAAGAAGAAAAAGAAAGGCAAGCTACCCGTATCACACCGCTACGACCGAATACCCTTGCTGCGTTCCCGCCCTGGGGGAGTTCTTCAGGAGCTGGTTGTACGGGACTTGCCTTAGCTGGCAAAATTACGCTTTAAACTTTAACCGCAAAACAATTTTCAACTTTTGCAGGATAGAGTTTTGGCTATATTTGTGGCTCATCAAACACCCATCATCATGGCGCAGTCAAACAAGAATATAGCCCGCACCTTTGGTATGTATTACGGCCTATTCTCCATAGTATTGGTAATCATCCAATACGTAACCGGAGATTTTACCGTGCAATCTGATCCCGGTGAAACCAACTGGTTTTACACATTACTGAGTCTTGTGGGCGGTGTAGCTTTCCCCATTTTTGCCTTAATTAAAATCAAACAGGCCAATGATGGCTATCTTTCTTTTGGCAAAGGCTTTAAATCAAGCTTCACCGTTTTTATTATAAGTGCTCTTTTCGTGGCTGTTTGGATGCTCATCTACACCTTGGTTTTAGAGCCGGGGTATCAAGAAGCCTTAATGGATAACACCTATTCACAAATGCAAGCGCAAGGCGGGGGAATGACTGAGGAGCAAATGGACACGGCCATGCAATGGACCCAAAGCATGACCAGCCCTTGGATGCTGGCTTTGTGGGCTATTTTAACATCGGCCATTTTAGGAGCCATAGCCTCTTTAATTTACAGTGCCATTTTGCAGGCCAAGCCGCCCGTGGGGCATGAATAATACTTTTGAATGGATATATCGGTAGTAATACCTCTTTTTAACGAGGAGGAATCACTCAAAGAACTGTACGATTGGATTGCCCGGGTAATGGCCGCCAATCGTTTTTCATATGAGGTCATCTTTGTAGATGACGGCTCAACTGACCACAGCTTTAAAATTCTGCAAGAGCTTGGAAAAGAAGATAGCCGCGCCAAAACCATTAAGTTTAGACGCAACCACGGCAAATCGGCTGGCTTAAATGTAGGCTTTGCGGCCGCTCAGGGCGATGTGGTCATTACCATGGACGCTGATCTACAAGACAGCCCCGATGAGATTCCGGAACTCTACAGGCTCATCAAAGAAGAAAACTATGACCTCATTAGCGGCTGGAAGAAAAAACGCTACGACCCCATTACCAAAACCATCCCTACCAAGTTTTTCAATTGGGCCACCCGCAAAATGAGTAAAATTCAGTTGCACGATTTTAACTGTGGTTTAAAGGCCTACAAAAATGAGGTGGTTAAAAACGTAAATGTGCAGGGCGAAATGCACCGCTACATCCCAGTTTTGGCCAAATCAGCAGGTTTCACCAAAATAGGTGAGAAGGTGGTGCAGCATCAAGCCCGTAAATACGGCCACACCAAATTTGGCTTAAGCCGATTTATAAACGGTCCTCTAGACCTGATCACCCTGGCTTTTGTTTCCAAATTTTCCAAGCGGCCCATGCACTTTTTTGGTTTGTATGGCACGCTTATGTTTTTAGTAGGTTTTTTGGCCGCCCTTTACATAGGCATTGAAAAGCTTATCGCGCTGAACAGTGGGCACCACGCTCGCCTTGTAACAGACAACCCTTTTTTCTACATTGCCCTTATTACCATGGTTTTGGGCACCCAGCTCTTTTTAGCCGGCTTTTTAGCCGAGCTGATTAGCCGCAATAGCAGCCGTAAAGCTAATTACACCATAGATCAAAAATTGAATCTGTGAGCTATAAGCTATCGCTGATTATTCCTGTTTACAACCGTCCCCAAGAGGTTGAAGAGTTACTGGACAGTTTATTACTGCAAAGCCAGCAAAATTTTGAGGTGCTTATTGTAGAAGATGGCTCAGTTGACCCATGCGATTTTCTCATGGAACGCTACCAAGACACCTTAGACCTCCGGTACTTTTTTAAAACCAACTCGGGCCCTGGCCCCAGTAGAAACTACGGTGCACAAAAGGCCACAGGTGACTATTTCATTTTTCTGGATTCAGACTGCATTATTCCGCCCCATTACATTGAGGCGGTAAACACCCAATTGGCTCAAAGGCCGGTAGCCGTTTTCGGTGGGCCGGATAGAGCCCATGAAAGTTTTAGCCCCATTCAAAAATCCATAAACTACGCCATGACCTCCTTTTTTACCACTGGGGGTATCCGCGGTGGTAAGGCCAGCATGGAAAAATTTCACCCCCGTAGTTTCAATATGGGCATGAGCAAAGAGGCGTTTGAAATCACCAAGGGTTTTTCCAACATGCGCTTTGGAGAAGATATCGATTTAAGCATACGCATTGTTAAAGCCGGTCTTTCTTCAGCCTTGTTTCCAGAAGCTTACGTTTATCACAAACGAAGGACTAATTTCAGGCAATTCTTTAAGCAGGTATTCAATTCCGGTATTGCCCGCATCAACTTGTATAAAAGGCACCCCGGCACTTTAAAGCTGGTGCATTTCTTTCCGGG
>PR_CR_10_Liq_1_inCRDRAFT_1001210_pt1 | contig 14889 bp, 7 predicted proteins | sample PRCRCaboRojoPR_3_FD_10241 | JGI IMG/M metagenome (IMG submission 10241)
GTTAGTTTGAGAGTTACTTGCAGAGCACTGTTAGTCTAGAGGTTAGGATGGGTGCCTTCCAAGCATTCGACCCGGGTTCGAGTCCCGGACAGTGCATTTTTGTTAAGTTGAGTTACTGCTTTTAATAAATATGTTAACTAGGGCAGCTAGAAAGCGGGGTTGCACCAGCAAAGACCCCCCTGCAAAGAAATCGAAACCTAATACTCAGAAGTTAGTTATAGAGTTCAAAAAGCCCCCAACGAACACAGAGAGTTCCCAAGAAACTCAACGACCTAATTCTAAATGCATCGAGAACTTTAAAAAGCTAAAAAACGAACTTAAAGAAAACTCTGAAATCAAAAGCCCTTTTAAGCACACCACTTCAAAAAAACTCGAACTTAAAAGCGACAAAGAAGCTAAGTGGAAATGGTTAGGAAAGCCCGAAATCAAAATAAACAGAGGCAATAAACAGTTGGTTTTCTACGAAAAAGCACTTGACTCAGTATCTGGCATAGAAATAGAAGTTGGCTCTATCGTTAAACTTAAGCAGCTTGCTGTAAAAGGACACTACTTAGCCCAGATTACTTTTCTTTACGAAGAAGAAACCAAAAAGAAAGCTGAAGTCAGACTTTTCTACCCCAAAAAGGAAGAGTATATAGAAACCCTTGAGTACTACATCATATCCCTTAAAAAAGTCATAGAAGTCATAGACTCCGAAGAGTTCTGTGCAAGCAAACTAAAAACTAAAAACAACTCACTGCAGCAAGTAGAAGATGACGAAAACTCCCGACTAGAAAGATCACTTAACCACAGCAGACTTTACCTAGAACTGTTCCACCACAGAAACCCTTTGCTGAGGGCAATAGCACTTTTAACTCTTTCTTCAGTGCCCTCAAAACTAGTAGGTCGCGAGCAAGAAACCTCCCAAATACTTGAGTTTCTGGAAGCTGGGATCAAAAGCAGAGGTTCTAAGTCCTCCCTTTACATCTGTGGAATGCCCGGGACAGGCAAGACTGCTACCTTCTTATACGCAGTTTCGACTCTCCAGAACTCAGACAAAAGCTTCTTGTTCGTCCATGTGAACTGCATGAAACTAGCTAAGCCTAACGAAATCTACACAGTAATCCACCAAGAAATCTTTGACTCAAAAAAGCACCCCAACGCTTCTTTCAAAGCTTTAGACGACTACGTGAAAAGTTCTAAGAAAAAAACTCCAGTAGTCATTCTGTTAGACGAGCTAGATGCACTTATAAACCGCAAACAAGACGTAGTGTACAACATCTTTAACTGGAGTACACTGAAAGGGTCTAGTTTCATAATCACAGGAATTGCTAACACTATGAATCTTTCAGAGCGGTTTATTTCGAAGGTAAGTAGTCGCATGGGCCGCAAACAGTTAGTGTTTTCTCCTTACAGCCGGAGAGAACTTGAAAACATCATTACTAAAAGACTCGAAGACACTTTGGTGTTTGAAGAAGAAGCTATAATATTCTGTTCAGCCAAAGTAGCTTCTTACTCTGGAGACGCTCGAAGGGCATTCCAAGTTTGCAAGCGAGCAGCTTTCCTTGCCTTTGAAGCCAAAGACAGAACTGTGAACATGGGACACGTCCAAAAAGGGTTTTCGCAGTTGTTTGCTTCAAGCTACGTTTTGGCTATTCCCAAACTGCCCTTTTACCTAAAGGTGTTTTTGATATGCTTGTGCATGGACCTTAAGAACAACATGAGCGAAAGCTGCAGTTTAGACAGGGTAAGGACTCGCATTAACGACAGTAGTCTTTTACAAGGAAAAGAAGGCCTGAGTATTTTAGAAGCCGAAGAAATTGCTAACAGACTTTCAAGTCTCAGAATCTGCAGTAGGGACAAACAAAACGTTAGGTTAGTTATTTCGCCTGACGAAGTGCTTCAAGGCCTTAAGTCCGACTTCCAGTTTTCTGACGCTGTAAGGATTTTAAGTGGTTCTTAGTTAAGTAATAAATGTTTATCAAAGAAATAGTTATTGAAGGCTTTAAGTCCTACAAAAAGCGAACTATTATATCTGGGTTCCACAGTCACTACAACGCCATCAGAGGCCGCAACGGAAGTGGCAAGTCCAACATACTAGATGCAATATGCTTTGTCTTAGGAATTTCAGACCTCAAAAGAATAAGAGTAAACGTTTTGGCACAACTCATCTACAAGAGCGGCCAAGCCAACATTAAAAAGGCCAATGTGACGATTATATTCGACAACTCAGACAAAAGCAACTCGCACCCAAAATACTTAAACAAAGACAGCATTTCAATTAGAAGAGAGTACTCTATACAAGGCCAGTCCAAGTACTCTATTAACGGAACTCGAGTTAGCTTAGAAAACCTGAAAGACTTTTTGTTTAAGTGCGGACTTAAAGTGGACAAGCACAACTTTTTGATAATGCAAAACAAAATCCAAGAAACCATTTCAAAGAAGGAAAAGGAGATTCTAGAGATGGTTGAAGATGCACTGGGGATAAGTGACTACACCCGTTCTAAGAGACAATTTGAAAGAGAGTTTGAACAGAAAGAAAAGAAACTCAGTGAAGTCGACAATAAAATAATAAAAGAAATCACCCCTGAACTTGATAATCTTTCTAAGTATGAAGAACAAAACAGAATCCTCGAAGACAAAAGAAAACAAGCAGATGAAATCAGACTTGACATTGCTTGCTCTGAATATTTTTCTAAAAAAGCAAAACATGAAGAGTCCGAAATAAACTTCAAAAGGTACGCTGAAAAACTCGAACTCAAGCAAGAAAAGCGCAACCAACTTAGTTTAGAACTTAAAAACTTAGAAGCCGAAGAAAAAGCTCTAGACCCACAAACAGATGAATCTCTTGATCACAAAAAAAACAAAATAAGAAGTATTGAAGAAAAAATTAACAAATACCAATCCCTAAACCAAGGACTACTGCAAGAGATTCGTTCTATGAAAGCTGACATTGAAAACTTAGAAGCGGAATCTAGTTTTTCACTTAAACAAAAAAAGAAGCTTCAAAAAGACCTCGAAAACTCCAAAAACACCCTTGAAGCACTCAACACCTCAGTTGAACAAAAAGAAGTGGAACTACAAACTCTGAAAGGAGGGCTTCAAGCACACTCAGCAGCTGCTTTCAAAAAGAAACAACATGAGCGACTAATAACAGAAGTGAACAACCTAAGGAACAAAATGCACCAAATCGAAAACAAACTCAGCAAAAAGAACCGAAAGTTAGCAGAATCAAGTAATTGTCAAGAGAGAATTCAAAAACTAGATGCCGAAGTTCACACTCTCCAAAACGAACTTAAAGAAGCGAGCAATATCGACCCAAGCGAAGCTAGAGAATGCCAACAGAAAAAAACTGAGTACAGAAAATCACAAGAAAGAATAAACCAAGAATTGCAATCTGCTAAGTTCCAAAAATTCAGTTTTTTAGGCAAGCAGATCCCTGGATTAAAAGGCTACTTAGTTGAGTTAGTGAAGCTAAAAAACAAAAAGCACTCAAAAGCTTTAGAAGTAGGAGCAGGTTCAGCATTGCTGGCCTTAGTAGTGGACAACCAACAATTCGGAAAGCAGCTTATGGATAGGAACCCCTACAAAAGTCTTAGAGTGTTTCCCAACGACAGAATGAGACCTTCTTCGATTGACAGCAGAACCATTCAACAAATACAAAAAAGGTTCGAAAACAAAGCAAGACTTGCCTTGGACTTAATTGACTACAATCAAGAATTTTATAACAGTGTGAGTCATGTTTTTGGAGGGTTTTTTGTGTGCGAAAACAGAGAAATTGCCAGAACAGTGACTTTTATGTACAAACAAAAAGCTATAACTCTAGAAGGCGATGTGTACGAGCCAAATGGAACGATGTCAGGAGGTTCAAGTTCGCAGAGCTCTAATTTTGAGCTTTACAACCAACTTTCAAACCTTAAAAAAGAAAAGTATGAAAACGACCAAGCAATTAACAAGTATGAATCTAGGTTAGAGGAGTTAAAGACACTCGAAAACAGACGGTTAAATTTAGAGCAAGACTTACAAACCAAGCAGAAACAGTTACTCCAACTAAAAGCAACCCAAAGCAACCCAGAAGAACTCAGCGCACAAATAATTGGACTCGAAGCTCAAAAGCAAAAGTGTCAAGATGAACTGAGTGGAAAACTCCAAGAAGAACAAGTTATGAAAAAAGGACTCAATTCCAAAAAATTAGACTTGCCAAAAGAAATCAAAAAACTAGAAACTGAACTGAAACGACTCGAAAACTCCAAATTTGAAACAAAAAAGACTATAGAAACCGTTGACTTAGAAATCAAAAAAGTAGACAAAAGAACTCAAGAAATTCCTCAAGAATTCCGTCACAAAACAGAGGAACTCAAAGCTTCTGAAGAAAAACAGAAACAACTAGAGGAAGAAATAACTAACCTAAACAACTACTACGACCGCAAGAAAAATCAAGTCAACGAGATCGAAGAAAAGAACCTCGAAGTTTACCAGAGAAAAGAACAAATACTAAAACTCAAAAAAGAAAACGAAAGAGACACCCAAGTAAACGAAACAGGAATCAGAAGACTAGAGAAAAGAATAAGCGACACTCAAAAAGACATTGAAAGAGTGTCAAATGAACTCTACGAAATCTTAGACAAAAACCCAAAAGTTAAGCAAGTTAAATTCGAAGCAAATGAGTTTGACGAAGCATCGAAAAAAGAAGAATTAAAAAAACTTAAAGAAGAAATAAAACTTTTGGAGTCGACTTATTCCTCTTTAGACTTGTCTCAAGTCCAAAAACTCCAAAAAGAAGGATCCGAACTTAAAGAGAAAAGACTCTTACTTCTGGAAGACTTAATTGAGATCACTGAAAAAATCTCAGGATTAAACTGCAAGAAATACAAACACTTAGAAAGTTGCTTTCCAAAAGTTGTACAAAAATTAAATGAGATATTTGGAAGCTTAGTTAGGAACGCAAAAGTTGAACTTATTCCTGAGTACGGAAAACCAGATAAAAATAACCAAAACCTAGAAATTCTCAAGAAAATAAAGTTAGATCTAGAAAAATTTATGCCAAAAGATAGATCTCACGAGCTTCCGGCCATAGAAGACAGGATCAATTATGCAATCAAACTTGAAGAAGATTACTTAGAAACCAAAACAATCATAGGGTTGAAGTTCGGAATTGAACTCAACGGAATCAAAAAAGCAAGCTTGAACGAACTAAGTGGAGGCCAAAGAAGCTTATTTGCCCTAGCGTTTATTTTTTCGCTTCAAAAACAAAGACCTTCACCTATTTACATCCTAGACGAAGTAGACGCTGCTTTGGACATGTCATACACAGAAAACATTGCCAACATGATAAAAAACGACTTCCCAGAGTCCCAGTTTTTAGTAGTTAGTCTGAAAGAAGAAATGCACATGAAAGCAAATGTACTGTTTGACATAAGCTACTCCGAAGAAACCAGTAAAGTCCAGGTAACCAACTTAAATAACTAAGTATAAAAGGTTAGTTTGAGAGTTACTTGCAGAGCACTGTTAGTCTAGAGGTTAGGATGGGTGCCTTCCAAGCATTCGACCCGGGTTCGAGTCCCGGACAGTGCATTTTTATAACTAAGTTCTATCAAACAAGTTAAATTATTTCAGATAAGTTCCCCTCGTTTTGTAAGCCAGCTTCTCCTTCTCTAGATAGGTCTACTTTAAATTCTTTAAACTTTCCATCAAACGCCAATGCTACTAACAGCTCGTTTCTCAAAATAGCAATGTACTTGCCAGTGAAACCAGTCCTTGCCACTATATAACTCCTTGAAGTTTCAAACGAGTCCCGGTAAGAACTAGGCACAATGTAACTTGCAGCGTTGTAAATCGAACTGCGCAGCATGCTGCCCCAAGAATTAGTAACTTCTACCTCTCTGGACAAGTTGTACACATGTATGGTTCCAGTGTCGCTGCAGCTTACCACGGAGTCACTCTCCAGTGAAAAACTCAGGTCGTAGGTCTGGGCATTCATCATTCCCCTTTTAAAAGTAAACAACTTTTGGGCTTCAGGCACAGAGAAAACCCTAATCACAGTGCCTTTTTCAGAAGCACTTGCACACATAGTTCCCTCTGAGTTGATAGAAACAGCAGCAAGGGGGGATTTGTGGGCTGCGACTTCGTTGCACATGTACATGTTGAAGCAGTCAAAGATCTGGAGGTGGCCTCTTTCTTCGCTAGCGGGGTAGATTAAGTAGCAAGACGAATGAGAAGGCGAAAGTGCTGCTAATCCTAAAGGATTATGCACAGTGTGGATGGTTTTCTGTGTCTTCATAGTAGTAGTGTCGTAAATGTAAATGCTGTCGGCTAGCACCGCAACAATTCGCAACCGATTGGACCTTACAGCCAAAATGGTGTCTTGGAAAGCAGTTTCACAAATAGGAGTGCGTTCTTGCAGGTTGTAAATAGTAAGTCGTCTAGGAGAGTAGGCTGGAAGCTCTCCCGCTCCCACTAAAGCTAGCAAGTGAGAAGACTCGTAAGCTTCGACTATCTTAAAATTGCCCATTAGTTCTTTATGAATTAGTTCTAATGGGTAGAGTCTAAATACTTTAAAGCCCGAACTAGTTCCCATAGTCAACAGGTCTTTTTCGTGATTGAAACTCAGGTGCAGGATCTCTTCTTTTTCCATTTATATTTAAATTAGTATAGTACTTAGATTTCAACTATGTCTGAGTTCCTGGTCCACTCTTCGAAGGATTCTGTAGTTAGCACTAAAGAGTGCCTCATTTCTCTGACTTTCCTTTCTTTGTTTTTGACAATTAAAGCTTGTGAGTTTTGCACTTCGTACTTGTTGCTCAGGTCTTGACTGTTGGAGTCTATCATGCACTTGTGGTTGCGTCTTCCTAACAAAAGAGGCAGTTGGGCGTCCCTTAGAAGAGAAGTGTCGAACTTGAAAGGGTAAGACTCGTTGTCTAAGTAGTTGTCTAGAATGTGGACCTTGTGGCTAGTTTGGAAAGTGAAAAAAGAAGAAGTTTTACGCATTTTTTTGCGGCAGTCTATGATTCCTTGGCACTCTTCACTGAAAGAAACTACGGTTTCTAAGCCATTACTGTTGGAGTCTAGTTTGTCCATTTCTTTATCAACACCAGTTTTGAAGAACCTTCTTAGTTTATCAACGTAGTTCTGATTAGCATTGAACCTTTTCTTGTTAGTTAAACAAATCAAGTGGTCAGGGTCTTTGAAATCATGAGTTAGTGTGTTAAGCACTGCCATGATTTCGTTTATGTTGGTGGCTTCTAGAAGTTTCTGTCTTCCGTTCCAAAGTATAGCTAATCCCACCTGCATCAGGTAAACGTTTCCTTTTACAAACAGAATGTCCCATATCCTAACTAGCACATTCTCAGGAAAGCTGTAAGAGTACATGCAGATGAACCACTGCACCACAAAGAAACTAGCTTCTACTTTGATTTCTTTAAAGTGGTAGTACACCTCAGGAACTGCTTTTTTGAGAAGGTAGTTAAACACCTTTTGGTCAACAACAACTCCTGTCATCACCGAGAAATAGTCAATTGGCAGCAAAACTTCTACAATATGTGCCATTATCCAAAAACTTTGCTCCTGAGTGAACCCCAAAGACAACAACCGCCCTGCAATAAAGTTCATTCCTTGACAGTACCCAATGTTGGGGTTCCTGTATGAGTACGCGACTAGCACGTTCCTCAAAGACTGGATAGTTGCGTTTTTGATGAAAAATTCCTCTTGGGGAAAAGTGCGCCATAGGTCTTTGTCTATCTGTGCCGTAAAGTTAGTTTCGACGTTTCTGTGGATTTCCAGTATTGTGGAGTAATACGTAGGATTCGAACGAATGCACATATTTGCTCCTGTAGCTTCTAGCCAAACTAGCTTTCTTTCTTCGTAGTAAGGACCGTTTATCATAGCATTGACGAGGAATTCCTTGTTTTGGGAAGTAATCCCGTTAGTTTGCAAGTCTTGAATGAGTTCTTTTTTATCCATTTAGCTTTTATTAGTTGAGTTATATCACAACCTCATCTGGTTGGCGTTTGGACTTAGACCGGCTTTGGTCTTCCCAGAGATTTTTCAAGTCTTGTTTGGCCTCTTCACTTTCTGCTAAGTTCTGGGCTAGAGTCAGAAGTTTTTCTTGAATCCTTTCAACTTGGGACTCAAAGTTCTGGAGTTTTTTGTTTTGGTAGTTGATGTTCCTTTCAATCGTGTTGTACTGCTTAACTATTTCTCCTCCAGGTTGAGTAATTGAGTCAAAGATAGTTTTGAAAGTCTTCATTATAGGGTGGCTTCTGGGCAGTGAAGACTGGGTTTCTGAGTTGTTCATAGCTGCAGGGTCCAAAGTTCCGTCTTCTTGCACGTAGTGGGGAGGAATCTCTCCTCTAATGACTTTTTCAGAGAGTTCGAAGTTGCCTGCTTCTTCACATGCAATTATAGCTTTGAGTTTATTGATCATTGAAGCGATTTGGCTACTGCCTTTTCTCCTGCTTTCTCTGGATTTAAGAATCACTCTGCAGACTGCAGATTTAAACAAGTTCCGGGTGTAGTCGTTTTGGGGGTCGACTGAGTAAAAGTCCAATACTTCTGGGAACTCCTCAGTTGCTTTGAAGTTTGCTTTGATTCTGTTAACTTCTTTTTTGAAGTCAGGGTTTTCTTTAGCTAAGTTTTCAATAGTTTCCAGTTTCAAAGCATAAACAGTAGTGGCTTTCATAGCTTTGCACTGGAGTTCTTGGACTCTGTTGCTTAGGACGTAGTAAGGCTGCAAAAGGCTTCCTTGTTCTAAAAACTTAAGAACTATTTCTTGGGGGTAATCTCCAATTGAATGAGTTTCTGCAAAGTCGTCGATTCTTTTGCTGCCTATAGTGCCTTTTTCGTTAGCAACAGGTACTAGTTCAGCTTTCTTTTTTAAGAAATCAGCCATTAAGATGTCAAAGTTGTAGTTGGAAAAGTCTTCTAGTCTAGAGTTCTTTTTAGGTACTAAAGGAGGCTTTTCAATTCCTGAGAGTCCAGCGTTCTTTTTTAGAAGATGCAAGTGCTTCTCATTGATTGTCATAGAAAGTTCCAGTTCCCCTTCTGCCACTATGTACACTGCATTTAAAGATTCTCCTGGCTTAAACAAGTAATCCCCTTTTTGGAGTTTATGAATGTCCATGAAGTAAATCAACTCGTTGAAAACGTTTGAAGGTAACAAGTTGAAGTAGTCTCCTTGTGCCAAAACACTTAAAACAAACTGCTTCCACTCGTCGTTGTACACGTCTGTGCAGCTTCGGAACCTGTGTTCTAGATCCCCGTAGTTAGACAGCAGAACTTCGTAATCCTTTTTATTGAGTCCAGCAACTGTGCAGTAACCAACTGACTCTACGTTAGCTGTCCTCAAAGTATTGTATATCACTCCAATTTCTCCAAAGTGAGCACCTTCGCTTAAGTAGCAGACAAACTTCTTTTCTTTGTATCTGTTGGTTACAGTGATCTTTACTTCTCCGTTAACTAAGAAGTAAAGAGACTTTGCCTGAGTTCCTTCAGTAATGATTTCTTCTTCAGGTTTAGTAAAGCAGTTATTGAGTTTGCTCAGAAGCATGTCAGTTAAGTTGTCTTCTGAAAGCAGTATGTAGTTAGAAGAAATGATTGGTTCGTATATCTGAGAAGAAACTTTTTGCTGCAAAGAAGGAGAAATGAACTTTTGGAAGGTTTCGTACTCTTCTTGGGCACTTAAAGAACTCTGAGTAGAAGTAATGTAGTCCAGGATCTCGTCCATTAAATTCTGAGGAAGGTTCATGTTGTGCATAGTAGTTAAGGCGCCGTCAAGAATTTCTTGAAACTGCGTTTGGCGTCTGTTTAAGTTAGACATAAGCACAGCCATTTCTCCAAACAACACAGCAGTAATCAAAGCCCCCACAATAAACATAATGCAGGCATAAATCGCTTGCAAAGAGTTCCTAGGGCCTACTTCTCCTCCAGTAAGTAACCAAACAGCGTGGTAAAAGCAAGTGAAGTACTTAGTCCAAATGTCGCTTTCGTAAAGCTGAGTAGTTCCAGTCAGGAAGTCAGGCACAGGAACCCACTCTTCTTCAGATTTGATGAGTAAAAACCAAATGCACCCTGTGAAGTGGACCCACATAATCAAGTAAAGAGTAAGTTGCAGCAGTTTCATAGTGGCTTTAATGTCATCCCTGGTTCTGGTGTACCTTATGATTCTTCCTATTCGAAGAATCCTTATTAGCTTGAACAAGTCTGACATTTGAATGATCTCTGAGCCACTTTCTAAGTTAGAAAACATCACTAAAAAGTTGTCAATGGGTACTGAAGCAGCCAAGTCCAGCCAAAAAGACCCCCTTAGGTACTTTCTGCGTATGGCTTTTTTGTTAGTAACTTCTTCTCCTGAAGAGTCTATGTAAGTAGTAAAAAAGTTCAAGCCAATATCTATTAAAAACACGCAGTCAATCAGAGTGTTTATAAAGAAAAAAGTTAAATCTTTTTCAGTGTAAAATGCCACGAAAAATGGCACAGTGAAGCAGTTATACAAAGCTAGAACCATAACAAGAAGGTCCCACTTAATTCTGAAAGGCCTGCTGATTCTAATCAGATTCGTTTCTACCTCAGAGGTTTGGGGGACTTCTATATCCTCAATGAACTCAGTTGGAAAAGAGTCTTCAGTAATGTAACTTTCGTCAGGATTGAAGGTAGTGGCAGGAGTTTTTTGGGTGGTGGAAGAGTCCTTGCTTTTGTTTTTAAGCACTTGCTCAGACTCTAAAACTGGAACTACCTTGTTTCGAGCAAGTTCCTTATAAATCCTCATATTTAATTATTGAATTCCGACCTTAGTGTAATCAACCATGGGTCTGGCTTTTTTAAGGAATTCTTTGAAGTTAACCCCTGCTTGGAACTTGTACCTAGGACTTACAGGTGACAACTGAGCGCTTTTAAAAGTTTTAAAAGTCCTTTTAGTTGGCTTTTGAGGGGCTCTTTCCCGAGAAGTGTTGGGCTTGGTTCTTTCTACTGAGTAAGTTTCATTGAATTTTCTTGACAAATAAATCTGCTTGTAAGAATTAGGCCGCAGAGACGGAGAAAAAACTCTTGCAGGAAGAGAAGCTGAAGAAGTGTTGTGCAGTTTCTTCCCAAGAATTCTAGGATGGAAGGTGCACCCTTCAAGTTCACTTGCCTTTTTTATTTTGCGCTGAGTGTCTATTTTGTATTGACGTTGAGTTAGCCAAAACTCATTACGTTCTTCAAACTCCATGTCAAGTAAGTCAGGTGGTTCCTCATGCTCTAAAACTTGGGGTCTTTCCATAACGGCTTTTCGCAGTGCTTCAATAGACTCTCTGGGGTTTCTGGCTGACTGGGCTCTGGGAGAGTTTTTTCTTTTAGGAATTTTGAGTGCTTGGATTTTAGGCTCTCCATTGACACCAGCTTCTTTTTCTAGTTCTGAAAGAGAAATGGTCGAGTGCTTGATTGGTTTTTTGCGTGCAAATCTGCTTTTGGCAAGCACTTCTTTTAGGTTTTCTTGGTTAGACCTGGGAGTTTGTGCTATAGCTTTAGAAGCAGGGTTGATAGAAGGGGTTTCTTGGAGTTGGGATATTTCTTTAGCTTGCATTTGAGCTCTTAACTGAGAGAGTTTTGTTTGGGACTGTTTGTACTTGTGCATAAGGGATTCTTCTATTTTTTGGGAATTCACTCTGGGAGGAGACTTTTTTACTCTAGGTGGACTTACAGGAATGTTTTTTTCAACTCTCCTGACAGCTGAGTCCTGGAACAGTCTTTCGAACACGTCTTTGCGAGTGGGTTGGTAACTACTTTGTGAACCCCTTGCAGACATTATATATCTAATTAGATAAATAAATTGGATCATTATTTAGAAGACCCTACAATCTTTTTTGTCCTTCTTAGAAGACTTTGACTTTTGAGGAGCATCCATTTGTTGCTGTCTAGCTCGTTGGGCAGCAGTCTCCATTTCGCTTTCAACACTAGGTATGTTTGCAGGCATGCTTTCAAAAGCAGGGCGCTCTCTCTGGTTTTTAGGAGTTTCCACCTTCATAGACATTCCTGTGCCATACACACTAATGGCTAACTTCTTGGTCTGCATGTAGTTAGAAAGGAACTCATCTACAAGGATGCCGTTGACTTGTTCTTTGTAGTTAAACGAAGGGTGGTCTGAGTAGCCTTGGACTACGTTGGTTCGCTTAATGCCTAACCCTGGAAAGTGATACTCACAGTACACATTGTTAGCCCAAGACTGTGGCAAGTTCCAAGCTTCACTGATTTCTACTCTGAAGTTAATGAACTGCCCTACAAGTTCTTCAGGAGTTTCAGGGCCTTCGTCTAAAGCCACTCCGTCTTCATCCACAGGGATAATATTCATTCTCAAGAACCCTGCGTCGCCTCCTGTTGTAGAAATGATCAAGATGTCAAACGGGTTGTCAAAAAGCAAACCTAAGGGCTTCAAAGAATAGTACCCTTTTCCAAGTAAGTTCTCTTCAGGAGGGTCCCATAAAGGGTCTTCGTCAGGTGAAGGCTGACCCATTTCATCAACCATTTCTCTCAGCATGCAAAGTCTGTCCTCAAACTTGTCGGTGTCCCAAAGCCAAATTAACCCGTAGTCAGAGTTTACAACTTCGACTTTAAGTTCTTTTTCCCAGTTTTCAGGTTCAAGGTCTTCTTCCTTTTCAACCTCGTCAGGAAGGATGTTCATAATTACCACGTTAAACTTCACATGCCTCCCCAAGTCACTAGCAATCAAAGAAGCTTCATTTGCAAGTGGAAACAGCTTAGCGAGTTTGGAGTGCATTTGTCTTTTTTTGGAAGGTTCGAGTTCCTCAGACTGCTTTCTTTCTTGAGGTCCAGGATGTTGGGGTTCCTGCATTTGGGCTTGTGTTTGAGGAGGGAGTTGCTTTTCCATGTTGGCTTGCTGAGCATCAGTTTTTTCCTGCATTGCAAATTCATAGTCGAGGTCGGGTTCCTTTAACTCGCTTTCAGTTCCAGGAACTTTAAACAAAAACACAGTACTTGTTCCTATTATAATTCTATCAAAGTGACTAAGCACTGTGGGGGATGTTACTTTTTGGCCGTTTACAAAAAGGTACTCAGAGCAGGTTTCGTCAATAGGAGAAATAGTGATTTGTTCTTCTTCGTTTTTGTCAAATGTGCAGTGTCTAGGTCTGACACTAGAACTTGAAAGAACAATGTCTGCAGGTGGGTCTGCGTTCTTGCGCCCTACTACAATAGGAACACTGTTAAAGTTGTAAATGACTCTTCCTGAAAGTTGGGGGTCTTCGTTTAAGTTAGTCATGTGGGGGCCTGACTTGTCAACTTCGGGTTCAGCTTCTTCGTCAACTAACTTTCTCTTTTGCTCCCAACTCATCATTTGTTCCCTTGCAAAGGCTTCGTTGGACTCGAGTTTTTCTTGGAGTTCTTTTAGGCGTTCAAGTCCTCCAGCTTGGTCTATGAGCTTTTTGAGTTCGGTGTTTTCTTCTTTGAGTTCCCTAATTACTTTGTCTTGCACTGACTCGTTCACAACAGCGTGGTTCTTGATCTTTTTGGCTCTGTCAGCGTACCTAAGGGTGCTTAAGGTTTCTTCGTAGTTTACAGTTGCAGGGGAAAGGGCGCATATCATCACAGTTTTACTATTGCCTCCCAAAGCATTGGATAGAATCCTAGTCAACGCAGAGTCTCTGTAGGGAACTACGATGTTCTTCTTTCCAGTCGATCTGTCTGCTAAAGCTTCAATCACACTTCCAAGCACCACTAAGGACTTGTTAATTGCACACCCTTCTTTCAAACGCTCTCCTGTAGCTCCAGTCTGGCCTGCTTTTTCACTCCCTGCCAAGTCAACTAAGTTGATCACACTTAGCTTTTCAGACTTAACGTCGCCTTCATAGTCTATTTGCTTGAACTCAATGGTGAAGATAGTGTGTGCTCTGCTGCTAGTGGCGTTCATCTGAGTAGCACCGATGCTTCTGTTGGTGTTTCCAATTTCCATTAGTTTTTCAATTTCTTCATAACTGCTCACGGGGTGCTTCGAAAGGCTGTCCACAAAAACCCCCACGACTTTGTTTTCTCTGATCTTCAAGCCTCCCTGAGGTCTTTTTTGCACAGGAACCAGCAAGTCCTGGATTCTTTCGTTGTAGATTTCAAGCATGCTCACAGTAATTTCGTAGCCTTTGTTGGGGCCACTAGTGGCGTCTACGCGCTTGAATATTTCGTCGGAAGCAATAGGTATGATTCCTTTGTTGACTCCGTACCCAACCATGGAGTAGGATTTTCCCGAACCGGTTTGTCCGTAGGCAAAGAGACAGCAGTGGTAACCTTCCCAGGCGTTGTCCAGTACTTGCTGCCCAAGTTGCTCATATACATACTGTTGGTCTGCGTACTTGTTTCCTGCTGCTTTAAGGTACCCATCTTCCATCTCTTCAAACCCATCATGGGACCAAAGCGAGTAGTCGAAAGTGAAATCTCGGGTGTTTCCCGTGTTTACGTCAACTAAGGAAGTGGTTCCTCCATTCATCTTCACGCAAAGTTTGGCTCCCATTTCCTTTTCTCGGTTGTTGAAGGGTCTTACCCGCACTGCTACTTTCACGCTCATTTTTATTTATTTCTCGACAGTTCCAAATGGAAACCATTTGAACCTTTTAAATTAATTTCTTAGAGTGCTAATTCTTAGAAGTCATTGCAGTTTCTGCGTCTTCTTCCGACCCGCTGTTGGCTTTTAGGCTTTTTTCAAGTGCAATCGAAGGCATCAGTCTGTTGGACCTTAAGTAAACCCAACTTCTGATGCCTGAAGGAGTAGTTAACTCCCCAATTTCTTCTTTTTGGAACTTTTCACAGAAGTACTTTTTTGACACAGAGGCTTCTTTGTCCACTGTTCCACAAACCGCACCTAAAAGCATAGGTAAGGCTCGAGGCAGCAGACTCTGGAGTTTGTCCTGGTATTTCAGAACGTCTTGTTCTGAC
>PR_CR_10_Liq_1_inCRDRAFT_1001211_pt1 | contig 14888 bp, 11 predicted proteins | sample PRCRCaboRojoPR_3_FD_10241 | JGI IMG/M metagenome (IMG submission 10241)
CCATGGTGATGGACAGTCCGCTTAAGATCCATACGGTGGCGGCAAACGCCCAAGTCCAGCCGCTGAAGCCGACATACAGACCATACAGGGGGGCGACAACCAAACCCAGCAGGTTGATGACGATAAAAAAGACGACATTGGACACCACCAGAGGTGGCTTTTGGTCTTGACTCATAAACACATATACCTTTGGTTGAGATGAAACGGCCATGGCTTGATGACGGCCACCATGGTGCGTCGATGGGCGATGCACTGCCCTGTTGATGCCGGCTGATGACGGACTTTCATGGGGCACTTGACTGGGGTGTGGGTCGAAACACCTGTATTGATAGCGGATAGCGCCACACCACCCCATCGGAAGCCTTGATCGCGCCGATGATCGGAAAAATCAAGCTGACCAACCCCAGCGCCAGCAAAATCGGAATCCCAATCACCACCACCGTCAACAGGGCACCGATCAAACCATACACGATCACGCTGACAAGCCAGTTAAACACCACGTGACCGTGATCGACCAGCCCCGGCAGAGAATCTTTTTTGAGCAGGTAGATCACAATCGGGGCAATCAAGCCCGCCAGCGGCACCACAAACCCCGCCAACAGCGACAGGTGCATGGCCAGCGCCCAGTTTTGGGTCTGCTTTTGCTGTTCAGTGGGCGCGGCGTGCAGTGGTGGCGATTCATTCATGGGGTGGTCTCATCTGGGTCAGTGCGTCTTAAATGGTGATAAAAGCCGCTGCCACAATGCTAACAACAATGGCAATTCAAAACGCCCTCATCGCCTTAATATAACCGTCACCGACCGTCCGTAGCGGTCGTGGTGCCGGTCGTGGTGCCGGCCTGGGCGTCTGGCTGACCGAGGCCAATCGGCCCACGTTCAACGGGCTTTTTAAGCATACCGCATCGATGAATCGCCTGCCACATGACGCCCCGTGCGACGCACCACTGCCCGCTCACCGTGTTTTTTTCGGGCGCACCCAACCTTCAATGGACCGCTGGGGTGCGCGGGTGAGGCTCAACTGATCTCGGGGGGCGTCTTTGGAGATCACACTCCCCGCGCCAATCACCGCGTCCGAGCCAATGGTGACCGGGGCAACAAGCGCGGTGTTGGAGCCGATAAAGGCACCGGGCTCAATGGTGGTGGTGTGCTTGGCCACCCCGTCATAGTTGCACGTGATGGTGCCCGCGCCGATATTGACGCCTTCACCAATCGCGGCATCCCCGATGTAGCTCAGGTGACTGGCTTTCGCCCCCGCGGCCAAGCTCGCCTGTTTGACTTCAACGAAGTTGCCGATTTTGACCTGATCGGCCAAGACCGTGCCCTGCCGCAAGCGGGCAAAGGGCCCGACCTGACACGCCCCGGTGGTTTCCACCCCCGCCAACACCGAATACGGCGCCAAATGGGTGTCCGCCGCCAGCCGGCAGTCATCGATCACACAGCCGGTCTCGACCACCACGCCATCGCCCAAAGCCACCTGACCTTGGAAGGTCACGTTGGGGCCAATGCGCACATCTTGACCCACCTCCACCGAGCCTTTGACCCACACCGTGGCGGGGTCTTCCAACATTGCCCCAGCCGCCATCAGCGCATGGCGCTGTCGCCACTGCCAGACGCGTTCCAACTCGGCCAACCCCGCCCGATCATTGGCGCCCATGCACTCTTGTCCATCGGCGGCGATCACCGCCTCCACCCGCTGACACCGCCCCACCGCCAGGGCCACCGCGTCGGTCAGGTAGTACTCGCCTTGTGCGTTTTTCGGCTCAAGCCGCGCCAACCAGTCTTTCAGCGCCTGGCCTTTGGCCACCATCACACCGGCATTGACCTCACGCACCTGGGCTTGCTCTGGTGAGGCATCGGCCTGCTCGACAATCGCGCTGACCTGATCATCGGCATCTCGCAGCACCCGACCATAGCCAGTGGGGTCATCCGCCACAAAGCTCAGCACCGACAGATCCGCGCTCGATTGGACCAAACGGGTTAAGGTCTCAGCGCGCACCAGGGGCATATCGCCCGGCAGCACCAGCACGCGGGCCTCGTCTGGGATCCCCGGCAGCGCCTGCAGCGTGGCGTGCCCGGTGCCCAAGCGCTCGCGTTGATGGACCCACACCCCCGAAAACGCCGGAAACTGGTCTTGAACCGCCGCCGCGCCTTGCCCAACGACCACGTGGATCTGATCGGGCGCCAATGCTTGAGCGGTGTCGAGCAAATGCCCAAGCATGGCCTGCCCGCCCACCGGCTGAAGGACCTTCGGGTGGCGCGAGCGCATGCGCTTGCCCTCGCCAGCGGCCAAAATTACGACGTGCAACATCATCTTTTGCCCCTATTGTCTCGATGGCTTTGATCGACAGTATAGCGGTCATGCCCATAAAAAAGGCCCCAGGTGAGGGAGGACCTGGGGCCTTCAAGGCAGGCTTAAGGTTCGGGGACGAAACATCAAGCCTGTTGTGATGCACCCTAGGGAGGAGGATGCGATCACGCCATGCACATGGTAAAACTTAAGACTGATGACCGGCTTTGAAGTTCACAACGATTGACCATGATGGCTGTCAATGGCCGGCACCGGCCACCACCGCGCGTCACGCTCAGTGGGCACTGTCCCAGTCGGGGCCTTGCCCGGTGTCCACCACCAGCGGCACTTTGAGCTCCGCGGCCCCCGCCATCCGCTCAACCACGCCCGCCGCCACCTCGTCGACGGCGTTGGCTTCCACCTCCAACACCAGCTCATCGTGGACCTGCATCACCAGCATCGCCGGCACCTGAGCGTGCTCGATCCACCGATCCACCTCAATCATTGCTCGCTTGATGATGTCCGCGGCTGAGCCTTGCATCGGCGCATTGATCGCCGCGCGCTCGGCGGCTTGCCGTCGCTGCGGGTTGCGCGCTTTAATGTCGGGTGTCCACAGCCGCCGCCCCATCAAGGTCTCGACATAGCCCTGCTCGCGGGCTTGGGTGCGCACCGCCTCCATCAGCTTGGCCACCCCGGGATAGCGCTCAAAGTATTTGTCGATGTACTCGCTGGCCTCCGTGCGGGTGAGGTCCAGCTGCTTGGCCAAGCCAAAGCCGCTCATCCCATACATCAAGCCAAAGTTGATCGCCTTGGCTGCTCGGCGCTGATCGGCGCTGACCTCATCGAGCGCACAGTCAAACACTTCCGCGGCGGTGGCGCGGTGAACGTCTTCACCGGCCGCAAACGCCGCCAACAGCCGCTCGTCTTCTGACAGGTGCGCCATGATGCGAAGCTCAATTTGGGAGTAATCGCACGCCACCATCACCCGCCCTGGGGGCGCGATGAAGGCCTGACGCACCCGTCGCCCCGCCGGGCTTCGGATGGGGATGTTTTGGAGGTTGGGGTCTTGCGATGACAACCGACCGGTGGCCGTGACGGCCTGGTGATAGTGGGTGTGCACGCGCCCGGTGTCGGGATTGATTTTTTCAGGCAATCGGTCGGTGTAGGTGCTTTTAAGCTTGGACACGCTTCGGTGTTTCAAGATCAGATCCGGCAGCTCATACTCACCGGCCAACTCTTGGAGCACGTCTTCAGCGGTCGACGGCTGGCCCTTGGGCGTTTTTCGAACCACCGGCAGGCCCTGCTCTTCGAACAAGATGGCCTGGAGCTGCTTGGGCGAGCCCAAATTAAACGCCCGACCGGCCACCTCGTGGGCTTGGGCCTCAAGCGCGGTCAGCTCACGGGCCAGCTCATCGCTTTGTGCGCGGAGCTTGTCACAGTCCAGCGCCACCCCCACCCGCTCCATGCGCGCCAACACGTCAATCAGCGGAAGCTCAATGCTCTGATACACCTCGGCCGGTTTGGGCAAGGCCTCCAGCATCGGCCACAGGTGGGCCTGTAAGGCCAGCGTGACCTCGGCGTCTTCGCCGGCGTACGCCGCCGCCACGTCGACACTGACCTGATCAAAGGTCAGCTGGTTTTTGCCCTTGCCCGCGATGGCTTCGAACGACGTGGTGGATCGGCCCAAGTAGTGTCCGGCCAAAGTGTCCATGTCGTGGCGGGTGCCGGTGGAGTTGTAGACATACGAGGCGAGCATGGTGTCGTGCGCGATGCCCGCCAGCGCGATGCCCGCACGGTGGAGCACGTTCAGATCGTATTTCAGGTTTTGGCCCACTTTGCGGATGTCGGGGTTTTCGAGCAGCGGTTGCAGTGCAGCCAAGATTTCATCCGGGCTGAGTTCGGTGGTTTGGTCCTGATGCCGAATGGGCACATACCACGCCCGGCCTGGTTCAGTGGCAAAGGACATGCCCACCAAATCAGCCTGCAGCGCCTCAAGGCTGGTGGTCTCGGTATCCAAAGCCACCAGTGCTGCGGCTTCAATGGCATCGACCAACGCTTTGAGCTGGCTGGCTTGGGTGACGGTGGTGACCTCAACGGCAGCGGCGTCGGTGGGCGATGGCCCAGCGTCATTGGCCGGCGAGTCACTGGACTGATGCTGCTTTAACCAGGTCGCAAACCCAAATTTTTTGAGCAATGCCACCAAGTCCGCCTCATCCGGGTCTTTCGGTGTGAGGTCGTCCAAGCCGACCGGGAGGGCCACGTCGGTTTTTAAAGCCACCAGCGACCGGGACAGTGGCAAGGTGTCCAAGGCGTCCCGCAGCCGTTCACCCACCTTGCCCCCAATGTCGTTGGCGTGGGCGATGACCTCGGACAATCCGCCGTATTGGTTCAGCCATTTGGCGGCGGTCTTTGGGCCGACTTTGTCGACGCCTGGGATGTTGTCTGAACTGTCGCCGGTCAACGCCAAAAGATCACCGACCAGGTGAGGCGGGACACCAAACTTCTCCTCCACGCGCTCAGGCGTGAAGGCTTTGTTTTGCATCGAATCTTCGACGACCACCCCATCTTCGACCAGCTGGGCGAGGTCTTTATCCCCCGACGAGACCAACACGCTGACATCGCTTGCGCGTGCAAGCGTGACCAATGTCGCAATGACATCATCGGCTTCCACATCGTCAACGATCACGCGCTTGAGCCCCATCGCGTCGATTAAGGCATACAGCGGCTCAATCTGCGAGCGGAGCTCATCGGGCATGGGTGGACGGTTGGCCTTGTAGTCTGCAAACAGTTCGTGACGAAAGTTTTTGCCGGGGGCATCGAACACCACCGCCACCCGCTCGGGCTGGTGTTGCTCAAGCAGGCGCTTGAGCATATTGGCCACGCCAAAAATCGCGCCGGTGTGTTGGCCTTCGGCGTTGCTTAAGCTCGGCAGCGCATGGAACGCCCGATACAAATATGACGAGCCATCGATGAGGCACAGCTTGGGGTGTTGGGTCATGGCCTTGGGGTCTATCGCTTCGGTCTTGGATCATCATAAACCCAATTCAAGCGCGCTTGGGCTCTGGTAAACTGAAGGCATGATGCGGTCANTTAAAGACATCCTCAAACAACCCGATGCCACCCCGGCACCAGGCCATCACCGACGCCGGCCAATGCCACTGACACGCCGAGGCTGGGGGCGCAGTGCGTTCATGGCGGCTTTCTTGATCGCCAGCGCCCCGCTGGCCGCGCAAACGGCGGATGCCCCGCCCAGTGCGGATGCGCCCCTGCCGCCCAAGGTCCAAGATCCCGACGAGCAAATCCAGCCCCAAGTCAACATCCGCCAAGAAGACGATCGGATGGTGCACGAATACAGCGCGGGTGGGCAGGTCTACATGGTCAAGATCATTCCTGCCGTGGGCCCGGCGTATTATCTGATCGACACCACCGGCGATGGCGAGCTCAATGAGCGCCACGATCACATGGCACCGGTCAAACCGGCTTACTGGCGATTGTTCGACTGGTAAACCTCAGCCAGTCGCAAAAAGGCCTCCCCCGACAGCGTCTCGGCGCGTGACCCAGGGTCAATGCCCGCCGCTTCGATCCTGTGGGGCTCGATGATCCCGGCGAGGTTATTTCGAAGCGTTTTTCGTCGCTGCGCAAATGCCGCGCGAACCACGCGCTCCAGCGCGCCGGCCAACGCTTGGGCCGTCGGCGGTAAGGCACGCGGCACCAATCGGATCACCGATGAGTCCACCTTTGGCGGGGGATCAAAGGCCGCCGGCGGCACATCAAACAGCGGCCACATCTTGGCGTGGTACTGAGCCATCACCGACAGCCGACCATAGGTCTTGCTGCCCGGCGTGGCCACGAGCCGATCCACAACCTCTTTTTGCAACATAAAGTGCATATCCACCACACGATCGGCACAGGCAAACAAATGAAACAGCAGCGGGGTGGAGATGTTGTAAGGCAAGTTGCCGACCACGCGTTGACCCGGGTCTGGGAAGTCGTACCGGAGCACATCCTCATTGATGATCTCAATGCGCTCACCCGATACGGGCAAACGCGATTTCAAGGTGGCGGCCAGATCGCGGTCAATCTCGATGACGCGCATTGTGTCCACGCGCTCGAGCAAGGGCTGCGTTAACACCCCCAGCCCGGGACCAATTTCAACCAATCGGTCATCGCGCCCCGGCGCAATCGCGCGCACCATCGCATCCACCACCCCATCGTCGATTAAAAAGTGCTGCCCAAACCGTTTTTTGGTGCGGTGTGGCGTGCTCGATGCGCTCATGGTGCGCGGTGCATCAGCCGCTTGGCTTCTGCCACCGCGGCGCGCAAACTGCCCAAGTCCGCCCGGCCCTCACCGGCCCGATCCAGCGCGGTGCCGTGATCGACCGATGTCCGAATAAACGGCAGACCCAAGGTGATGTTGACCGCATGCCCAAATCCGATGTGCTTGAGCACCGGCAGACCTTGATCGTGATACATCGCCACCACGCAGTCGGCTTGGTTCAGGCGCGCGGGAACAAACGCGGTGTCCGCCGGCCACGGGCCACTGACAGCCATCCCCCGCGCGCACATGGCATCGATCACCGGCTCGATGATCTCTTGCTCTTCAGCGCCCAGGTGACCGCCTTCGCCGGCATGCGGATTGAGCCCCAACACGTGCAGGCGAGGACGCTCAATGCCAAACCGCGTGCGAAGGTCATGCTCAACGATTTCCAGCGTCTCAGTGAGTGCATCGGAGGTGATTCGGGCGGCCACTGAGGCCAACGGCATGTGGGTGGTGACCAACGCCACCCTCAGATCGGCCTGACCAGGCCGCTCACAGGCGAGCATCATCACCACCGAAGGTACACCGCTCAATGCTTGTAAAAACTCAGTGTGGCCGCTGAACGGGACGCCCGCATCGTTGATGATGCCTTTGTGAATGGGACCGGTGATCAGCGCGCCCGCCTCGCCGTCCAGGCACGCACGCCCGGCGCGCTCTAAGCAGGCGAGCACGTAAGGGGCGTTCTCCACCGCCAATGTCCCCGGCTGGCTGGGCACCGCCATCGACACCGGCCAGCAGTGGATTTCGCCTCGCTGAAACGAATCGGTGGCTTGGAGGACATCGACCTCGACCACATCGACGGGGAGCCTCAAGGCTTGCGCGCGGTCCCGCAACAACCCTGGATCGGCCACCACCACAACATCCAACGGGGCCTCGGCGGCCCACTGGCAGACCATGTCAGGACCAATGCCGGCAGGCTCACCTGGGGTGAGAACGGCCGTGGACTGACGGGCGTGTGTCCCCACCGCCTAAAGCCGAATTTCGACAAACGCCTCAGAGCGCATTTGACGAAGAAAGGACTCAACTTCTTCTTCAGCCCGACGGTTGAACAAGATGTTGCGGGCTTGCTCACGGGTCGCCTCTTCGGTGCGGTCAACTTCGCGAACATCCTCAAGCAGCAACAAATGCCACCCCATCTGGGTTCGGAACGGCTGGCTCAGGGCCACCTCCACATCGCCGACCACCAGCTGGTTGACCTGCTGCTCAAACGCCGGTCCCAAGCCATCGGCCGGCGCCCAGCCCAGATCGCCCCCGATGTTCGCGCTGGACTCATCGGTGGAAAACCGTCTCGCCAAGTCTGCAAAGTCCTCGCCGTTGATAATCCGCTCGCGCAGCGACGCCACCCGCTGTCTGGCCTCAGACAAACTGGTCAACTCATTGGGCTCGACCATGATGTGGCGGGTGCGGTATTCCTTGACGATCACCGGTGGCGGATCTCGAACATCGGTGACTTTTAAGATGATGTAACCGTTGGGGGTGCGGATCAAGTCACTGATCTCGCCCGGCGACAAATCGGCCACCGCATCGGCGAACACCGGCGGCATCTGACTCAAGCTTCGCCAGCCCACATCGCCCCCTTCCAACGCGTCGGCCGCCTGCGAATAGGTGATTGCGGCAGATGAAAAATCCATGCCCTCTTCCAACTGAGCCAGCACCTGTTCGGCCTCGGCCTCCACTTCTTGAACCTCTTGTGGCGTGGCGGTTTCTGAAATGGCCAGGGCAATCTGCGAGAGACGATATTCTTGTCCACCGAATTGATCGGAGGCCAACAAAATCTCAATGTCGGTATCCGAGACATCGTCAATGCTGCTGCCCACGCGACGCCTGAGCTCATCGGCGACGATCTCATCTCGAATCTGGTTTCGAAATTCATCAAAGTCCAAACCGTCGGCCTCCATCGCACGGCGAAGCTGGGTCAGGCTCATTTGATTTTGGGAAGCCATGCGCTCCAACGCCCGATCAACGTCGGCATCGGACGCGCGGATGCCGGTGGCCTCAGCGCGCAGCACCTGTAGACGCGTGCGAATCAAACGCTCCAAGACCTGCTCTTCGAGCACATTGCGCGGGGGCGTGGCTTGGCCACGTGTCTCAAGCTCCACCAGAATCATGTCGATGGCCTGATCCAACTCGCTTTGCAAAATCACATCTTCTTCAACCAGCGCCACAATGCCATCTAAGGGTTGCTGCGCTGANAGCGGTGCGGCACTTAACCCGCCAAACAACATCAGCCACACGCCAGACAGAATCAATCGTTTCATCGAATACATAGGTTCTCACTAAGCTCAATTTAAAATAATGGATAGGGTTGTCGACCCAGGCTCCCCAGTCCTTTGAGGTGCAACTCAAAAAACACGGCGGTTTGCTTGGTGATCTCGCGGTCGCGGATGTACTCGCGCGCGGTCAGTCTCACCGCCCAACAACAACTTTCGTACTCAATTCCAGCCAATAGTTCCAGGGAATCGTTGTCTTTTAAGGAGTACACGCTGCGGCCAATCAAATTCAGCTGACCGGTCAACGGAATGCGCACCCGCGCATCAACCTGATCGAGCACATCGTCTCTATACCGATAGGATAGCGCACCCTGCAGACCGCCATCGCCGCGGTAGGCCAGACGGGTGTAGGCCACCGACAGCGCGCGTGCCTCGGGGTCCCACTGCAAGCCCGCTTTCAAAGCGATCGATCGGGCCAGCGACCAGTTCGCCTCGGCAATGAGATCCGAGCGGTTCGTGGCATCGATGGACTGGCCCGGCAGCCGCACGGTCCGATCTTGAAAATAAATCACCTGACCGACATTGATGTCGGCGCGACTTCGCCCGGAGGCCGCATCGAGCCACCGCGATGTCAGCGCCCAGGTCACCTGGTTGGCCCCCGACTGACGATCCGCCCCAGAAAAGCGGTTGGTGTGGAACAGCTGCGTGAACCCAAAGGTCAGTGCTGAGGTGTCAAAGATGGGCAACGCATCTTGGTTTTTGGTCGGGACATAGAGGTAATACAGCCGCGGCTCCAAAGTCTGGACCTGGCCCTGACCGGCCAGACGCTCAAAAACCAAACCGCCGTCCAAAGCGACAATCGGCGTGGTTCGCGAGGCCGACTCGACTGAGGCGTTGTCCAGCGCATAGCGGGTGGTGCGCACGCCGGCTTGGGCCCGAACAAATCCCGCAGGGGCGCTGTGACTGGCCGTCAGACGCGGCCAAAGATCAACGCGCGCGCCGCGGGTGCCTTGATCGCGATGGAAATACACCAGCTCATTGTCCATTTCAAACCGAACGCGCTCACTCAAGGGTCGATCGATGTCCAACAACACCCGCGGCAGGCGTCGATAGGGCTCATTTCTGGGGGCGATGCGGTCATCCAACACTTGAAAAAAGTCGGTGCCCACCCGCATCGACCAATACTGCCCTCGCCCGCGAAGCGCCGCGCTTGAGCGCATATATTGAATCGCGGTCGCATCCAATCCACCCCCCAGATCCAAAAAATACTGGGCATCACTCACCCGCCGAAGTCGGGCGTTGAACGCCCAGTTGCGTGCCGGTCTCAGTCGGTAGTCGACCTGGGCAAAATACCGATCGTCTTTGGTTTTGTCGTCACCGATTAAGGCATCCAGCGACACCTCCCCAGATTGATTGCGTTTGAGGAACCGAAATTCGTTGCCAAGCATCACGCCGCGGTCTTGGATCCAACGTGGGGTGAGGGTGGCATCCATATTTGGTGCGATGTTCCAATACCAAGGAATGCTCAGATCCAAACCATCCGAGCTCGACAGCCCAAAGCGTGGGTAGAGGAAACCTGACTTTCGCTCATCGCTCAAAGGAAACGTGAAATACGGCAAATAAAAAAGCGGAATGCCCTTGAACTTTAAGCGGGCGCCTTTGGCCGTGCCCACCGATTTGTCCAGATCCAGGACCACGTCATCGGCCAACAGCTGCCAGTCAGGTTGGGTGGGGTCACAGGTCGTGAAATCAAACACCGACAGCTCGGCTTGGCGCTCATTGATCAACTCAACGGTGCGTGCATGCCCCGAGCCTTGGGCGCCGTTGATGCGATAGTCAACGGTCTCAAAAGAGCCGGTGGATTGGTCGAGGTTGACCTCGGCGCGCTGGGCTTCGATGGCGATGAAGGCATCGGTGTAGACCAACACGCCGGGCAAAGTGAGCAACCCGGTGGTGGGGTCATAGACCATCGATTCGGTATTCAATTGCTGATCACCACGCACCACCACAACGTCGGTGTGGGCTTCGATGGGCTGATCGGGGGTGGCGTTGAGATCCGCCGCACGAATGGACAGCGGCAGACTGGGATCACGGTTGATCTGGCCGCGGCGCATCAAGTCATCGGCGGGCACACACTGGGTGAGCGATCGCTCGCTTTGGCCCAGCCATTGCGCATGGGCAGGGGTCAGCCCCACCATTGCCGCCCACGCCATCCCTGCCACGACAATCAGGTACGATTTAGTCAATCCCAACTCCACTGGATCACCACAGGGCCACAAACTGTGCCAGTATGGCCCACATTCGAGCCCTACATGATAGAGGAACTGCTTTGAGTCGCAACTGGTATCTCGATGAGCCCTTTTGGAAGACGTTTGGCGAGGTGATGTTTGACGAGCCGCAGTTTGCGGCGGCCAAAGACCACCTTGCCGAGCTGATGGCGCTCACCGGCCGTTTTTCGGGCGATGTGTTGGATCTGGGCTGCGGGCCCGGCCGCTTCGCCCTGCCGTTGGCCGAGGCAGGTTTTTCGGTATGCGCCGTGGACACCAGCCCAACGCTTTTAGATCAGCTCGAAAACCGTCGAGCCGATTTGGATGTCAACAGCCGCAAGCGCATTGAACCGGTCCGGGCGGACATGCGTGAGTTTGCCCGGCCTGAGTCCTTTGATTGGGCCCTGGTGATGTGGTCAACGTTTGGCTATTTTGAAGATGAAGCCGACCATGGGCGGGTGTTGGACAATCTCTACCAAAGCCTTCGAGCAAACGGCACTTTGGTGCTGGACTTGGTGGGCTTGGAGTATCTGTGTCGAACCTTAGAGCCGGTGCATCTGACTGAGTTTGAGGACGGCCGATTGCTGGTTGAGCGCCCGGTGCTGGTCGATGACATGACCCGCTTGGACAACGAATGGCTGCTGATTGAGGGCGAATCCGTTGCCCGAGCAACGTTCTCGCATCGAGTGTGGTCAGGCGGTGAGCTGACCCGCTTGCTGGCTCAGCACGGGTTTCGGGTGGTCGGTGTTTACGGTGACTACACGGGCACGCCTTACGATATGTCGTCGCAGCGGATGGTCGCTGTCGCCGAACGCGAGGACTTGGCATGAAAAAATCAGACGATGAGTGGCGTCAAATGCTCACGCCTGAGCAATACCGCATCACCCGCCAAGCCGGGACCGAGGCCCCATTTTCAGGCCAATACAATGACCACGACGATGCCGGGATTTATCACTGCGTGTGTTGTGATCAACCGCTGTTTGACTCGGCGTCTAAGTTCCACTCAGGCTGTGGTTGGCCAAGCTATTTCGATGAGCTCGATGAGGCCAACATCACCCAACGCTTTGATGACAGTTTAGGCATGCGCCGAACCGAGCTGTTGTGCAGTCAATGTGATGCCCACCTGGGCCACATTTTTGATGATGGTCCCCCACCCACGGGGCTACGCTACTGCATCAACTCTGCCGCGCTGGTGTTCAAACCACGCTGAGCTAGCCGACCAAGATCCCCGCCCAGGCAGCGTTCAAAAGTGAGACCAGCGCCCCGGCCATCACCGCCTTGAGACCCAGTTTGGCCAGATCAGGTCGGCGCACAGGCGCAATCCCGCCAATGCCGCCCAGCTGAATGGCAATGGAGGCAAAATTGGCAAACCCGCACAGCGCGTAGGTTGCAATCAGGACAGACCGCTCGCTGAGTTGGCTTTGCAAATCAGTCAGCGCCACGTAGGCCACAAATTCGTTGGCGACAATTTTGGTGCCAATTAAGCCGCCCACCGCGACCACCTCATCCCAAGGCACCCCAATCAAAAAGGCCAGCGGCGCCATCAGCCATCCCAAAATCAGCGACAGGGATAAAGGCTCACCCAGCACCGCCTCGAGGCCAGTGACCGAACCCAGCCATTCCAGCGGCCAGTTCAACAACGCAATCAATGCCAAAAATGCCAGCAGCATCGCACCGACATTGAGTGCGAGCTTTAAGCCATCGCTCGCCCCCGCCGCGGCCGCCTCAATCACGTTGACGTGTGTTTTTTCAACGGGTGTTTTCACTCGACCCAAAGTTTCTGAGTCTTCGCTTTCTGGGATGAGCAGTTTGGCCATCACCAACGCCGCAGGCGCGGCCATGATCGATGCCGAAATGAGGTGTTTGGCATAAAAAGCCTGCTGAGCGGGCTCACTGCCGCCGAGCAACAGGACGTATGCGGCCAACACGCCCCCGGCGATGGTGGCCATGCCGCCGGTCATCAAGGCAAACAGCTCCGATCGGGTCATCCCCATGATGAATGGCTTGACCACCAGCGGCGCCTCGGTTTGTCCAACAAACACGTTTGCTGCGGTGGCCAATGACTCGCTGCCCGAAAGCCGCATCAGGCGCGCCATGACAAAGGCCATGCCCTCAACGATGCGCTGCATGATGCCCANGTGATAAAGGCATGACATCAACGCCGAAAAAAAGATGATGGTGGGCAGCACCTGGAAGGCAAANATAAACCCAAACCGGTCGGTATCGACCATGGCACCAAAGACAAACTCTGAACCTGCGCTGGTAAAGCCAATCAACGTCACAAACCCCTGGGCAAGCGCATCAAAAATGGCTTGGCCTGCCGGCACCCACAGCACCAAAATGGCCAAGGCCAGCTGCAACCCAATGCCGACTGTGGCGGTGCGCCAGGTGATCAGATCACGCCGTTCAGACAAGCCCCAGGCCAGGCCCAAGATAAAGACCACCCCCAAAAGACCATGTAATTGTGCAAACAAGGGCGGTGCTCCTCCAGCCGTTGACTTTTGAGTGCTCAGCGTACCTGATTTGGCGGCTTCAAGCACAGGGCATGCGGATCGCTCTTACCAGGCGTTGCCTAGACGTAGACCGTGACCTCTCTGGTCGCGCGAAAAGTGATCTCAGGATGGCGTTCTTGAGCGAGTTGGAGATTGACCCGGGTGGGGGCCAGATACACCAAACGCCCGCCACCATCTTCAGCCAAATGGCTTTCATTTTTGTCTCGAAACGCTTGCAACGCCTTGTCATCGTCGGCGTCCACCCAGCGACAGGTGACCACATTGACGGCCTCAAACCGCGCTTCGACACCGTATTCGGCCATCAACCGATACGCGACAACATCAAACTGCAAAAGCCCCACCGCCCCGAGCACCAAGTCGTTGCCGACCAACGGCTTAAAAAATTGGGTCGCCCCCTCCTCGGAGAGCTGGGTCAATCCCTTGGTTAGGGCTTTCAACTTCAACGGATCGCGGAGTTGGACCCGACGAAACAGCTCAGGGGCGAAGCTTGGGATCCCCGAAAATTGAAGCGCTTCACCTTCTGTAAAGGTGTCTCCAATCGAAATGGTGCCGTGGTTGTGGAGACCAACAATGTCTCCAGGGTAAGCGCGCTCGGCGGCAGCGCGCTCATCGGCCATGAACGTCAAGGCCCCATGGGTGCGCTGCTCTTTATTGATGCGCACGTGGTGGAGCTTCATGCCTTTTTCAAAGACCCCAGAACACACCCGCATAAAGGCCATTCGATCACGGTGGGCGGGGTCCATATTGGCTTGGACTTTAAACACAAACCCTGTCACCTTGGTCTCGGTGGGCTCAACCATCCGCCCCAAAGTGGGCCGCGCTTCGGGCTTGGGCGCGTGTTCGGTAAACGCATCCAGAAGCGGCGTGACGCCGAAGTTATTCAAGGCCGAGCCAAAAAACACCGGAGTTTGCTGGCCTTTGAGGTAGGCATCAGGGTCAAACGCATGACTGGCGCCTTTGACCAACTCAATCTCGTCTCTAAGCTCTTGGGCCATGTTGCCCAAGGCCTCATCGGCCTCAACGCTGTCGATGCCTTGAATGATCGTGGGCGATTGGCGGGTGTAATTTTGGCCCGCCTCATAGAGGTGAATGGCATCATCGAGCATGTGATAAATCCCTCTAAGGCGGCGACCCATCCCTATCGGCCAGGTGATGGGGGCGCACGCAATGCCCAACACCTCTTCGACTTCGTCCAACAGCTCGATGGGCTCCCGGCCCTCACGATCAAGTTTGTTGATAAACGTAAAAATGGGGGTGTCGCGCAATCGGCAAACCTCCATCAGCTTGATGGTTC
>PR_CR_10_Liq_1_inCRDRAFT_1001212_pt1 | contig 14855 bp, 18 predicted proteins | sample PRCRCaboRojoPR_3_FD_10241 | JGI IMG/M metagenome (IMG submission 10241)
AGGAAAAGACGTTGTTATTCCAATTACTGAGGCTAGAGGATTAAGAGACGAAGTTTCTAAACTGCTGTCTGATTTACATAACCTTTCCGATAATAAACAAGAAGAAGTTATAGATGTCCAAGTTAAAGGCGGCAAATTTAAATGAGCAGATCACAACCTAATATTTTATTAGAACACGTAGAAAAAAGTACTTACAAGTGTGATCAGATCGTAGAAGCGGCAGGCATCTGGGCTGTTTTTTACGATGACCAACCTATCAACTTAAAATCTTCACATTATTTGTCTAACGATGTTGCGCCTAAATATAAAAAAACTAGTTTTTCAAATCCTGGACATGCTAGAAATTTGTGTAGAAAACTGAATAAGCAATTTAAAACTGATAAGTTCACTGTTGTTTACATGAATTCTGGACGTGTTGTTTATCCAGATGACGTATCAAAAGACTAAGCCTGCGATAACCAAAGCAGTTTTATCTCAGTTAAAAGATTCTAAATATTCAGAATACTCTGATGAAAAATTGTATTTTGCTTGGTGGCATACTGGCAGAACAGGTGATAGTTTAAGATTAACTGATGAAGGTGCGTTAGCATTTGAAGAGGCAAACATAACTTACTACCAGTTTAGCACACCTGTAGACTCCAGACACACAAAAACATTCAATCCTAAAAAATTTCTACTAACCATGTCTAAAAAAATAAAATGTCCTTATTGGATAGGTCAAACCAATCAAAAAGACAAAAAAGGAAGGATAAACCAAGTATCATTAGAAGTCAAGGTTTATGACAATCAGATTGCTATGATGATTAACTTATATGGGGACATATTTGAGTACTTAGAAAACGCAAATGTCTGATTTTAATAGGGTTTGTAAGTCATTGATTTTATTGAGTTTTTTAAAAAAATTGTAAGTTATTGATTTTATTGAGATTTTTCTTTCTAAAAAGGCTTGACTTTGGGCAAAATATCCGTATAATAGTATATGTAGATTGAAAAAGACATACACAAGGAGTCATTATGAACGAATTTGATTTTGAAACTTATGTTCTTCAGTTCTACGGTAAAGGTGGAATCTATGACTACGGTTTCCTCCGTCAGGATGTTCGAGAAGCACTCAAGATTCGGATGGAAAAGTTTCCGGAGATTGAGTTCGGTGGAGACAGTTTTGACCGAGAGTTGGTTCGAGACATCGTGTTGAAAAGCCGCGGTGTTGAAGACCTTGAATATAACGTATAAGGAGATTATTATGAGAAAAGTTATTCGTGAATGGTACTCAGATCCAGGTCATTCTTGGTTGAAGGTCAATTATTCTGAGTTAGTAGAACTTGGTATCCAGTGTAAAATAAGTCCATTCAGTTACCGTGATGGCGATGATGTATATCTTGAAGAAGACTGTGATGCGCCCATGTACATCACAGCGGTAAATAAAATCCTCGGTCATACGGTATACTTTCGTGAGGCTGAACATTCAAATTTTTCAAGTCATGTTAGGAACTTCGACAGTTACTTTTTCACAGCCGAAATCCCAAAGGGTCAATCGATTGATGGTGATAGTTTAGATAAGGAGGTAGCATAATGAATACTCAATTAATAAATCGTGTGCTAGACCAAATACAGGACGACATTGTGCTTAACAAAGACCTCACAGCGCTGGAAGAACTCCTTCAATTTTGTCCAGAAGATAAACTGCAAGCATTCTTGCCTAAATAGGAGACTGTATAATGACAGTACAAGAATTCTTTCAAAAGTTAGAAACCGTTGATTTTCTTTACAGTATGTCAGATGCACCAGGCGCATTTGATCGCGGTCGAAAACAGGTCGCAGAAATCAAAGAAGAAGCGGCAGAACTCGGTGGGTTATATCTTCGAATGTTCTATGACTACCGAGAATACATGTCCAGTATTGTGACTGGAGAACGTCTCAAAAAGCCCGAGATTACAGATTATGTTAAAGAATAAAAACTTCATCTTTAAATTCATTCTGCCTTGTCTTATCTCGCTGTTAGCACTTGCAAATGCAAATGCTGATGATAATTATAGAATTACAGATGTCCAGGGGGCATTGTCGGGAAGTTGGTACGACCCTACTCGAAGCGGAGAGGGATTCGTTTTTGAGTTTGCGGAAAATACATCAGGACCTGTAGCTACTGTTTATTGGTTTACTCACCGTGATAACAAACCATATTGGCTCATTGGCACAACACAATATGATCCTGATTTATTCGACAGCACAGGCTATATTGAATTCGAACTATTAGAAGTATCTGGTACAGGGTTTGGAAGAGACTTTAATTCAGATGAGTTGGATAACAGCCTGATGGGCGTTATCGGCTTTGCTTTTGAATCTTGTGATGAAATATTAGCGACTTTTTCACCTAAAAGCGATAGTCCATTGGCAAACAACTCAGTTGAATTTAAATTACAAAGAATCACACTGGGACTAGAGGGCATCAACTGCTCTCAGCCAAAAACAAAACAGTGCAAATCAGCTCCAGACTACTACACGTTGAAAGTTAAAAATGACAATGTTTATGAATTTATTGACACAGAGCGAATGCCTGAGTGGGAATATGCAGGAGACAAAGCCCCCCCTGGGGGTGCCATGACTTACATGATCTCAGGACCTATGGTATTTGATCTTTGGGAGGATGGACACGATGATGTTTTTGTTCCTTTGATTCGAGGATATGCGGCAGATGTTGATAACACAAGCAAACCATTAATGTTTAAAAACGTCAATGGTATGTTTGTTGAGAAAGGGCGACAACTGGAAGATATTCCTGAAATACCTGGATCAAGACGCACAGCAACTATTCAATTGCCTAATGATCCTTTTAAAGGTCTTTTTGCAGTCCAACACAGTGGCGATTTTGTTGACGGTGATAGTGTGCTAATTGCATCAGGAGATACACCTAAGAACGTAAGTAACCTAATGGAGCCATTCCCCAAGTCACAGTACAGTAGTGAATTCACACCAACAAATGTCAATGCTCATGCCATGGGTGGAGGAGATATCAACGGCGATGGTAGAACGGATTTTGCTGTTGGCGATGCAAGAGGCTTTCGAGGAGCAAATCTTCCCACTAAACCATTCTTCTTGGTCCAGAAAAAGGATGGCTCAGGATGGACAGTAAATCAAAGTGATTTCTTGAATAACGTCATGTCCAATCAGCCCATGGTCAATGATATTGGAGGACATAACTTACTGCTTGATCTTCATCTTTCTGATCTAAATGGTGATGGGCTTGACGATCTTGTTGTTGGATGGGGACATGGATCTACGTACAGTTATGTTTTTTTCAATCAGGGAGATGGCAAATTTAGCAGAACAGATTCAGTAGCCTTACCAGAACCTCCATATGGAATTGACAACAGCCTTCACTTGAGAACTTATAGCTTAGATATTTCTGGCAATGGGGCGAATGATTTAGTAATTATCTATTCTCGCTATGAGCCTTACTACTCAGGGTATGCATTCCAGTTTCTGATTAATGACGGCTTTGGAAATTTTTCTGACGAGACAGAGGATAGGCTGGATAATTGGGACGAATCGCTTGAACCTGATGGTGAAATTTCTTGGTCTGATAACTTTGAGTTTTTGGATATCAATGGAGATGGCTCTGTAGATATTGTAGGTTCTCCTGGGTCGCATAATAATCCACATGCGAGGGTATGGCTAAATGATGGCTCTGGAGTTTTTTCTGAAATAGATATTAAGACTGACCATTTACCTGACAAGGGTTGGACTACGGTAGGCTGGGTAGAGCAAAAAGATGGATCAATTGATACGCTGATCTTCAACAACACCGGTGTCCCTAATCAGACAGCTACAAAAATTTATTTTACCCAATACACCTTAGAAGCAGTCCATGACTCTAATGACTCATGTGAGTCAAATAATTGTTGTCTTTAAGCCAAGCACAATAAATATAAAGTATGTTTGATAAATCTTATTTTCCAACATTACAAAATGATTCTAGCCTAGCATATTTTGATAGTGCGGCTACTTCTCAAACACACAAAACAGTCCTAGATGCTATGAATGAGTACTACAATACTTACCGAGCATCGCCGGGTAGAAGCGTTCATCGTTTGGGGGAACAAGTAGATGCTAAAGTAGATTGGGCTAGAGAACAAGTAGCAACATTAATTAATGCTACTAGCAATCAAATTTTATTTACCGCTGGTACAACGCAAGGCTTAAATTGGATTGCTGATTGGCATAAAGATGCACCTGTCGTTGTAGTTACCGAAGCAGAACATCATGCAAATATTATACCTTGGTTAGAACAAGGAAGAACTTTAGCAAATGGTAAACTAAAAGTTATACCAATGTTAGATGATGGCACTCTCTTTCACTTGACAGTGCTACTGAAATTATTAGTAATTGTCCTAAAGGAAGTTTAGTTTCAGTAATTGCAACTAGTAATGTTACTGGAATAAATCAGCCCTGGGAACAATTAGCTAAAATTACACATGAATATAATTGCACTATCGCAGTAGACTTTTGTCAAACGGTTGCACACAGTAAAATAGATTTAGAAAAAAACAACATTGACTGGGCAGTTTTTAGCGCACATAAAATGTATGGTCCAACAGGAATAGGCGCATTGTATACATCAAAAAATGTAGATGAATTGCACCCTGTAATGTTTGGTGGAGGGTCAGTAGATATTGTTACATTTGATAGTGTTGATTTTACTTCTGGTCCTGCAAGACACGAGCCAGGCACTCCTAATGTTGCTTCTATTGTAGGATTTGGTGAGGCAGCTAAGTTAATTAATGAAGTTGGTTATGAATATCTAAAAGATTTAGAAGTAACAATTTTTAACGGTTTGATTAATGAAGGATTATTAGAAGTTGATAATTTAAAATTAATATTGCCTGACCATACTGTTTCACATGCTTCTAGTATTTTGTCTTTTGTGCCACAAGGATTTCATAGTAGCGATATAGGAACTTTGCTTAGTCACACTAATGTTGCTGTTAGAACCGGAAAATTGTGTGCGCATCCTTATGTAGATCAGTTTGGAGATCAAGGGTTAGTGCGTGTAAGTATTGCACCTTACAATACTCTTGAAGACTGCAAACTGTTAGTTTCTAGTCTTAACAAAGTAGTTCCTATGCTTGCATGAATAAGTGAATAAATTAATAAATACATATATTATTGACTTGAGGAAGCTAGCATGAGTTTTAAATTTGATTTCACAGCACATCAATTAAAAATATTATTAGGTGGAAATCCAGATAGCAACGACTGGTTCGAAGCTATGAGTGAAATTTTGCCTAAATATGATATCGTTACTAAAGAACGAGTAGCAGGATTTATAGCGCAATGCGCACACGAATCGGCAAACTTTAAACGTTTAGAAGAAAACCTTAATTATTCAGAAGAAGCATTGTTGTCTGTATTTGGCAGATACTTTGGAGATCCTCCAAAGCGCAACGCTGCCGAGTATGCTCGTAATCCTGAAATGATTGCTAATTATGTATACCAAGATGAGTTTCGCTCTTCAAAGATGGGCAACGTTAATGAAGGCGATGGTTGGCTGTTTCGAGGCAGAGGGCTAAAGCAATTAACAGGTCGAGACAATTATGCACGTTTTGGAAAAACAGTTGACATGTCGGCAGAAGAAGCGGTTGAATATGTTGCTACAAAGCAAGGTGCACTAGAAAGTGCATGCTGGTTTTGGGATACTGCTGATTGCAACAAGTTTGCAGATTACAAAGACATTGAAGGAATGAGCAAGCGAATTAATGGGGGAACGATAGGCTTAGAAGATCGCAAACGCAGATGGGAGCAAGCATTAGCGTTATTTAATGGAGAATCTCCTGAAAAAATTTATGAAACTGTACGTGTAGGTTCGCAGGGTGACACAGTGCGATTAGTTCAAGTAGCATTAGGATTAAGTGCAGATGGTATCTTTGGTCGTGGAACTGAGTCTACATTAAAAAAATGGCAAAGTGCAAACGATCTAGTAGATGATGGTATTGCAGGACCTAAAACAATTGCTAAACTTTTAAAAGATACATGATATTTTCACAGATTAAAATAATTGCAATAGCAATAGCTGTAGTAGCATTTGTGGGTGCTATGTGGTATGTTACAGGCTTAAGAGCAGATTTNTTACANGANCAAATGAACAATAAAGCCTTACAAGAAAGCATAGAAAAACAACAAGATGTAATAGAAAGAATGGAAAAAGACTTTGAAGATATCCGAGAAGCCAATCGTGCTTTAGCACAAGAAGCAGAAAGGCAAAAAGCAGAAGTTCAAAACTTATCGGATCGTTTAAACACAACTGCTACAGGAAGGTCTAGAGATTTTGGCTTGCTGGCTGCTGAAAGACCAAGAGCAATAAAAAGACTAGTAAACCGAGGTACAAAAAATGCTATGCGTTGTTTAGAATTAGCATCGGGTGCTAAGCCAACCGAAGAAGAACTTGCCGCAACTTTATCAAGTCAAATTAATCCTGAATGCCCGTCTTTGGCAAATCCAAATTATAAAGGTGAATCATAATGAAATTGCTACTATTGCTTTTGACATCTCTTATGCTAACAGGATGCTCGGTTTTTGGCATTAGTTTCAGTCGATCTAAGCCAGTAGAAATTGTAACAAACGAAGTAGAAAGAGAAAGATTGAACTTAGAAATGCCCGAACCCTTGTCTATTCCTTCTGCTGAATGGATTTTGATTACTCCTGACAACGCTGAACGTGTTTGGGAAGATTTAAAAAAAGAAGGTGAACATCAGGTATTGTTTGGAGTAACAAGTGACGGATATGAACAATTGTCATTTGGAATGGTAGATATTAGAAATTATATTGCTACCCAAAGACTAATTATTGCTAGATACAAAGAATACTACGAACCTGAAAAATCAGAAAATCCTAAAGAAAATAATAATTAAATGGGCAAAACAACCCATATTTTTCATTAAAACCCCCGATTAAAACAAATAATCATTGACATGACTCGACTGAGTATGTTAAAATATATGCTGTTAACTATACTTTATTAAGGATAATTATGAGCGCCAGTTGGATTGCCAAACTCAAAGAGTCAGATAGTCGTTTGCATAAAGAAGATGTTCTACAACAGGCTTTAGAGGCATCTGCTTTGGGCAGTACAAATGCAATTACGTTTTTGAAACTTATACACAAGTGTTATAATCCTTACATCACGTTTGGTGTTAGACANGTACCTAGCATATTGGATACTCTTTCAGATGAAAATCCTTGGGAAGATTTTATTGATTTGTTAGAAGCACTTGAAGATAGAAAATTAACAGGAAAGGTTGCTGAAGATGCAATTGACGAAATGTCTAGTAGATTTTCAGTAGAAGAATGGAATAATTTTTGTGCTCCTGTTATTCGCAGAGACTTGCGAGCAGGCATTTCTAGCAAAACAATAAATAAAATTTGCAAAAAAACTGAATATGAAATTCCTGTTTTTGGCTGTCAGCTAGCAACTAATTCAGAAAACAGACCAGAAATGATTGGTAAAATGTATCTTGAGCCTAAACTAGACGGGGTTCGAGTTATTGTTGAGGCTCAAAAAAAGCCAGGAGAAATTGCGGTTACTTGTTTTTCACGCAATGGCAAAATATTTGAAAACTTTGGTCACATTGAAGATCAAATTGCTCTTTATTATGCAGATATCATATCTTGTGCAGGCAAAAACAACATTAATTTTACTTCGCTAAGAGATGGGTTTGTACTTGATGGAGAGGTTGTTGGAAAATCTTTTCAACAGTTGATGCGTCAAGCAAGAAGAAAAGAAAATGTCAACGCAGACGATTGTGTATTTCACGTTTTTGATCTTATGCCAAAAAGTGCTTTTCGAGAAGGTCATTATAACGCACAATTATATAAAAGAGTTGAATTGCTAAAAAGCCTAGATAAAAATGTATTCAGTAAAATGCCTAGTGTTGAGGCTGTTCCACAAACAGAAGTTGATTTAGATACGCAAGAAGGTAAAGAGTTTTTAGATGATTATGCAAAAGAACAAGTAGCCGCAGGTTATGAAGGAATTATGATCAAAAGTGTAGGTGCTCCTTATGAATGCAAGCGCAACACATTTTGGATGAAGTATAAGCCTACTATTACTGTAGATTTGCAAGTAGTGGGTGTTGAAGAAGGCACGGGCAGAAACAAAGATAGACTTGGTGCTTTAATTTGTGCAGGAAATGATCATGGTAAAGAAATTAAAGTAAATGTAGGAAGCGGGTTTAGTGATTTAAATAGAGACGAGTATTGGAAAGACCGTCAGTATATAGTAGGTAGAACTGCTGAAATCTTGTGTGATAGTGTCTCACAAAATCAAGATGGTACTTATAGTTTGCGCTTCCCTAGATTTATTCGTTTCAGAGACGACAAATAATTGAGGAGATACAATGTCTGAAGAAATTAATAACATAGTAAAAGAAAGATCAACATACAAAGCAGGGTTCGTCACTGATATTGAAAGTGAAATGATGCGACCCGGATTAGATGAAGAAATTATTGCGGCTATTTCAGAAAAAAAAGATGAACCGGCTTGGTTATTGGATAGACGAATCAAAGCATATCGTCATTGGTTAACAATGAAGACTCCTAATTGGGCACATCTTAATATTCCACCAATTGATTTTGACGCTATTCATTACTATGCATCACCCAAGCAAAAAAATAAACCTAAAAGTTTAGATGAAGTTGATCCAAAACTTTTAGAAACATTTGATAAACTTGGTGTTCCAATGCATGAACGAGAAATGTTAGCAGGTGTTGAGCCCAAAAATAAAATTGCTGTTGACGTTGTTTTTGATTCGGTATCTGTTGGCACTTCGTTCAAAGAAAACTTAGAAAAAGAAGGTATTATTTTTGCTAGTTTTAGTGAAGCCGCAAGAGAACACCCTGAACTAGTCAAAGAGTATATGGGCACAGTAATTCCACATACTGATAATTACTTTGCGGCTCTTAATTCAGCAGTATTTTCAGATGGTACTTTTGTTTATATTCCTAAAGGTGTTAGGTGCCCAATGGAGTTAAGCACTTATTTTAGAATTAATGCAGAAGAAACTGGACAATTCGAACGCACATTAATTATTGCTGAGGATGACAGTTATGTAAGTTATTTAGAAGGTTGCACTGCGCCCATGCGTGATGAAAATCAATTACATGCGGCGGTTGTAGAACTTATAGCAAAAGACAGAGCGCAAATCAAATACTCTACTGTGCAAAACTGGTATCCAGGTGATGAAAACGGCAAAGGCGGCATTTATAATTTTGTTACCAAACGCGGAGATTGCAGGGGTACACAAAGCAAAATTTCTTGGACACAAGTAGAAACAGGTTCAGCTATTACTTGGAAATATCCAAGTTGTATTTTGCGCGGAGATGAATCATCGGGTGAGTTTTATTCTGTAGCATTGACTAATAATCATCAGCAAGCAGACACTGGCACAAAAATGATTCACTTGGGCAAAGATACAAAAAGCAAAATTATTTCTAAAGGAATCAGTGCAGGTAAAAGTAACAACAGCTATCGAGGATTAGTACGTGTTGCTAAAAAAGCAGATGGTGTAAGAAACTACACACAATGCGATAGTTTGCTAGTAGGCAAAGAATGCGGAGCGCATACTTTTCCGTATATAGAATCTGCAAATTCTAATGCACAAATTGAACACGAAGCAACAACCAGCAAGATTTCCGAAGATCAGTTGTTTTATTGCTTGGCAAGGGGGATTGACGAAGAAAATGCAGTTAGCATGATTGTAGATGGTTTCTGCAAGGAAGTATTTAAAGAGTTGCCAATGGAGTTTGCAGTTGAGGCTAAAGCGTTATTAGAAATTTCACTAGAAGGAGCAGTAGGATAATGTTAACAATTAAAGATTTACATGCAAAAGTAGAAGATCATCAAATTCTTAATGGTGTTAATTTAGAAGTAAAGCCCGGAGAGTTACATGCTATCATGGGCCCAAACGGTGCAGGAAAATCTACAATCGGGAACATACTAGCAGGAAAACCCGATTATGAAGTAACGTCAGGATCCATTAAGTTCAACGGCAACGACTTATTAGAGTTAGAACCAGATGAGCGAGTTGTAGCAGGTTTGTTTTTAGCGTTTCAATATCCTGTTGAAATTCCCGGAGTTAACAATCAATATTTCTTAAAAACCGCACTTAATATGGTTCGAAAAGAACAAGGCTTGCCTGAAGTAGACAGTCTTACTTTTCTAAAAAATGCTCGAAACTTGTTAAAAGAAATGGGCATGAATGCTGACTTTTTAAAGCGGGGAGTAAACGAAGGTTTTTCTGGTGGCGAGAAAAAACGAAATGAAATTTTACAAATGGCTATGCTAGAGCCTGATTTAGCAGTGCTTGATGAAACTGATTCGGGGCTAGACATTGATGCATTAAAAACAGTAGCAGAGGGTATTAACAAATTACGTAACCACGAACGTTCATTTGTTGTTATTACTCATTATCAAAGACTACTAGATCACTTAAAGCCTGACTATGTACATGTAATGTCAGACGGCAAGATCGTTGAAAGCGGTGGACCTGAACTAGCACTAGAATTAGAAAGCAAAGGTTATTCTTTTTTGGAGGACAACAGTGAGTGATTTACTAGAAAAACTTTTAAACAGAAACACTGATGACGAAATTAGAAACAATGCTCTTAGCGAAGTAAAGGACATTGGGCTTCCTACTAATAAAACAGAAAGATGGAAATATTCGTCTTTAAAATTAAAAGCCTTAGAAAAAAAATCTTTTGCACAAACAGATTCGCCGGACGAAATAGATGTTTCTAATTTGCCTCAATTAGATTACACTACTCATTTAAGGTTTGATAATGGATCAATTAATTTTGATGATAGTGTTATTAATCAAGGTGTTGATGTAACTCCCCTTGACACGTCATTATTGCCAATGCATGATTACAAAAAAGATAAAGATGTTTTTGCATTTTTAAATGTATCTCAAACACATCAAGCATGGCATATCAAAGTGTCCAATGACCAGTCTATTATGCTTTCCACACTAACATCAAACAATTATACTGGTATTAGTAATCCTCAATTACTAATTGAAGTTGAACGAGGTGCAACACTAACTCTTTATGACTTTCAAAATGATTCTGGAAATGGATTTATTAACTTATTACAAAATATTCATGTAAACCAAGAAGCAAGTGTTGTTCATATTATTAATAAAGACAACCATAACTCGGCTTTTTTGCAACGTTGTGATGTTGATGTTGATAGTAACGGACAATACAAATGCTATGTTTTAGATACCGGGGGATCATTCAATAAGCAAGATGTCAATATTAACTTGACTGACGACAATGCATCTTGTGAACTTCATGGTGCAGGGGTAATGGGAGACAAAGATCACAGTGATTGGAAAACTACGATTTCTCATATGCACCCAAATACAAATAGCAATGAATCGTTTAAAGTTTTAGCGGACGGCACAGGAGTTGGTTGTTTTAATGGAAGGATTCATATTTTCCGGGGTGCAGACAACAGTCATTCAGCATTAGAAACAGGAAACTTACTATCAGGTGACCAAGCAAGAGTTAATGTCAAGCCTGAATTAGAAATTTATGCAGAAGAAGTTACTGCAAGTCACGGCGCAACAGTAGGTCAAATTGATGAAAGTTCAATGTTTTATTTACGCGCAAGGGGCATACCAGAAAAAGAAGCGCGAGCAATGTTGAAATATGCGTTTTTAGCAGAACCTATTGAAAACATCAAAGATAGTAACATAAAAGAACACATGCTAGAACTGTTAAGTAAGAAATGTTCTAAACTACAAGGATAGTATAATGTATGACGAAAGCACCTCTAAAGATTATGAAATAGCTTATTCTTTAGTAGGCAAAAGTTATGAGTTTGATGATGGAGATAGATTAGAAGTTATTCAAGCAAAACGCAGAGAAGATGGTCCTTGGATTACATACCATACTATCCAAAGCGGCGGTATTCCTAGAAAATTGCTATTACCAATTAAGTCATTTTTAGAGCATTATGGGCACTTATTTGACATAAATACATAATACACAACCGAGAATAAAATTATGTTTTTAGCATATGTAACTTTAATCACTGCCCTTTCAATAAGTGGCGTAGCAATTTATTATTCAGTAGCGGGTCTTGCGGCTATCTTTGCCGCCGCAGTTGTTCCTATTATTATCATGGGAACTGTGTTAGAAACTGCAAAATTAGTTACCGCAGTTTGGCTACATAGATATTGGCACAGAAGCGTTTGGTGGCTAAAAACTTATCTAAGTATTGCTGTATTAGTCCTAATGTTTATTACTTCCATGGGAATTTTTGGATTTTTGAGCAGGGCGCACATCGAGCAAACTTCGTTAAGTACTGAACAAGTAGCGCAAGCAGAACAGTTAACAGATCAGCTAAACAGGTCTGAAGCAAAAGTAGCCCGATGGAATGAAGAATTAGATCGGTTGTTTGCAGGCACGGATGTTAGAGTAGATTCTTTGCTTGACAGAGAGCAACAAGAATTAGATGCTATATATCAGCGAATTGAGCGCGAAAAAGAGCAGTTAAGGCAAGATGCTCAAACTAAAATTGAAATTCAGAATAATAGGCTAGCGCAAGCCCAAGAAAGAAAAGAGCAAGATATTGCTATAGCACAACAACGGTTTACTGATGAATCTACTAGAGAGTTGTTAGACGAGGCAATTGATACAGCAACCGGAAATGAACTAAGTGTTGCTAGTGCTGTCCAACGTGAAATTATTTCAATTAACGATGAATTAGCAGATCAGCTAGCCGAAGTTGATAATAGGTTCGCGGATCAAGTTGACAGCGTTCAAAACAGAATTAATCAATTAAGATCACAGTCTACCAATCAAACCGATAGCATTGATCAAAGAATTAATGAATTAGAAGAATTAGTAAGACAAGAACAGCCTATTATTTCTAATCTAAGACAACAAATATCAGAAGCAGAAAGAGAATATCGCAAACTAGAAGCAGAAGTAGGACCAATCAAATACATTGCTGAATTTATTTATGGAGATAAAGCAGACAAAGATTTGCTAGAAGAAGCAGTAAGATGGGTAATTATTATCATTATTTTTGTGTTTGACCCTTTGGCAGTTTTATTATTAATTGCAAGTCAGTTCACATTTCAATACATGCGCGAAGACAAACTTGCTCGCGGCGGAGTTGTTAAGCATTCTATAGCAGACAGTTTGTTTGGCTTAGTAGAACCAAAATCTAACTACGCTGTTGAAGAACCAGTAGACGATCAAGAGACCGTTCCTGTAAAAAAGTCTGAGCCTGCTCCTGAAACAGAGCAGGAAAACAAAAAACAAGTTGCCGAAGAGCCAGAACCAGAGCCAGAACCAGAGCCAGAACTTGAACCAGAACTTGAGCCAGAGCCTGAACCGGTAGTCGAAGAACAAGAAAACAATGATAAGGACGCATCATCTGATTTAACGGTAGATCATTTAGACCCCGATGATATTACTTTTGTTGAAACTAATGCTGGTTATGTCAAGTACGGAGACAAGTTAATACAAAAAGATGCATTTAAAAATCAACATAGTCAATGGTGGAAATCATTAAATTCTTCAGATAGTAAGTTTGGAACAAAGTTTCCTAAAATTGCAAAAGTCGGTGACTTGTTTGTTCGTGTAGACATGACTCCTAATAGAGTTTATAAGTTTACAGGTAGTAACTGGATAGAAGTTAATAAACAACAAACAGATACTTATTTGTTTGATGAAGAATATATTCAGCACTTAATTTCTAAAATCGAATCAGGAGAATATGACATCGATTTACTTTCTGATAGCGAAAAATCTCAAATAGAAGAGTACCTTAAACGTTAATTAAATGCAATTTTATTACACTACAGTTTAATATAAATATAATAACTAAGGCTAAAGGGCGGATGACCAGCTTTAAAAGCTGTAGATAACAGTTGTGATTTGATTAATGTCAGACGAAAAATTATCCCAGTGTTCTTTTTGTGGTTCTCACAAAAGCGAAGTAAAAAAACTTATCATAAGTGACGATGCCGCTATATGCAATAATTGTATAAATTTATGCAACCAATTGATAGCGGAAGATAAAAAACAAGATGAAGTTAAGACCAAAGAAATAGAAACAAGCGTTTCTTACGATGCGATTTCAATTATGAAATATTTGGATGAACATGTTGTTGGTCAAACTTCTACCAAAAAAGCACTGAGTGTTGCTATTGCTAATCATTATAAGCGAATAAATAATCCTCCTAAATCAAAAAATTTAGCAATTAAAAAAAGCAATGTTTTTTGTGTGGGTCCCACTGGTTCAGGCAAAACATTACTGGCTAGAACTGTTGCACAATATCTTAATGTTCCATTTGTAGTAGCAGATGCTACAACATTAACAGAGGCGGGCTATGTAGGTGATGATGTAGAAAGCATGATAAGCATGTTACTTGGTGCCGCAAATGGAGATGTCAAGCAAGCAGAAAAAGGTATTATATTTATTGATGAAATTGATAAAATTGCTAAAAGAACTGATGGGTCAGCCGCTACAAAAGATGTATCAGGTGAGGGTGTACAACAAGCATTGTTGAAAATTATTGAAGGTACCAAATGCCATGTGCCAGTCTCAGAAAAAAGAAAAAACTCTGGTAATGAGACTGTAGAAATAGACACTACTGACATACTTTTTATTGCAGGAGGTTCTTTTGTCAATTTAGAAAATATTATTAATAAACGTGTCAACAAAACAACGATTGGTTTTGATGCAAATATTAAACCAAATGAAACAGATATTGGTTTAATGTCAGTTACCCCAGAAGATTTAGTTAGTTTTGGAATGTTGCCAGAATTAATAGGAAGATTTGGTA
>PR_CR_10_Liq_1_inCRDRAFT_1001213_pt1 | contig 14850 bp, 13 predicted proteins | sample PRCRCaboRojoPR_3_FD_10241 | JGI IMG/M metagenome (IMG submission 10241)
TGACGGCGTTCCAGGGTGGTAAACACCGAGCGTTCAATGATGGGTAGCTGCTCTGAGGGTGTCAGCGGTCGCAGTGTGCTGCCCAACCAACGGGCCAGTTCGACAACGTTCAAGTCGCGGACTTTCTGGCCTTGTTCATTGGTGAATGCGAAGCGTGTGCCATCGTCATTGCGCCAGATTAACTGAATGCTGCGCTGGCGACCCTCCGGCAGTTGATCGGTGAGCCAGGTGTTTAGGGGTAGCTCCCTCGCCCGTCGCACCCAGCGCATTAAGCGCGGCAGGGATTTCAAGCGTTCGCTGAAAGCGGGCTCGGCAAAAATGGCGAGTTTGCCCAATGTTGAACTGGCTGTAATCACCGGTTCGGCGCCGGTCAGCTGCTGGCGTAAGCGACTGATGGTTTGGTCTTGTTCGGGTGTCAGGAACGCGCCGTCGTCGAGGGCGCCGGTTAACGCTTGTAGTTCTGCCTGCGCCTCAGCGTCAGACAAAGGCTCTGCCCCTGCGGCGATTTCTAGCAGACGTTGGCAGAGTGCACCGAGCCGATCCAAGACCGCGTGGTAAGCCACGGTACGGTCATCGCGCAACGCCATGACCACCAGGGCATCGCGCAGCAATGTGTCGATGAGCGCAAGCAGTGCTTCGGGTAATTCGGTGGCTCGCAGAGCTGACACCAGGTCTTGCTCCACCTGGGCAATGGCGCGCTGGCGTTTCTCTTTACCTTCCTCGGCTGCAACCTGCCGCTGGATGGCGCGGCGCTGCTGCTTCAGCATGGCTAGCGCTAGATCGGTGAGTTGGGCCAGCGCTCGGTGGAATGTGTCGAGACTACCGTCGTAGTTGCTGTTAACACCGTGCAAAATATCGTTAATCTGCTTCTCTATACGCGTGTTGCCCCTCGGTGCGAGAGCAGCTAATTCGGTGATGCGCTCAATGAGCTGACGAGCGGGGTGCTCTGGATTGCGGTAAAAGGTGGGTTCAGACAGTGAAAGCTGAGCCAGCGGGAGTTTTAAAGCGTCGAGACTCGAGGCCAGTGTGTCGCTTAAAGGCAGTGTGTCGCGCATGGTCTCGTACAAATTATCGACCAATTTGACACTGCCTTTAACCGGCTCGAGCTCCGCACCCAGTTGATCGAAACCCAGCTGGGTAACAAGGGGTTGGCCATTATTGGCAGGTATGAAGCCATCGTTACGCAGCGCAGCTATTTGATTGGCCATGGCGGTTGCCTGGGCCGCTAAGGTCTCTGCACTCGCTGGCGCAATACCGCTATCGCCCCATTGGGCGCGTACCCGATCGAGGGTGTAAGCATCGATCAGCGTATGCAGACCCTGATCACCGCGACCAGGCAGGAAATCGGGACTCCCTTCATTGGCCGCCGCCTGCTCAAGTGTCGAGGGCGCATACTGTCGTTGATTCGGCGTGATAAATCGCCCGGCGCGCTGCGCTCCCGGCCCAGAGGGGATGGTGGGTGCTTGTTCCCACTCGCCGCGCCTGGCCGAGGCCAGGTCGTCGAGTGGGTTCTCGGCCGGGTTATTGGACAGCTCGCTGAGATAGGGCGCCCGTGCGTGGGCCACGGCGCCACTGTCTGTGTTTGCCGGGGAGCTACTCGACTGTGGTTGAGCGGCACTGGACGCCTGGCTGCTGTTGTTGGACTGGCCGCTGCTGCCAGAGACCGGAGCCGATTTGGCGGCTGTTAGTTTAGAGCCTTCCGTTTGAATCTCTTTTTCGACCCCGGGCAATAAGCCGTCATTTTCCAGCTGTTTGTTGAGCTGCTGATAGATANCCCCAAGTGCGGGTAATAAGCTGGCGCTGAAGGTTTTATCAAGTTCAGTCAAGAGTACTTGGCTGAATTCCANGGGCTTGAGGCTCTCCCGATAGGCGGTGCACAGTCCGCGTACCCCAAAGGGCAGCTCGATACGGGTGGGCGCCACGTCGAGTATTTGACCCACNCGCAAGGTGATGGCCTCGAGCTGTAACCAGTAACGATCAGCACCGGCCTTGACCATGCGGTCGATGGCTAGCTTGTCCTCAAATTCCTCGAGGTCAATCAGATTTAAATGGCCGTCCGCGGGTGCTTCGGCGTTTGATGAGGCCCGCCCGCTCGTCACCAGCTTGGCGTAGCGCCCGTCAAGGTGGCTCAGCATGCCCGCGACTAAGGCGCGTCCCTGCACTTTCAGTGTCGAGAACGCCTCGAAACACTGCCGGCGGGTGTCGGGACTGGTATTGCCCCCCGATGACAGGGTAAACATGTGGTCCGTCATGGCGCTGACGACCGCGTTTAACTGCGGCTCAAGTAGCCGTTTGGCCGAAGCTCGCAGCGCGGCGACCTGCGGATCTGCGATTGCGTTCACACTATTATTGGCGTTGCTGTCGCTGGACATAGAGCGCGTATTTATCCTGACCCAGTGGTGCCATGTTACTGTGCTAATAGACCCAAGAGCCAGCGAATCGAGGAACAAGAGCTAGGGAATCGAGGAAAACAGTGGACGAGTTAGTACCCATGGGNCTGCAAGAGGATTGGGAAGCCTTGCTGTCCGGNGAATTTTCACAGCCTTACATGCGGGCGCTTGGGGTATTTTTAGCTCGAGAGCAGGTTCGNACGTCGGTGTATCCGCCGCCTGCGCTGCGTTTGCAGGCACTGCGATTAACATCGCTGCGGGNCACCCGNGTGGTGATTTTAGGGCAAGACCCTTACCACGGNCCCGGNCAGGCCAACGGTCTGGCCTTCTCGGTCAACCGAGATCAACNGGTGCCCCCCTCATTANGNAATATTTACCGCGAGTTGAGCACCGACTTGGGGCTAACGAGCCCGTGCCANGGTGATCTCNGTTCGTGGGCAGAGCAGGGGGTTTTGCTGCTCAACACGGTGCTGACAGTGGCGCAGGGTGAAGCGGGTTCCCACGCGGGACGCGGCTGGGAGCGGTTTACCGACCGCATCATCAACGCCTTGAATGACGATCCTTCGCCCAAGGTGTTTTTACTGTGGGGAAAGCACGCCCAAGCCAAGGGCTCGAACCTATGTCGGCGTCGCCATGTGGTGCTGGCGGCACCCCACCCATCACCGTTGTCGGCCCACCGTGGTTTTTTCGGTTGTCGCCCGTTCAGTGCTGCCAATCATGCCCTCAGTGAGCTCGGGCGTGATGTCATTGACTGGCGATTGCCCGCCTAAGCCTCGGTTACCTCGCTGAGCCCCGTGTAACGGGCTAGGTCTCGTTCACCGGCTCAAGCACGGTACCATCGGGAAGTTCTAATCCCCTTGCAATACCATCCTCGGTGGTCTCAATGGCCAACAATAGGCGTGCTTGCCATGCACAGGCATTCACTACACTACCCAGAGTGGTATCGCTCCCTTGNAGNGTCAGGGGCGTTCCGGGATCGGGACAGAGAGTGGTGGCTGCGCTGGCTGTGTANAGACGGCGTTTTGGGGTNCCGCGCCAATGTAAGCGGGCAATGATTTCCTGCCCCATGTAGCAACCNTTNTCGAAACTCACCCAGTCCTTCAGATCATAGTTGAGATCTTGAGGAAGGTACTTCCCGCTGGTCGCNGCTGTCACGCGAGCTTCNCCAGCCATGATACGCAAGCTGCGCCAGNTGGCCTCTTCGGTGNTAACGGATGGGTCTTCNTCGGTAGGGANGNNCAGCGGCTTCGCNGACCATATTTCTGCCATCCCTCTTCCTGCCATTTGGGGACTGCGATACACCACGAAGCCTGAGTCGTTGTCGTTGTGGTTGTGGTTGTCGAGAGCGTGGGCACAGGCTGTATTGGCGGATTCGTCGTGGTCGCCCGGCAAGTTTGCCAGTGGATCACCCCATGCGCCCGTAACCACCCAGTCAAGGGGGCTGAGCTCGGCTTTGGCGAACATCAGGTATTTTTGTGTGTGCGCCATCAGTACCGGGATGAGTGACCGGTCGGTGCGCAGCAGAATGCGTTCAGGGTCCACCGTTAGCGCCAGAAAATCGGCGATCACGCGACCTTTGAGATCGCAAAATGCCCCCGGGATGACCGCCATTGGGGTGATGCGGCTGAAATCAGCGGTGGTCTGACCTTGTAAAAACTGTCCAGCCCCCGGCCCTGTTAACGCAAGCAGTCCATCACTGCCGAGTTCTGCCATGCCGTTTGTTGTGTCTGCGTTACCTACTGTCACCGTTGCCTCCTTCTGGCCGACTGCGGGTTACCCTCATGCCCCGGGTCGGCTTAACACCACCAGATGTGATAGCTTGCGCCGCCAAGACCACCGCCGAGTACGGAGATGATGACAGAGTCTGAAGATTTCAACCGCATGCGCTGGGCAAGTCGGCGCGGCCTCTTAGAGTTGGATTTGCTACTGGCGCCTTTTGTCGATGCTTGCTACCGGGATTTAGCGGAGGAGGATAAGCGGATTTTTCGCCGTTTAGTCACCTGCGAGGATCAAGACCTGATGAATTGGATCATGGGGCGTGAGCCTGTCGATGACCCCGAGCTGGCATCGAGCGTGGCGCTCATCCGCGCCCACAACCGCGCAAAACTTAACCCTTGAGGTGATCTCCTCAAGTGACATCGGTGTAAGCCGGAAGCCGGTCACCGGTTTCGAGTCGGTGCTGGCTAGCGCCCGGCGGTGTCAGCAGCGTGTTGTGGGCATGGATCAGGGTGTCGGGATGGTCCTGATTGTAGTGCAGGCCGCGACTCTCCCGCCGCTTTAGAGCGCAGTCAATCATCAGCGAGGCGACCAAACCCAGGTTGCGTAACTCCAGTAGTGGCCGAGTAATCGTGAAGCGGCTGTAATAGTCGTCAATTTCATCGAGCATTAGAGCCACCGCGTCGCGGGCATATTGCAGGCGTCGATCGGTGCGAACAATCCCCACGTAATCCCACATGAGCCGTCGCAAGGCCAACCAGTTGTGTTTAATGACCACGTCTTCGTCAGAGCTTCGCACTTGGCTATCGTCCCAGGGGGGTAGCGGGGATGAGGGCTCGGGGCAGGTGGCGGCAATGTGTTTTGCCGCAGAGGCGGCGTAGACAAAGCACTCAAGTAAGGAATTGCTGGCCATGCGATTGGCGCCGTGCAGCCCGGTGCAAGCGGTCTCGCCAATAACATACAGGCCCGGTAAGTCGGTGGCACCGTGCTGGTCGACAACCACGCCACCGCAGGTGTAATGGGCCGCGGGTACCACCGGGATAGGCTGCCGTGTGATGTCAATGCCCAGCTCAAGACAACGGCTATAAACGGTGGGGAAGTGTTGCCGAATGAAATCGGCGGGTCGATGCCGAATATCCAAGTAAACACACTCCAAGCCCAAACGTTTCATTTCACTGTCGATGGCCCTGGCGACCACGTCTCTGGGCGCGAGTTCACCGCGCTCGTCAAAACACTGCATGAAACGCTCGCCGTCGGGCAGTATCAGGTGGGCACCCTCGCCGCGCAGAGCCTCCGTTACCAAAAACGATTTAGCCTGTGGGTGGTACAAACAGGTGGGATGGAACTGGTTGAACTCTAAATTGGCAACGCGACAGCCGGCGCGCCAGGCAATGGCAATGCCGTCACCGCTGGCACCGTCGGGATTCGAGGTGTACAGGTAGGCTTTGCTGGCGCCTCCGGTGGCGAGAACGACCGCCCTGGCACTCATGGCTTCAACCCGCTGGTGCTNGGTATCGAGCACGTAAGCACCTACGCAGCGCCCGCCGTGTCGAATGAGGTCGACTGCGCAGTAGTTGGTGAGTAGCGTAAGGTTGGGGGCGGTTTTTGCTCGCTCGCTCAAGACTTCGGCGATGGCACGTCCGGTNCGATCGGCGGCGTGCAGTATGCGGCGGTGGCTGTGGCCCCCTTCCATGGTTAAGTGAAATTCACGAAATTCGGGATCGGGGAGGTCATCGCGACGATCAAAATCCACCCCCTGGGCAACCAACCAGTCGACCACGGAGCGGCTTTGGCTTACGGTGAAGCGCACGGCAGGTTCATGGCATAGCCCCGCGCCCGCGCGCAGGGTATCNGCCACATGAGCATCGATACTGTCCCGATCGTGCAGCACCGCAGCCATGCCCCCTTGGGCCCAGAACGTTGATCCGGACGCCAAGTCACCCTTTGAGAGTACCGCGCAGCTAAAATGCTCGGGTAATTGCAGGGCAAGGCTGAGTCCAGCTGCTCCACTGCCGATAATGAGAACGTCGAAACCTGTGTGTTGGGTCATGGCACTCTGTGTCTTGGTCTAGATCTTGGTGGGTTGATGGGGTTCGTGCTCCCAACAATTTACGTTTTGCTACAGGCGCGGGAACTTTGCCGCTACAGTACAGTCCTAGCAACAGTTCGTGTAGGAGTGCGATTGGCCTCCCGGGGTTGCAGCAGAGTAAAAAGGCGGTTACGTGACAGCTCGGGAAACCGATCAGCAACTGGTAAAGCGCGCGCAAAAAGGCGACACACGGGCCTTCGATTTGTTGGTGCTGAAATATCAGGGGCGCATCGCCACGTTGGTGTCGCGCTTTGTGAACGATCCCAGCGAAGTGGAGGATGTCACCCAAGAGGCGTTTATCAAAGCGTTCCGGGCGTTGCCGAAGTTTCGGGGTGATAGTGCGTTTTACACATGGCTNTATCGGATAGCAGCCAATGCTGCGAAGAATTATTTGGTGTCTCGAGGCCGGCGGCCCTCCGCCGATGCGGATATCGATGATGCGGAATATTTCGATGAAGGGGATTCGTTGCGAACCAGCGACACCCCGGAAAATCACTATTTTGGTGAGGAGCTCGCCAACGTTGTGAAAGCGACCATGGAAGGTCTGCCCGACGAACTGCGCACAGCGCTGGTGCTGCGCGAGTTCGACGGTCTCAGTTACGAGGAAATTGCAGAGGTCATGGCCTGCCCTGTCGGCACGGTTAGATCACGTATTTTCAGAGCTAGAGAGGCGGTTGATAGCCGCGTCAAGGCACAAATGGAGGGGCTGGCATGACCCCAACGGAGACGACAGCTATGGCAGTAAATGAAACGCTTCGCGAGGCAATGTCTGCGGTCATGGACGGCGAGGGGTCCGATATGGACCTGGCGCGGATCCTGAAGGCTGTTGAATCTGACCCCGATGCACGGCATTACTGGCAGCGTTTACAAGAGGCCCAGACAGTGCGTCGCACCGGGCGAAGCACACCAGCAATTGATGTCAGCGATGCGGTGCAATTGGCCTTAACGGAACCGGTCACCCGCCGGCGAGCGGGGCCGCTAGCATCCCTCGCGGTGGCCGCGTCGGTGACCCTGGGCGTTGTTTTCGGTGGTCAAACCCTCTTGAATGATGCCGGCGGTGGCAGCGCCCCCGCTGTGCAATTACCCGGAGGCGTGGTACCCGTGCAGGGGGTTGCTCCCGTGCAAGCTCGTTTTGGTNGCAATCAGGGGGTCGTGACCGGGCGCCAGCAGAGCGTTGCCCAGCCCTCCAGTGTNACACGTGTTTATGAGCAGTTGGCCCGCGAGCGGATGCANCGTTTTGGCAGCCATCACGCGGAGGCAACGGCCACNATCCAACCGAACGTGTTGGTCCCCTATGTGCGCCTGCCAGACGATCGACGCTAAATCCAATCGATTCGAAACCCGTATTGACACGTTAGCCAACCGTTGACTTTTGAGAGAGCGCTGCGAGTGAGCACTGTTTTATACCGCCTTCGCCAAGCTTTACCCGGTTTTATGGGGTGTTTGTGGGTAGCCATTNACCCGGTTACTGTGCAGGGTCAGTCGGTTGATACCACCGGCAGTACCGCAATCACCGCACAAGCTTCTCAAGGCTCTGAAGACGCCCNCGACAGCGCCTNACCCACCTGCGGTCTCCCNGCGGAACTCGCCAGTCGTTTGCGCACTATGCTGGCTGCGGGGGAAAAAGTGGGTTATCGGGGTACATTGCTTATCGAATACGGTAATGACCGTGAATTTGTTGCGGTAGATACAGCAAGTCCCCAGGGTCCCGTGCAATACACCCGTCTAAATCGTTCCGCGTCGGCCGCGCCGCAAACTGTGGTCTTGCCGTCATACGGTTACCAGAGGGGCCTGTGTGAGTTACAGCAGTGGTATTCCTTTGCAGTCGAGGCAAGTGATCAGGTGGTGGCTGGACGCTCCACATGGCGCTTATCGGCGCGACCANGGGATACCCTGCGCCTCGGGTATTTGATGGATATCGATCGGACNTCGGGTGTGCCGCTGCGTGTCGTAACGATTACCCCAGAAGGTCAAATACTCGAGCGCTTTGAATTTGCCGATGTGGCCCTGACCGACACCCCGCCTGTGGCCGTATCGGTGGCATCACCGGGGCGTGCGGGCTACCGGTTTGCGGGATTGCCCCCGGGGTTTTCACTGATTGCAGAGGGCGCCGAGCCCGTTGATTTCCTGGTGGCCAGCGACGGTATGGCATCGGTCACAGTCTTTATTGAAGATCAACCCAGGGCGCTGACCGATGGCGAGGGTGTCGTTCTGCGCGGTAGCACACTGGCCTACACTCGGGGTACCGCTGACAACTATCTCATTACGGTGATGGGTGAAGTCCCTGTGGCCACCGCNCGTTTATTGGCCGATGCGATTCGTCGGCGCGTGAACCCAGAACCCTAGCGCCATGTTGCGTGAAACCGGGAGAGTGGTGGCGGTCGATGACGGCGCGGTGTGGGTGGAGACCGTGCGCAGCTCAGCCTGTGGACGCTGTGCCGCCAGAGCAGGCTGCGGCCACGGTGCACTGGCACGTACCGGTAGCGCAAAGGGACTCATTCGAGCACTTGAGAGCCCACAGGTACCCGCGCGCGACTGTGCCGTGGGTGATGAGGTAGCCATCGAGTTACCCGAGGAGGCTGTTCTGCAGGGCTCTCTGCTGGTCTACGGTGTGCCACTCATGGTGGGCATAGTTGCCGCGCTATTGGTGCAAAGCTATTCAGAGCCATGGGCACCCGCAGGTTTTGTCATGGGCTTAGCCGCAGGTTTCGCCGCTATCCGGTGGTTGCCCCTGCTACAGCACCGTCAGGAACAATTTGAACCTCGATTAGCCGATGTTCGTAAATCTAGCCAGTCGGTCATCGCGCGGGCCTAAGTGTGCCCCCAGTCGCCGACTGATCAACCAGTTACAACAACAGGAGTGGTAACGCATGTACCGATGGATTTGGGCTGTCACAGTCTGTCTTGTAGCGCTGGGTGCCAGGGCAGAGTTGCCCGATTTTCGCCCCATTGTTGAAGAGGCGACACCCGCTGTGGTGAAAATTTTGGTGGAATCGGAAGCCGAGGGTGTTCCCGGTCACGAGGACATCGAGCAGTTACCGGAGTATTTACGCCGTTTCTTCGAGTTTCGTATGGGTCCTCAGAACCGTCCCCGGCGCAACATGGGCTCAGGTTTTGTGGTGTCTGAAGACGGTTACATTGTCACGAACAATCACGTGGTGGAGAACGCCACCAGTGTTGTGGTGCGCATGATCGATCGACGGGAGTTTGACGCAGAGGTGATCGGTACCGACCCACGGTCCGATTTGGCGCTGCTCAAGGTCGATGCCGAGGGGCTTGAAACCCTCGACTTGGCAGCCGATCGTGATATTGAAGTTGGCGAGTGGGTGTTAGCGATTGGGTCGCCATTCGGCCTCGATTTTTCGGTCACAGCGGGCATTGTGAGTGCCAAAGGTCGTAGCTTGCCGACAGAAACCGGTGAGAACTACGTGCCATTTCTGCAGACCGATGTGGCCATTAATCCCGGTAACTCAGGAGGCCCTCTGTTTAATCTTGAGGGTGATGTGGTCGGCGTCAACTCACAAATTTTCACCCGTTCCGGTGGCTCTATCGGTTTGTCATTCGCAATCCCCTCCATGGTCGTTCGCAATGTGATTCAGCAATTGCGAGAAAACGGGGAAGTGGTGCGCGGTTGGCTTGGGGTATCCATTCAGGAGGTCGATCGCGATCTGGCTGAGTCATTCAACCTCGATCGCCCGCGGGGCGCCCTGATAGCACAGGTGGGCCCCGACAGCCCCGCCGAAAAAGCGGGCCTGCTAAGCGGTGATGTCATCCTGGAATTTGGTGGTCAGCGTATTGAGTCGTCCTCAGATCTGCCCCATGTGGTCGGTTTGATCGCCCCGGGTACCGAAGTTGATGCGCTGGTCATGCGCGATGGCGACAAAAAGACGATCGAGGTAGAGGTCGGTGCCCTCGATGCTGACGATCGTCCATCGGTGGCGGGGCGATCCCCGTCAAATCGCGCCGAGAATCCCCTGGGTCTTGTGCTGGAAGCCGCCGATGCTGCGACTATGGATGAACTGGGTCTCGCTGGCGGCGTTGTGGTGCTGGAGGTGGCGCCATCATCACCTGCCGCAGAGGCGGGCATTATGGGTGGTGACATCATCACCCGATTGGGTAGTTCAGCGATCCAGAATCTCGATGATGTGGGCACCGCCCTCGAGCGTTTACGCCCGGGTCAATCGGTTGCGGTGCGACTGATTCGCCGCGGCCGGCCCCTGTTCTTGGCGGTTCGAGTACCCGAGGGCGACTAACCAGCGAAGCCCGCCTCGGCGGGCTTATTGCCCATGCAGTTCGACCTAGACTGCGCTAGAATCCGGCCCCTGCCCACGCCGTGGAGTCCCCCCGGCATGGGCCGGTGTGTGCCTGCTCAATGGGGAGCGGGTAGTAACGAGGCCCCTCAGTGACCGATCTCAGCCACATTCGCAATTTTTCAATCATCGCCCACATTGATCACGGTAAATCGACCCTCGCTGATCGCTTCATTCAGCACTGCGGTGGGCTTACCGAGCGTGAGATGGCCGCGCAAGTGCTCGACTCTATGGATTTAGAGCGTGAGCGGGGCATCACGATTAAGGCTCAGAGCGTCACCTTGCGACACACCGCTCGCAACGGTGAGGAGTACCAGCTGAATTTCATCGATACGCCGGGGCATGTCGACTTCTCCTACGAGGTATCCCGGTCCTTAGCGGCCTGTGAAGGCGCGTTATTGGTGGTTGATGCGGGTCAAGGGGTAGAGGCGCAATCGGTGGCTAACTGTTACACCGCCATCGAACAGGGATTGGAAGTATTACCCATACTGAACAAGATGGATTTGCCCCAGGCTGATCCCGACAAGGTCAAGCTCGAGATTGAAGAGATTATCGGCATTGATGCCACCGATGCCTGCCCCGTCAGTGCCAAAACCGGCATGGGTATCGAAGACGCATTGGAATATCTCATCGAGAAAATTCCGCCGCCGGAGGGTGATCGGGAAAAGCCTTTGCAGGCGCTCATCATCGACTCGTGGTTTGACACCTACCTCGGCGTCGTCTCGCTCGTGCGTGTCAAGCAGGGCACCCTCAATAAGCGCGATAAATTCCTGGTGCGCTCTACCGGGAAGCAATACAGCGCCGATATGATTGGGGTGTTTACACCGCGTCGAACAGAGACCAAGACGCTCATGGCCGGCGAGGTCGGGTTTGTGGTGGCCGGTATCAAAGACATTAAAGGTGCGCCGGTGGGCGACACCCTTGTCGCCAGCAATGCCCCCGATACACCAGCGTTACCGGGCTTTCAAAAGGCAAAGCCACAGGTATACGCGGGGATCTTCACGGTATCGTCCGATGACTACGAGGACTTCCGCGACGCGCTGGGCAAGTTAACCTTGAATGACGCCTCGCTGTTTTACGAGCCCGAAACCTCCGATGCATTGGGTTTCGGATTCCGCTGCGGTTTCTTGGGCATGCTCCACATGGAGATTATTCAAGAGCGTCTCGAGCGGGAATATGATCTCGATTTGATTACCACCGCGCCGACGGTTATTTACGAAGTGCTCAAAAAAGATGGCACCCTGGTCAATGTCGATAACCCCTCGAAGCTGCCGGATGTGGGTGACATCGATCAAATGCGCGAGCCGATTGCCCGCTGTACCATTCTTACGCCTCAAGAGTATTTGGGGTCGGTCATCACCCTGTGCATCGAGAAGCGCGGTGCACAGGTCGACATGCAGTATCTTGGGCAGCAAGTTCAGGTCATATTCGATATCCCGATGGCCGAAGTAGTGCTGGACTTTTTTGATCGATTGAAATCTGTGAGTCGTGGCTATGCGTCACTCGATTACGGCTTTGAGCGATTTGAAGCGGCGCCATTGGCGCGTCTTGACGTGCTGATTAACGGTGATCGGGTTGATGCCCTGGCCGTTATTGTTCACCGTGATCAAGTTCAAAGTCGCGGTCGCGTACTGACGGAAAAAATGAAGGATCTGATTCCACGTCAAATGTTTGATGTGGCTATTCAGGCTGCGGTCGGTGGTAAAATCGTGGCGCGGCAAACGGTAAAAGCGCTGCGAAAAAACGTGACCGCTAAATGTTATGGCGGTGATGCAACTCGTAAAAAGAAACTGCTAGAAAAGCAGAAAGCTGGAAAAAAACGAATGAAGCAGGTGGGGAATGTTGAAATTCCTCAATCAGCGTTCCTCGCTGTGCTGCAAGTTGATGGATAGAGCCCGATAACGGAGCGCCTTTTGAATATTGATTTTCCTCTTGTTTTAGTGATCTTGGTGTTTGGCAGCGGCCTTATTTGGCTGCTCGATACGCTGTTTGCCGCCAAACCTCGACGGGCGCGCCTGGCGGCCTTGAAGCAGCAGTATCCCCAATGGCAGGTAGCCGACAGTGGCGACGCCGCCGCTTTTGCGACTGCGGCAAGAGGCAGTGCCAGCGAGCCGCTGATTGTGGAATATTCTCGGTCGTTCTTTCCGGTGTTGGCTGCGGTGTTTGTTTTGCGCTCGTTTTTATTTGAGCCCTTTCAAATTCCCTCGTCATCGATGGTGCCCACACTTGAAGTGGGCGACTATATCTTGGTGAATAAATTTACTTATGGCATTCGCTTGCCGGTAGTGCGCAACAAAGTGGTTGACGTGGGCAGTCCCGAGCGGGGTGATGTCATGGTGTTTTTCCCGCCCCATCAAAATAAAACTTATTACATCAAGCGGGTGATTGGGATTCCCGGAGACGTTGTTGAGTATCGTAATAAACAGTTATCCATTAACGGCATACCGGCGCCCACCGAGTGGCTCGAGCCAGAGCCCGGCACCCGGCCCGGTATTCGTGTCGCCGAGGAACAGATCGGTGGCGACGACCATCTTATGCAAATTGATGTTAACCGGCCCAGTCGCGATTTTGCCGTTCGGGTGAAACCCGGGCACTACTTTATGATGGGTGATAACCGCGATAACTCCAGTGATAGCCGTGTTTGGGGTCAGGTACCCGAGAAGGACATTGTCGGCAAAGCGGTGGCGGTATGGATGCACTGGGAGTCATTTTTCTCGGTCCCAAGCTTTGGCCGCATGGGCTGGATTGAGTAATCCATGGCAACTCGGATAACGGCACAGCCCCCGCGACGACTAGGCGGTCAGCGCGGCTTCAGCTTTTTAGGTATGGCACTGATCATCTGTTTGTTTGCCGGTGCCCTGGTACTGTTGTTGCGCGTTGTGCCGCCGTATATCGAATACCGATCGGTGCACAATGTCATTACACGCGCCGGCGCCGAGTACGACGCAGATCGTGATTCCCTGGGTGACCTGCGAACCCGTATCCGCAAGCTGTTGATGACATCCCAGGTATACGACATTACCGCCGATGATATTGATATCTATCGTGAGAAAGGCCGCGTTGTTATCGATGCCAACTACGAAGTTCGATTCCATTTATTGTGGCGGCTAGATGGTGTCATGGTGTTTGACGATCTGGTGGTAACGGTTACGAGTAGTGATTACCCGTGACCTCTGCTGGCCCACAATTACGTTTGCTGCAGTTACAGCAGCGGATCGGTTACGAGTTCCGCGACAAGGCCCTGTTGCAACTGGCGCTGACCCATCGCAGTGCCGCAAAAGAGAATAACGAGCGACTCGAGTTTTTGGGTGATTCACTGGTGAACCATGTGGTCGCGGAGCGTCTGTTCACCCAATTCCCCGAGGCGCGGGAAGGACAGCTCAGTCGCTTGCGCGCCAAGCTGGTTCGCGGCTCGTATCTTGCGGAAATTGCCAACCAGCTAGATATCGGCAGCTGTCTTATTTTGGGTACAGGAGAGCGCAAAGGTGGTGGCCGACATCGCAGCAGTATTTTGGCTGATGCCCTTGAGGCATTAGTGGGGGCCATCTTCCTCGACGCGGGGTTTACGGCAGCTCGGGATACCCTGATGGTGTGGTTCACAGATAGTTTCCAGGGTTTAACCCTGAGTGACGAGCGCGATGCTAAAACCCGTCTCCAGGAATGGCTCCAAGGTCGAGGGTTTGATCTGCCCACTTACCAGTTGGTTGATGTTCAGGGTGCCGATCACGAACAATGCTTTTTTGTCCATTGTCATGTGGCGCCGTTGCAAGAGCCGGTGGTAGGGCAAGGTAAGAGCCGGCGCCAGGCAGAACAAGACGCCGCCAAAGGCACTCTGGAGCAACTCGATGACCAGTGATCACTCAAGTCGCTGCGGCTACATCGCTATCGTGGGGCGCCCAAATGTGGGTAAATCAACCCTACTGAACTATTTGTTGGGGCAAAAGCTCAGTATCACATCGCGCAAACCCCAAACTACCCGCCATCAGGTGCTGGGTATCGTCACCGAAGGTGACGATCAGATGATTTTCGTCGATACCCCCGGTATGCATCGGGAGCAACCGAAAGCGATTAATCGGTTTATGAACCGGGCGGCCAGCAGTGTACTGAGTCATGTCGATGTGGTTTTATTTCTGGTGGACCGAACCCGCTGGACCCCGGAAGACGATATGGTGGCCCGGGCTTTGGAAGCGGTCAAAGCACCGGTTGCGTTGGTGATTAACAAAATCGATATGCTCGATGATCGCAACGTGCTGCTGCCCTGGGCGGAATCCCTAAGTGCCCAGAATCGATACGACGCGGTCATCCCTATTTCGGCCCTGCGAGCCAATAACTTAGAGCAACTGCG
>PR_CR_10_Liq_1_inCRDRAFT_1001214_pt1 | contig 14847 bp, 19 predicted proteins | sample PRCRCaboRojoPR_3_FD_10241 | JGI IMG/M metagenome (IMG submission 10241)
GATGTCGGACGAGGCGCGACTGGAACTGGGCTTCATGTAAGCAAGCCTTTTTTATTGCATTTTCAAAAAGCAACCCTTATGGATTGCATATTGATTATGCAGGGCGAAACCCCTATGAATGCCACCGTCTTCACCGGTGACCTGATCGGATCGCGCGAGGCGACGACCGAGGCCGTCGAGGACAGCCTTGCCGCCCTGTCGGTTGCCGCATCCCGCGCAGGGCAGCGGCTCGGCACCGACCTGCGGTTTACCCGCCACCGGGGCGATGGCTGGCAAATCCTACTGACGCAACCGCGTCAAACGCTGTTCCTCTGCCTGGCCCTGCTGGCCGGGTTGCGGGCCGCAGATACAGGTCTGGACACACGTATCGGCATCGGCATCGACCGTATCGAGAGTCCCGGCACCCGCGACTTGTCGGATGCCGCCGGGCCGGCCTTCGTCATGGCCGGTGACATGCTGCACGCCCTGGGCGCGCCGCGCCGGAAGGAACTGGTGCTGCTGGGTGGCGGCGGGGCCCAACCCTGGCACAATGCCGTTGTGGCCCTCGTCGATTGGATTGCCCGTGGCTGGACGCCGGAGCAGGCCGAAGCCCTGTCGCTGGTCCTGCTGGAGACCGGGCAGGACACCAATGCCAAACGTGCTGAACGGCTGGGCATCTCGCGGCAGGCGTTCGAATCCCGCCTCAAGGGGACTGGCCATGACGCGCTGGCTGTCGCAAGATCGGCCTTCGAGGCCCATGATTTCGAAGGCACCCCATGATCGCCACCTTCACCGCCCTGCTGCTGGCCCATACGGCTGCCGATTTCCTGATGCAGACCGGCTGGATGGTCAGGCGCAAGGCGCATCCGGGGGTGCTCTTGCTGCATGGCGCGCTGGTGCTGGGCACGGCGCAGCTTGCCATCGGCACGGTGACCGCGCCCGCGCTGGTGGCGCTGGCTGCGGCCCATGTCGCCATTGATGCGATCAAGACCTATGGCGGGTTCCGGTCGTTGACGGCCTTTCTGCTGGACCAGGCCGCACACCTGGCGACCCTGGCGGCGGTCGCAGTCTATGCACCGGGGCTTTGGGCCAACGGGGCCTGGGCGGGTCAGGACTGGTTGCTGCCGGTCATGGCGGTGACGGCGGGCGCGATCCTGGCGCTTGCCGGCGGGCAATACGCGGTCGGCATCCTGATGCAGCCCCACAGCCCGCGCATCCGCAATACCGGGCTGCGCGACGGCGGGCGCCAGATCGGCCTGCTGGAACGCGGTTTGATCTTTGCCTTCATCCTGACCAGCCATCCGATCGGCGTCGGCTTCCTCATCGCGGCCAAGTCGATCCTGCGTTTCGACACCGCCTCGCGCGACCAGCGCAGCGCGGAATATGTCATCATCGGCACGCTGGCCTCTTTCGGCTGGGCCATCCTGGCGGCGCTGGCGACAAAGGGCCTGCTGGACAGCCTGCCGCCTTTCGCCCTGCCCAGGTAAGCCGCCCCTTGAGATCACCGCCTTGCCCAACTAGATTGGTCAGGAAAGCGAAAGCAGGAGCTCTCAGATGTTCGGTATTCCCGGCAAACAGGCCGTCACCCTGACGCCCAAGGCAACGGAACAGATTGCCAAGCTGATGCAGCGCGACGGCAAGTCCGGCCTGCGCATCGGCGTCAAGAAGGGCGGCTGCGCGGGCATGGAATACACCATGGATTACGCCGACGAGATCGACCCCAATGACGAGGTGGTCGAACAGGACGGCGCGCGGGTGATGATCGCCCCCATGGCGCAGATGTTCCTCTTCGGCACGGAAATCGACTACGAGGTCAGCCTGCTGGAAGCCGGGTTCAAGTTCCGCAATCCCAACGTGGAGGATGCCTGCGGCTGCGGCGAATCCATCAAGTTCAAGGATGTCGAGGAACTGTCGGCGGAACAGGGCCGCGGCTGATGGGGGTCTCGGACGCCGAGATCGCCTATGCCAAAGACCTTTTTTCAGACCTTCCCGGCGACATCACCACGCGCAGGATGATGGGTGGGCTTTGCCTTTACCATGACGGCAGGATTTTCGCGATCCTCCACCCCGATCACGGGCTGATGATCAAGGGGGCTGGTGCGTTTCAGGATCACCTTGAGGCCAAGGGCTGCACCCGCTGGGTGCAGGAACGCGCCGATGGCGGCACCAGCGCCATGCCTTACTGGACGATACCGGATGACGCCCGCGAAGACCCGTCAGAGGCCAGCGCGCTGGCGCGAGAGGTGTTGCGGTTCCTGTAACCTGGCGCAGGGCCTTGCGCCCGACCAAGCGGCCGGTTTCACCCGCTGAACCCGTGGCGCCTGTTCAGCCCGCCTTGTCCTGCAAATGGACATAGGTTTCGTCGTAGCGCTTTTGCAGGTGGTCGGCGGCCAGGATCACGTCGTCCGACCCGATCGGCGCGACATTGGTGTCGTGGTTGGGGTTGAAGAACAGCGGCACCGAGATGCGTTCATCGCTGCTGCCCTTGACCCGGTGCGGTGTGGCCACGACCCGGCCATCGGTCCACATCTCCAGCATCTCGCCGAAATTGATGATGAACTCGCCCGGCGCGGCATTTACGGCGATCCAGCCGCCGCCGCGCTTGCGCACCTCCAGCCCCGGCGTGCCATCCGTGGCCAGCAGCGTCAGGCAGCCGTAATCGGTATGGGTGGCGATGCCGAAATCCCTGTCCCCCGCCCAGGCCGGGCGTTGCGGGTAATAGTTCCCGCGCAGCAGCGCCATGGGCCGGTCGAACTTGTCGGCGAAATAGCCCCTGTCCTCGCCGATGGCCCCGGCAATGGCGCCCAGCAGGTCCACCGAAAAGGCGCAGGCGGCCTTGTAATAGGCCTCGATCGTTTCGCGGAACCCCTCGGGCTTGTCGGGCCAGAGGTTGGGCGCATAGGTGCGCAGGCCGGTTTCGGGCGCCTCGAACCCGCAGTCGAAGACCTGCTTGTAATCGGGGTTCGCGTCCGGATCGACCTGCTCGGACCGTGCCCCGCCCCATCCCCGGCTGGCCCCGGTGCGCGCCATGTCCACCTGCGCCTTCTCCGCCGCCGGAAGGGTAAAGAAGGCCCGGTAGGCGGCGATCACGTCCTGCACCTGCGCCGCCGGGATCGGCGTATTGTAAAGGGTCAGGAATCCCATGTCGGATGCCCCGTGGCGCACCGCCGAAACNGCATCGGGATCGCCCGCCAACAAGGCNGCCGCATCTATTCTCGGGATCATTTCAGCCNCCTTCCTGCTTGCATTCGNCCCCAAATGCCGTGATCTCTTGGCAAAGCCAAGCCGAAACCCGTCCATCCTGAGGAGACCCGCCCATGCGCCGCAAATTCGCCGCCGGAAACTGGAAGATGAACGGGCTTGCCGCCGACCTGGCCGAGCTGGAAAAGATGGTTGCGGCCAAGCCCGCCCCGTCGGTCGACACCGCGATCTGCGGACCGGCGACACTGGTGCACCGCATGGCGGCCCTTGGCTGGCCCGTGGGGGGCGAGGACTGCCACGCCGTCGCGAGCGGTGCCCATACCGGCGATATCTCGGCCGAGATGCTGGCCGATGCGGGCGCCAGCCATGTCATCACGGGCCATTCCGAGCGCCGCGCCGACCACGGCGAAACCGATGCCGACGTCAATGCCAAGACCCGGGCCGCCTGGCGCGCCGGGCTGACCGCAATCCTGTGCATCGGCGAGACCGAGGCGGAATATCGCGCGGGCGACACGCTGGATGTGCTGCATCGGCAGATGGCCGGGTCCATGCCCGAGGGCTGCACCGGTGAAAACACGGTTCTGGCCTATGAGCCGGTCTGGGCCATCGGCACCGGGCTGACCCCCACCCGTGACGAGATCGGCGCGGTCCACAACGCCCTGCGCGATGCGCTGATCGAACGGTTCGGCACCGAAACGGGGCTCGCCATCCGCATTCTCTACGGCGGATCGGTCAAGGCCGCGAATGCCGCCGAGATCTTCGGCGTCGCCGATGTGGACGGGGCACTTGTGGGCGGGGCGTCGCTCAAGGCCGACGATTTCCTGCCCATCGTCGCCGCGCTGGAAGCTGCCGACTGACCCATGCAGCGCCTGCGACAATCCCCGACCGATCCTGATTTCGTCCAGAACCCCTATCCGTTCTACGACCGGGCCCGCGCCGGTGGCGACTCTGTTCTGGTGGGAAGATTATGGCGCGGTCTGCGCGACCTCCTACGCGGCGGTCATGGCGCTGCTCAAGGATCGGCGTCTGGGCCGCGAGGTGCCCGAGGGCCACGCGGCCCCGATCCCGGACCGGTTGCGCCCCTTCTATGACATCGAGGCCCATTCCATGCTGGAACTGGAGCCGCCGCGCCATACCCGGCTGCGGTCTCTGGTCCTGCGCGCCTTTACCTCGCGGCGCATCATCGGTATGCGTGACGAGGTCGAGACCCTCGCACATGAATTGATCGACGCCTTTCCCCAAGGCGAATTCGACCTCCTGCCCGCCTATTGCCAGCGGATTCCGGTCATCGTCATCTGCCGCCTGCTGGGCGTCCCCGAGGCCATGGCGGACCAGTTGCTGGCCTGGTCCACCGCGATGGTCGCCATGTATCAGGCTGGCCGCACCCCGCAGATCGAAGAAGAGGCGATGACTGCCTCCACGGAGTTTTCGAATTTCCTCCGAGGCTATATCGACGAGCGCCGCAGCCGCCCCGGCGAGGACCTGATAACCGAGTTGATCGCCGCCGAAGAAGCGGGCGAAAAGCTCTCCACGGACGAACTGATCTCGACCTGCATCCTGTTGCTGAACGCGGGCCACGAGGCCACGGTTCACGCCATGGGCAACGCGGTGAAACTGTTGATCGAACAGGATCACCGTCAGGTGGACGAGGACGTGGTCGAGGAGTGCCTGCGTTTCGATCCGCCGCTGCATATCTTCGACCGCTGGGTTTACGAGGACGTGGAGCTATTCGGCCACCGGTTCCGGCGCGGCGACCAGGTGAAATGCATGCTGGGCGCGGCCAATCGCTGCCCCGAGACCTTCGAGGACCCAACCCGTTTCGACCCGAAACGCGACGGTGTGCTGTCCACCAGCTTCGGCGGTGGCATCCATTTCTGTGTGGGCGCGCCGCTGGCGCGGATGGAATTGCTGTTGGGGCTGCGGGTGCTGTTCGAACGCTGCCCGGATCTGGCGCTGGCCGCGCCGCCCCGCTATGCGGATGTCTACCATTTTCACGGGCTTGAGCGGTTGATGGTCTCATGTCCCAACCCCTAGGCGCGCTGACCCGCGTCTTCGGGCGCATCGGGTTTCTGTCTTTTGGCGGACCGGCCGCCCAGATCGCCCTGATGCACCGCGAACTTGTCGAGGACCGCCCGTGGTTGACCGAGGCGCAATTCCTGCGCGCCCTGTCCTTCTGCATGTTGCTGCCGGGACCAGAGGCGATGCAGCTGGCCACCTATGCGGGATGGCGGCTGCGCGGGGTGCCCGGCGGGCTGATCGCGGGCGGGCTGTTCGTGCTGCCCGGCGCGCTGGTCATCGCGGCGCTGGCCATGGCCTATGGCGCCTATGCCGACCTGCCGCTGGTGCAGGCCGGGTTCCTGGGGGTCAAGGCCACCGTCGTCGTCATCGTGATCCAGGCCATTCTGCGCCTGTCGGCCAAGGCTTTGATCGCGCCCGGCGCCAAGGCGCTGGCACTGCTGTCCTTCCTGGCGCTGTTCCTGTTCAACCTGCCCTTTCCGCTGGTGATCGCACTCGCCGCGCTCTGGGGGGCGCTGCGGTATTCCGGCCCCACCCCGGACGGGGGTCAGCGCCCCGACCTGCGGCGCAGCCTGCGGCCGCTGGCGATCGGCGGCGCACTTTGGGCCGCACCACTGGCCGCCGCCGCGCTGGCCGGGCACGGCTTTCTGCTGTCCGTTGGTCTGTTCTTTTCCAAGCTGGCCGTCGTCACCTTCGGTGGGGCTTATGCAGTGCTGGCCTACATGACGCAGGAAGTGGTCACCGCCCAGGGCTGGATCACCACCGGGCAGATGCTGGACGCGCTGGGGCTGGCCGAGACGACGCCCGGCCCTCTGATCCTTGTCACCGAATTCGTCGGCATCACCGCCGGTTCGAACCTCGGCGGCGTCTGGCTGGGGCTGTTGGCGGGGCTGATGACGCTTTGGGTCACCTTCGTGCCCTGCTTCATCTGGATCTTCGCGGGCGCGCCCCTGATCGACTGGCTGGAACACCGCCCCCGGATCAACGCGGCCCTTTCGGCGATCACCGCCGCCGTGGTCGGTGTCATCGCAAACCTTTCGGTCTGGTTCGCGGCGCATGTGCTGTTCACCTCCGTCCAGACGCTCAATATGGGCCCGATGCAGCTTCTGGCGCCGGACTGGGGCAGTTTCTCGCCGCTGGCCCTCGGTCTCGCCTGTTTTGCCGCCGCGCTGCTTTTTTGGCGAAAATGGTCTCTTTTGCAGGCGCTTGGGGCGACCACGGCGGCCGCCGTCCTCGCCGGTTTGTTCTAGGCCCTTTCCTCCCCTTCCGAATCCCGTATGCTGAATGAGACAGAGCAAAGGATCCCCCAAGTGACCCGCACCATCGACTACGGCAACCTGATGCACGAGGCCATGCGCGGCCTGATCCGCAAGGTGTTGCACGGGATCGAACAGGACGGCCTGCCAGGCCAGCACCATTTCTTCATCACGTTCGACACACTGCACCCGGACGTGGAAATCGCCGATTGGCTGTCCGATCGCTACCCCGGTGAAATGACCATCGTGATCCAGCACTGGTTCGACAACCTGACCGTCACCGAGGACGGCTTTGCCATCACGCTGAATTTCGGCGATGCGCCGGAACCGCTCTACATCCCCTATGACGCGATCAAGACCTTCGTGGACCCCTCGGTCGAGTTCGGCCTGCGCTTCGAGACCCAGCCCGACGAAGACGAGGTCGACGACGCCCCGATGGAGGAAATGGCCGAACCCGAGGCAGAGGATGAGGACCACCGGGACGCCGAGGTGGTCAGCCTCGACCAGTTCCGCAAATAGCCCCGAAATAGCGCTAACGCTGCATTCTGGCCGTTGCGGTCACAGGTTCGGGGCGGTATTTGGCATACAACGGCATACCGCAAGGACAGATCCATGACCAAGACCCGCCCTGAAACCCGCACCGAATCCGACAGCTTTGGCCCGCTTGAGGTCCCCGCCGACCGCTACTGGGGCGCCCAGACCCAGCGCAGCCTGATGAATTTTCCCATAGGCTGGGAAAAGCAGCCCGTGGCCATTGTGCGCGCTCTGGGTGTTATCAAGCAGGCCTGCGCGCAAGCCAACAAGGAAAGCGGCAAGCTCGACCCCAGGCTGGCCGATGCGATGATCCAGGCTGCCTCGGAGGTCGTCGCAGGCGAGCTGGACGACCATTTCCCCCTTGTTGTGGCAAACCGGGTCCGGCACCCAGTCGAACATGAACGCCAACGAGGTGATCTCGAACCGCGCCATCGAGATCCTTGGCGGTGAGATCGGATCGAAGGACCCGGTCCACCCCAATGACCATTGCAACATGGGCCAGTCCTCGAACGACACCTTCCCCACCGCCATGCATATCGCCACTGCCATGACGGTGCATGACACGTTGTTGCCGGGGCTGGAAAAGCTGTTGGCCGGGCTGCGGGCCAAGTCCGAGGAATTCCGCGACATCATCAAGATCGGCCGCACCCATACCCAGGATGCCACCCCGCTGACCCTGGGGCAGGAATTCTCCGGCTATGCCCAGCAGATCGAGAACGGCATCGAACGCATCAAGCAGGCCCTGCCCAAGATCTACGAACTGGCCCAGGGCGGCACCGCCGTGGGCACCGGGTTGAACACCTCCAAGGGCTGGGACACCACCGTCGCCGCCAACATGGCCGAGATCGCCGGCCTGCCCTTCGTGACCGCGCCCAACAAGTTCGAGGCCCTGGCCGCCCATGACGCGATGGTCTTCATGTCCGGCGCGGTCAAGACCACGGCGATGGCCTGCTACAAGATCGCCAACGACATCCGCTTTCTCGGCTCCGGCCCCCGGTCGGGCCTGGGCGAGCTGATCCTGCCGGAAAACGAACCGGGCAGCTCGATCATGCCGGGCAAGGTCAACCCCACCCAGGCCGAGGCCATGACACAGGTCTGCGCCCATGTGCTGGGCAATGACGCAGCGATCGGCTTTGCCGGCTCGCAGGGCCATTTCGAGCTGAACGTCTACAACCCGATGATGGCCTACAACCTGTTGCAGAGCATGCAGCTGCTTGGGGATGCGGCGGACAGCTTCACCGAGCGGATGCTGATGGGTATCGAGGCCAATGAAGAGCGCATCGAAAAGCTGATGACCGAATCCCTGATGCTGGTCACGGCCCTTGCGCCGACCATCGGCTATGACAACGCCACCACCGTCGCCAAGACCGCCCACAAGAACGGCACCACCCTGCGCGAAGAGGCGGTAAAGCTGGGCTTTGTCGACGAAGAGACCTTTGACCGCGTCGTGCGCCCAGAGGACATGATCGGCCCGAAATGAGCATCGTGAACCTTGGCAAGCATCGCAAGGCAAAGGCCCGGGCCGAGAAAAAGGCCCAGGCCGATGCGAACGCGGTCAAGCATGGACGCACCAAGGCACAGAAGCTGCTGGACGCCGCGCGGGACGAAAAGGCGCGGCGTCACCTTGACCAGCACAAGTTCGAGGAAGAATGAGCGGCCGCCCGGTCAAGCATTCCCTGACCTTGCGGGGCCATCGCACCTCGGTCTCGCTGGAGGATGAATTCTGGCGTGAGTTTCGACGCATCGCCGCCGAACGCGGTCAGACCATCAACGGTCTGGCCATCGAGATCGACGAGGCGCGTGGCGATATCGGGCTGGCCTCGGCCATCCGGGTTTTCGTGCTGCAGACGATCAGACGGGACCCGGCTCAGTCCTCGTAAAGCGCGGAGCGCACGCGGTTGAGCATCTCCACATCGTGGCGCTCGACCTCGGTCAGCAGTTCCTTGTCACGCTCATGTTCGGCAAGGCGTTTGAGTCGGCGTTCGTCGGCCACCGGTTCGGCGGCTTCACGGCTGGCACGGAAATGGCCCTTGGCCGCTTCCAGAAGTCGGGCGCCCATATTGCCTCGGGTCCGAAACATTTCGGTCATACTCATGCTACATTCCCCCAGATTGCGTGCTCCGAGTATCGACAAGGGCAGGAATGAGGCAAGATGGGGCCGCCTCAACCACAGCGCGACTCCGCAGAAAGTAATTTGTTAATAGCCTGTTATCATTTTCCTTTTTCGACCCAGGGCGGCACGAGTGCTGCCCTGCAAGTCGACGGACGCGCCGCCGGATCGTTGCAGTTGCAGCCACAATGTCCCGCAAAGCGGAGGCATGTTTCCCGCGCCTGAACGACTCAGGGCGAGCGCGGCTCCAGTTGCAGCCAGATCCCCTCGCGCGACCGCACGGTCAGATGCGCGACGGGCACCGGCACCCGCCCCTCGACGGCGCGCAGGCGATAACGGCGCAGCAACATCGACAACAAAAGCGGCCCCTCGACCATGGCGAAGCCCGCGCCGGTGCAAACGCGCGGCCCCGACGAAAACGGGATATAGGCATCGCGCTGGCAGGTCTTGCCGTTTTCCGTCGCCCAACGCGCCGGATCGAACCCGTCGGGGTTGTCCCAAAGCCGCGTATGGCGATGCAGGTGCCAGGGCGACAGCACCACCTGGCTGCCCACGGGCGCCGCGCGGCCGCGCATCTTCTCCGGGCAGGCCGTCTCGCGCACCATCATCGGCACCGGCGGGTAGAGGCGCAGCGCCTCGCGGAACACGTCCCGGCTGAGTTTCAGCTCTGACATGACCTTGAAATCGCAGCCACCCTCCAACGCGCGGGCTTCTTCGGCCACCTTGTCCTGCCAATCCGGGTAGATCGCCATGAGGTAGAGCGTCCAGGCCAAGGCGCTGGCGCTTGTCTCGTGGCCCGCCAGAAAGAAGATCGCAACCTGGTCGACCATTTCGGCGGTGTCGAACCGTTCGCCGGTCAGCGGATCGGCGGTGGTCATGATCTTGGTGGCCAGGTCGTCCGGTGCCGTGCCCGCCGCGATCTCGGCCATGCGGTCACGGGTAAGCCGCGTGATCAGCGCACGGATCTCGCGCGCGGTGCGCTTGGTTTCGGCCTTGAAGAAGCGCGGCATCCAGCGCGGCCCGCGCAGGAACGCGGCGAGGTTCAGGATCGGCTGGGTGCGCTGATGCGCCTTGAACTGGTCGAAGACCTCGCGCGCGATCTCATGCTCGATCGGGATGGAGAACAGCGTGCGAAAGATCACGTCGGCGGCCGCATGGCTGGTCTCGGGCTCCACATCGAAGGGACCGCCCTGCCCGGCCCGACCGAACCGGTCCACCGCCGCCTCGCCCGCCGCCCACATCGCCGGAAAGGTGTCACGCAGCCGCCCGCCTTCGAAGGCCGGGTCGATGATGCGGCGCTGACGCTTCCATGTCTCGCCATTGGTCAGGAAGACGCTGTCGCCCAGAAGCGGCCGCAGCCCGGCGCCGACGCGGTCGGATTTCGGGAAATCCTCGGGCCGGTCCTTGAGCACCCGTTTCACCAGGTCCGGGTCATTGGCCAGGTAGGATCGGAAGAACGGCGTCCGGAATTCTGCCATCCACGCGCGATAGAGCTTGGCCGGCTGTGCCGACAGGATGTCCTGCCGAAACAGCCGCATGTAGCGCCAGAGCGAGACCTTGTCAGGCCGTGAGGGCGGTTTCGGCGGGATCGGCGTCATGTCCCATGCTTGTGTATTTCGAGGCCGGAACGTCAATACGGCTTTTCGACGGCGCGCGCCCCTCAAAGCGGCGGGCAAGGGTGCGGGGGCCGGCGGTGATGCGGAAATAATCGTAGTCGCCGGGCCGGTCGAAGGCGCAGAGATACTGGAAATGCAGCCGGAAGAACCGCCAGCGCAATGCCTTCCAACGCTCGGGTGACAGGGTCTGCGTGAAGGCGGCCGAAAGCACCAGCGGCCAGCGCTTGCCGGCCTCGGGGGCGACGCCCGACACCGCCACCGGGTCACACAGTGCAAAGGCGCAGCCATCACCGGGCGCGGTCACGTCCACCCAGGTCAGCTCCTCGCGCTGAGACAGGTAATGCAGGTCGGCGCGCAACCGCTCGGCATCGGGCAGGAACGAGACCATCGGCACCACCTGGCCCAGGCTGAGGAAGGCCAGCGCCGGGCCGTCCTTGGGCACCTCGCCCGCGCGGATCATGTCGGCGAGGATCGACACCGCCAGATGCGCGCCCGAGGAATGGCCGACGACCAGCACCTCGTCCACAGGGTCTTGCAGGGCACGCGCGATCGTCGCGCGAAACTCGGCCATACGGACTTCCAGCTCGGGGGGGTTGGCGCCCAGCCAGCGGGCTGAAAACGCGTAGTCATGCATCAGGTAATAGACGAAGAAGCGGCCATCCCGGCGCTTGAACCATTGCAGGACGCGCCAGAAACGAAGCCCCCCAGCGCCCACATCAGCACGATACGCGCGAAGACGAGGACCGAGAGATCCAGCGGCGGGGCATCGGGCGGTGTCGGCACCCAGCGCCCGATCGGGCCTGCAACGGCCTCGAACCCCGCAGCCAGCCCCCACCCCAGCAGCCGGGCCGCCAGAAGCCCCGCAAATATTGCCAGCACGGCCTGCAGGATCAGCATTCCCACCGGATAGAGCGCGGCGATGACCGGCCCCTTGCGCAGCCACATCAGGCGCCGCAGCGCACCGGTGCGGATATAGGTCCAGGAGGTGCGCAGCAATTGCCAATAGGTGGCCGGAATGGACTTGCCCATGGACCGGCGCACGATATCGGACCAGACCAGAACGTCGATCTCGGCGCGGGTTTCCTTATCGTCGATCCGGGCGTTGGTGGTCCAGCCGAAATCCTTGCCGCCCGATTTCGGTGCAATAGAGATCTCGTAATCGGAAATCTCGGCCTGGGCCGCGGATTCGGTGCGGTAAAGCTCTCGGTAGCGGCGCGGATGAATCGGGTCGTAGCCGGGGATGTAGAACACCCGGCGCCGCGCGACTTCACGATGGGTTTCACTGGTCATGGATCACGCCCGAAACTGCCTGCCCCGAAGTCTAGCCGCGATTTCTGGCAAAAATAAGGGCCCGCCGTGCCGGCCTAGTCAGCCCAGCGTGGCCAGCGCCGGAAAGGCTTCGAGCAGCCAGTAGCTGAAGGCGGTGAACTGGCCGGTGATCATCATGAGACCGACCAGCACCAGCAGCACCCCCGAGGTCTTCTCGATGGCGCCCATATGGCGCTTCATCCAGGCCATCACGCCGGTGAGGCTGGGAAAGAAGGCCGCGACCAGCAGGAAGGGAATGCCCAGCCCCACCGCGTAGGCCGCCAGCATGGTGACGCCCCGGCCGATATCCGCCTCGGTCGCCGCCAACCCGAGGATCGCGCCCAGGATCGGCCCCAGGCAGGGCGTCCAGCCAAAAGCGAAGGCCAGGCCCAGCACATAGGCCCCCAGCGCCGAGCCGCCCCGGTCGCCCGCATCGACGCGCAATTCGCGGTCCATGAAGCCAATGCGGTAGAGCCCGATGAAATGCAGCCCGAAACCGATGATGACCACGCCTGCCCCGATCAGCATCCAGTCCTGGTAGGCCAGCAACATGCGCCCCAGCCCCGAGGCGGCTGCCCCGAGCAGCAGGAAGATCGTGGACAGGCCCAACACGAAGAACAGTGCCGCACCGACCGCCTTGCGCCGCGAGGCCCGGTCGCCCTCGCCCATATCGGCCACGCTGACCCCGCCCATATAGGCCAGGTAGGGCGGCACGATCGGCAGCACGCAGGGGCTGAGGAACGACAGCACCCCGGCCGAGATCGCGATCAGAAGCGCGGGCAGCAGCGTGGCATCGAGAAAGGTTTCAGCGGCGAACATGGTGTCCTCTGGTCCGTTTCCCCCCAGATAGCGATTGTCGCGCCCAAGGTCACGCCACTCTTTGTCACAGGGGCGTCAGACGGTTGTAGCTGGACAAGGGGAGCTGTTTTGCCCCATTGGACGGGCATGAGCGCCGATGCGACCCTCGATGCCCGCGGGCTGAAATGCCCCCTGCCCGTTCTGCGGGCCGGCAAGCTGCTGCGCGAGATGGCGCCGGGCGACCGGTTGCGGGTTCTGGCCGATGATCCGGTCGCGGTGATCGACATCCCGCATTTCTGCCACGAGGCCGGGCATGACCTGCTGGAGCAGTCCGAGGCATCCGACCATCAGCTTTACCTGATCGCGCGCGGCCCCGATCGCTGACCAGCACCGTTTCCAAAAGAAAACCGCCGCGCGGTGAAGCGCGGCGGCTAGCTTTTCCCTTGGATGCGCTTCAGCGCCCCAGCGCCCACCAGCCGCGCCGCTTGGGCTTGGCCGGTTCCTCGGGCTTGTCCTCTGCCTTGGCTTCGGCTGCCACAGGCTCGGCGGGCTTCTCCTCGGCTGCCGGCGGCTCGGCCGGTGCCGGCTGTTCAGAGGTCTGAGTGGCCTCTGCGGGGGCCTCCTCGGTCTTCTTCTTGCGCGTCCGTGTCCGCTTGGGCTTCGGTTTTTCCTCGGCTTCGGGGGCCTCGGACGACGCGGCCGCGTCCTCGGCCGCGGGTTGCGCCTCGGGGGCCTCTTCCACCTTCTTCTTGCGGCTGCGCGTCCGCTTGGGCTTGGGTTTCTCCTCGGTCTCCGGCGCCTCGGAGGCTGCCTGCTCCATCGGGGCGGCCTCCTCGGGCTGGGCCTCGGGGGTCTCCTCGGTCTTCTTGCGGCGGCTGCGCGTCCGCTTCGGCTTGGGGCTTTCCTCGCCCTCCGGCGCATCAGGCGTCGCGGCCTCCTGCGGCGCCGCGGCCGCGGTCTTGCTATCCTCGGATGCGCCCTCGGCCTGCGGCTGATCGCCGTTCTGGCCTTCACCGCCTCCATTGCCCTTGCGGCGACGACGCCGGCGACGGCGCTTCTTCTTGGGTTGCTCCTCGCCCTCGACCGAAGCCTCGGGCTGCGGGGCCGGCTCGACCTCGTCCTCGACCTCGGCCATGACGGCCGTATCCGAGGAAATCACCGGTTGTTCCACCTCGGCCACGTTGCGGGTGGCCTGCTTGAACTTCTCAATCTGGTAATCGGGCGAAACCAGCGTCACATCGGCCTCGAGGCGCACGGACAGGCCGTATCGCGCCTCGATCTGGGCGATATGCTCGCGCTTCTGGTTCATCAAGTAGTTGACGATATTGACCGGTGCCTTGATCAGCACCTCGCGGGTGCGGCCCCGCACGCCCTCTTCCTCGACCTGGCGCAGGATCGCAAGCGCCACGTTGTCATCGGAGCGCAGCAAGCCGGTGCCGTGGCAATGCGGGCAAGGCTGCGTCGTGGCCTCCAGCATGCCGGGGCGCAGACGCTGGCGCGACATTTCCATCAGGCCGAAACCCGAAATGCGGCCGACCTGGATCCGCGCCCGGTCGGTCTTGAGCCGTTCCTTCATGCGCTTCTCGACGGCGGCGTTGTTCTTGCGCTCGTCCATGTCGATGAAGTCGATCACGATCAGACCGGCCAGGTCCCGCAGGCGCAATTGGCGGGCCACCTCGTCGGCNGCNTCNAGGTTGGTCTTGGTCGCGGTCTGCTCGATNGAGCCTTCCTTGGTGGCCCGGCCGGAGTTCACGTCGATGGCAACCAGCGCTTCGGTCACGCCGATGACGATGTAACCGCCCGAGGGCAGCTGCACTGTCGGGTTGAACATGTTACCGAGATAGCCCTCGACCTGGTAGCGCGCGAACAGCGGCAGGCCGTCGGTGTAGTGCTTCACGTTGCGGGCATGGGACGGCATGATCATCTTCATGAAGTCCTTGGCCGTGCGATAGCCCACGTCGCCCTCGACCAGCACCTCGTCGATCTCCTTGTTGTAGAGATCGCGGATCGAGCGCTTGATGAGATTGCC
>PR_CR_10_Liq_1_inCRDRAFT_1001215_pt1 | contig 14823 bp, 3 predicted proteins | sample PRCRCaboRojoPR_3_FD_10241 | JGI IMG/M metagenome (IMG submission 10241)
TTTACTTCTAGTTCTTTTTTGGAAGTTAAAGCCCTCACAACCCAGACTTCTTTGTATGCTGAAAGGTCCTCGTAAGTACAGTTCTCCAGCTTAACTGGGTTCAAGTAAAAAGCTAAGTGGTACCCCCTTGCTTTCTTTTTCCTGACCAAGTTAAAGATCTTAGTAGCGGCTTGGCTCGAAAACTCATTGTCTTGCAAGTAAAGGTGCTCTAAACAAAGTCCCTTGATTTTAAGTAGCCTCTTAATACCAGAGATTGACTCCGAAGTTAAACCGCAGGAGGAGCAGTCAAGTTGTTTGAGTCTAAGGTAGTGGAAGCACTTTGGAACTAAAACTCTGAATCCTTGGTCTCTAATTATATTTCCACACACACTCAAGTGCTCAAGGAGGGGCATCTGTGTAATGGTGTTAACTAGTGCTTCTATGCCTTCGTGAGTTAAGTGGTTGAAGCCCAAGTCCAGACTTTGCAGAACTTTGTTTGACTTTATGGCAGTTCCAAGCATATGCAAGTTCCTGTCTGAAATTTCGGAGTATGACAAGTTGAGTATTTTGAGTTGGTTTTCTGGAAAGCAGCCCAGAAGTCGGTTTAAAATAGTTACTTGGGAGTTAAGTTCTTTGATACTCAATTCCTTAATTAAGGCGTTGTTTCTCAAGAACTCCATAACACAGATGCTGTTGGGTCCACTTAGATCCACTTCAAGTTTCCCAGTGACTCCCCAGTTGAGTAAGTGGTGCCAGGGTGAAATCATTTGTATTTCACAGAAGTTTTCGTAGTTGGTCCAGCAACAAGCCAGAGTTAGCATATTGGTCCAGTTCCAGGCAGTTTGGTAGTTTTCTACCCAAAAAGAATAACGTTTGCCCTCTTGCAAAATGTCCACTCTGAATTCAGTGTTTTCTTGGCAGAAAGAAGCTTTTGAGTCAAGTAGGTGGATTTTAGCTTCTTCTTTGTGGTCTATGAAGGAAGGAGAGTCTTTGTTGAAAACTAAAAAGGAATTGTGTATAAGGACTCCCCACTTGAGCACTTGGCTTTGCTTTTTCACTTCACAAACCCGAATTTTGCTTTTGCACAGCATGAAGTCTGATGCTAACATTTAATTATTAGAAAAGCTAAAAGCCAAAGGAACTTCAGGCTTTAAATAGTAAATTGCAATTCCCAAGCAACCTGTTGAAGCAGTTGCCCATTCTGAGAGTGTGCCAGTGTGTTTGTTTAACAACAAGTCAGTTATAAAAAAAGCCAGCAAGCTCAAAGTAGCAGAGAAAACACTAAACACCTTGTTTGAGGGGTAAGAACACCCTGCAAACAAAGCTTTGTAAACTGAAGTACAAACAACTAAACCTAAGTAAAAGAATGGGAGCAAAAAACACTCTAGTCCTAGTAAACACTTCAAAGAAAACACAAAGTAACTTCCAAAGTCTACTTGGAAAAGCAGTAAGTACACAATTCCCAGCACACACCCAAAGAAGAACCCAAAAGCCGAAACTACAGCATTGAAACTCAAAAAGTCCACCATGTGATTCTTCAAGTAACTAGTTTTTAGCAAGTTGCTGCAAGTTTGAACTAAAAGTCCAACTAACAAAAAGAAGTGCTGTTCCTGTGCACAAAACAAGTAATTCACACACACTGCCAGGAAAACCAAAGCAGCTCCTGTGTACTGAAGAGTTCTAAATTCAACTCTCTGGGCAAACTTCATCAGAAAAAGCCTTAAGGCTACCGGAGTTTGTAAAAGTAAAGCCAAGGATGCTGCTGGAATGTTTGCTGAGGTGTCAATAACCACTAAGAACCCCAAAATGTCCAAAAATCCCACCAAAGCCAAAGAGTGGAGTTTAGGGGTTCTTTTGAGGGAGCCCGTAACCCAAGCCACTGCAGCTGTGATGAGTTGGAGTGACAGTCCTGTGAACAAACTAGTTTGCTGGGCAGTACTTGCAGTTCCCAAGAAACAAACTTGGTGCAAGGCAAAAAAGACCACTAAAAAGAACCACTTCCAAGAAAACTTAAAAGTTCTGAAGACAAGGAGTCTATTTTGCGGGTAGAGTCTAAATTCTTCGTCAGTGGTGAAGTAGTTTAATTCTCTGCGCCTACGGCGTAGAAGGGGTTCGCGTTTGTAATTGCTGATCATAATATGGAATTCAAAACTGAAATACAAGAAAGAGATCAAGTCATTGAGTTCCTCACAAAAGAGTACGCAAAGGCCACCGGAAAACAAGTAGCTCTTCCCTACAAGTGGGAACGCTTTGTGGAAAAGTCTGAATTAGAAGACACCCAAGAGCCCGAAGAAGAACTTAGTTTCACTGAAGCGGTAAAACAACTAAAACTACCCAAGCCTAACACTGGCCGGAGAGGAACCAGGAAGCCCAAGAAGGTTACTAACATACAGAAAATAATACTTTGTGACTTCCGGAACTCACTAGTGCCTGAAGATGTTTTTTCAAGTTTAGTGGAAGGAGTTAAGTTAGTTCCGAGTGTTGAAACAGTTGCTTTGTCCAACAACAACTTAACTGAGAAGTTACTTCCTCAACTCGAAGAACTGTTTTTGCTAGAAAACATCAAGTGCATTAACTTGTCAAACAACAACCTCAGAAAAAGGTTTGCAACTAAGCTCGGCGAACTTCTTAAAGGAAGTTGTGACCACATTGAAACCCTAGACATTTCAAGGAATCCCTTTTCTTCTGAAAGAACTGCCTGCATAAGCATTGCCAACGGTGTTAGAAAACACCCTTCGCTCAAGCACTTCAGTATAACTCTTGGAACCAACACCTGCACTAGTGTACTCAAAGCAGTTTCCAGCAACAGAAACATACAAACTCTGGAGTTGCCCCACTCTAAGTTAACTGAAGAAGCCCTTAAGTACCTTACTTCAGCTTTAACTTCCACTAAAGCACCTCACAACCTTGAAACTCTGAAATTGAGTCACTGCTTTTTGCAGCCAAAAGAAGTAATTATGCTGGCCCAGACAGTAGCTAAGAACAAGTTTTTGAAAAAGTTGGACCTTAGTTACAACGGAATCACAGACAACATTGGAAAGATCTTCATGAACAACTTGAAGTGGAACAGGTGCTTAGAACAACTTAACCTGAAGATGAACAACTTGGAAGACGCAACTTGTTTTGAACTAGCTAAGGTGCTGAGGGCCAACAAAACCCTGAAGGAATGCAACTTAGGAGGCAACTTCTTCAGTGACAGAGGAGCAGAGCAGTTGGAGTTGGAGTTGAGGAACAGAGAAGTTTACTCCCTTGGAGAACTTGACCTGAACACTAACTTGAGCATAACTTCAAAACAAAAACTGAAGGGAACTACTAAGGTTTTCAAGAACTCCTTCAGTGTGCTGAAGCCTCTGGAGGAGACCAACCCCTTTGGTTGCTTTGAAGTTCTTCCTTGGAACTTAAACCACTTTATAGAGATGTAATGCTTAGTTAAGCTTGTTTAGTTGGTCGTTGAGGGCCTGCAAAGCAGACAAGACGTTTTGGGTTTGGTTGGTGTCTACGTTGGCCATGATCTTTTCAATTCTTGCAATTCTTCTGAGTAACTCTGAGAAGAGGTCGTCGTCAATTTCTGGAGAAGTGTGTTCTGCTTCGCGGTAAGCTTTGAGTTTCTTGGCAGTGTCTATGTTGAACTGCTTCATTTCAGTAGGCACTTGGAGGGCTTTTTTCTTGCGTTCGCGTTTTTCTTGGAGTTTCTTCTTCAAGGACTCTTGTTGTCTTTGTTTTTCCTGAGAAAGAGCTCCTTCGAGTTCTTCGAGTTCTTTTTTGTGCTGCGAAATCAGTGCGTCGATTTGGCGTTGAGTCATTTGGCCCTTCCTTTCAGCTTCTTCTCTTTCTTTGCGTTGTCTTTCTTCCAACTCGCGTTTGGCCCTTTCCAAGTCGGCTCTTTTGCGGGAAGCAGCAAGTTCTTCTTCAAGTTCCTGTTGTTTGGCTTTGGCAAGCTTCTCCAGTTCTTCTCTTTGTTTTTCTAAGTCAATCATTCGTTGTTTGGACTCGTTTTCCATGTTTGCTTTTCGTTTTTCGAAGTCTTGGGCAAGTGCCTTTGCTTTCGAGGCCAGTTCGTCTTGGAAGCCTAGTTTCTGGAGGGTTTCCTGGACTTCTTGCATTTGTTTGTCAAGTAGTTCCAGCAGTTCTTCGTTGCACTTGCGTTTGTGGTCTTGCCAGGTGTTTTCAAAGTCCTTTTGGGCTTCCTGTTCTCCTTCAAGCAGTATTGAGTTGATGGCTTGTTGTTGTTTTTCTTCAGAGAGGTCTGCTAAGTGCAGTTTGGCTGCTTTGAGAGCTTCACTCTTGTTTTCGAGGGTTTCTCTGAGTTGCGAAGAGTGGATGTTTGTGGAACGGCCTTGTTGTTGGGCTTGGAGTTCCATGAGCTCTTGGTCGTGTTTGTCTGCCAGTAGTTCTTTGACCATTTCGAGTTGTTGGTTTTCGGGAAGGTTCTTGATGGCTTCTTCTAGTTTCTTAAGTCGTTGTTGGCTTTGGGCTGCGGTTTGTTGTTTTTTCTTCTGGCTTTCTTCAACTTCTTGTTTTTCTTTGGCCTGTTGGGCTTTGTCCCGGCGCAACTTTCTGCGTTCTTGGAGTCGTTGGGTCAGTAGTTTCTTTTGTTCGGATTCGTACTTTTCCTGGACGTTTTGGAGTTGCTTGTCAATTGAGTTTATTTGGTCTAGGAGTTTCTCTCTGGACTCTTTGTCGTCAGTCATGGACAAGTTGGCTGTGAGTGCCTGTTTTTCTTTTTCGAGTTTTGACTTTTTGTTGTCGTGTTGCAAGTCCAGTTGCTTTTGTTGGTCTTTGTACTTCCTTTCTAGGGACCTTTGTTCTGAGTCACTAACTCCACTTGAAGTGTCTGAGTGTTCAGCAGTGGACTGCCCTGACTCAGAGAAGTAGTTCAGAACTTCAATGCTTTTGTTGACTTGGTTGAGAGCTTCTACCTTTTGGGAGTGGTTCTCAGCAGCTTGTTTGGCGTTTTCTTCAACTTCTTTGAGTTTGGAGTTCCTTCTTTGTTCGATGCGCTGCATAAGTTCTCTGTGCTGACGTCCTTTTTCGTCTCCTAAGGTTTTTTCGAGGTAGTTCATTTCCTTTTCGTACTGGTCAAGGAATTCCTGTTCTTTTTCAGGGTTCTTTTTGATGTTGTCTAGCATTTCCTTCCTCATGTTGCGGGCAGTGTTTCCAAAGACGTTTTCCCGGGCTCTTCGTTTTTCCTTTTCGTACTCCCTTTCTACCTGCGATGCTACACTGTGCAGGTCCCGAATGGCTTTTTGGTGGGACTCCCTTGTTTGGAGTTCCTCTGTTTCAAGTTGTTCTTTTTTGGACAGCAGTTCTTTCCTGCGTCTGTTCCTTTCTTCCAAACGGGCTTTCAGAGAAGTTTCTGCGTGCACTCTGTCTTCAGCCATTTGGGCTTCTAAGTTCGCAAGGCTTCCGTTGAACTCTTCCAGGAGTTGGTTCTTTTCTTCTTGGGTCAGTTGGGGGTCCTTTTGTATCTTCTCAATTGTGCGGTTGTTGGTGGAGTCTTGTTTGGGGTTCAAAACCTGCACTTCCATAGGACGCAGTTGTTTGGACTCTTGGCTAGCTGGCAGTTCCACCCTGGGGTTCCCAATTTGCGAAAGTACGTTTTTGAGTTCCATGAGGGCTTCCATAGCTTGGTTAGAAAGGTCGTTTTCTAGTTGGGATTGGCGTTTCATTCTTTGCTTGATCAAGTGGTTCAGGTCTAGGAGTTTTTGGTGGATGCCCTGGAACACCTCGGGGTTGAGGGCTCCTGTTTCTTCGTTGTCTCCTATCACTGAGGCGTCTTGCTTGACTACTGCGTTTTGGCTTTTGATCATTTGTCTGTAGGCTTCCATGTTTCTTTTCTGGGTGCTCTTCATGTTAATCTGGTTAAACACCTGCAAAAACACTATGAACACAATAAACAACACAAAAATTACAAACAAGAACCCAAAAATCAACCAGTCAGTGCTAGTTGTTACTTCTTCGTCAGCTGCTACGTTGCTTTGGGACAAGGTTCCTGCCCTTCTTTCTTTGATGTAGGGTTCTTCACAGGTTTCGTAATCGTTTTTGACGTTTACGAGTAGAACCTTGGAGGAGTCCGAACTGTCCCCAAAGGCATAAGTGCCAGGTTCCCTAAAGGTGTAGCCAAAGGTTGTGATGTTTTGTTTGCCGTCTTCAATGAGTTGCTTGAGTTCCATAAAAGGCCCGTAGTCGAAGTTAGGGTTGTTGTTCAGAAGGGAGTCTTTGAGGTAAACAGGGTAATGGTTGGGGTAGATAACTGAAAAGACCATAGTTTCTCCGTTTTGCAAACAAAACACAGGGTTCTTGAGACTCAGGTCTGACTGGAGTCTTCTCCTTCCACTTTCAGTGTACTGAGTAACTAAAGAAGGTTCGTAGTTGGAAGTGAAGGACCCGTCTGCGTCAAACTCAATAGTTGAAACTTTGCAGGACTTGTCTTCGTAGCAGTAAACTCTGCCAGTGTAGCCAGGAGTGCTTTGGAAGTCAACGTCTTGGTCTTTGTAGTAGTTGGGGTCAGACACTCTAAATATCCCGTCAGAAGTCAAAGTAACCGTGGGAGTCTGGGCTCTGCAGTTCTCGTCACAAACATCTTGGATGCTTGGAGTCTCATCGCACAAACAAAGTCCCAAGTCAGGGCTTCTTTCTCCAGAACCTCCTTGGCACTCGTCTTCGCAGGAGTTCTTGTCTCTGCAGTTGCCCAGGGCGTCTCTTACTTGTCCGTCAGCACAGTTTTCTAGGACCACAGGCACACAATCTTGGCGGGAGTCTTCGTCTGATAACTGTGTTCCGTCTTTAAAGAACTGGTACCCAGGCTGGCATCTGCAAGTAGCATCCCGCTTCATGTAAGAACGGAACTTTCCGTAACAAGAACAACTGCTTTGGCCTGTTTCAGAAAAGGCGTTGGGACCGCAGGGGAAGCACCCTGGCTGGCCTTCTTGGTCGTTGTAAGTTCTGGCATTGCAAGGAAGGCACTCTTCTTGAGTCTTAGCTCCTTCGTTGGGGTTGTAGGTTCCTACTCCACAGGGTTTGGGTTCAGCAGTAGCTTCAGGGCAGTAGTAGCCAGCAGGGCAAGGGTATCCACCGTCTGTTTCTAAGTTGCGAGGGTCAGGCCTAGAAGCCCCTTTTTCGCACACGTAACCTTCATAGCACTTTTCGCAGCTTACAGAGGTCTTATTGGCGTAGTAGCCAGCCTGGCAGAATACACAAGTTTCAATTTGCACTTTGCGCTGTGAGTAAGTAACATGGATGGACCCTGCAGGACACTCTATAGGAGCACCACTTCCAACTGGGCAGTAAGAACCCTCTTCGCACCTGTAAGGAGGAGACATTGCTTTTCCTGATTGAGTGCTAGGACAGTAGTAGCCTGAGTAGCAGTAAGACAACTCTGTGGTGTTTTGGTGGCAGTAGTAACCTGAAGGACAGTCTCCCTCTGAAGAACTTCCTGTAGGGCACCACTTCCAGTCCGAACAAGGAATCACAGTAACAGCTCCTACTCCACAGTAAGAACCAGAAGGGCAATCCCAACACTCTCCTGCAGATCCAAGTGCATGAATAGGTCCCCAAGTTCCACTACCGCAGTCTTTGTACTCCTGGGTTCCACTTGGACAGTAGTGACCTGCAGTGCAGGGGTACCTTTTGTAGTCTCCAATTCCTTCTTCATCACACAAGTAACCCTTTGGACAAACTTTGCAGGTGTCTTCAGATACAGCCTTGTACACGTCAGAGTAAGTGTAAGCAGGACAGTCAGTTGGAAGTTCACTACCGGTTGGGCAGTAAGAACCCCTAGGACAGTCATATGGATTAGGGTCTCCGGGAATGCAGTAAAAACCTGCAGTGCAATCTTGGCAGTCTGACTCTTGAGAAGCTCCTGGTGTAGTAGTGAACTTCCCGAAAGGACAAGGAGTAGCCAGTGTTGTTCCAACTAAGCAATAATGTCCAACTGGACAAGGCATACCTACTACTGAAGCATCTGTTCCGTCTGGGTTAGGCACTTTGTTTCCCGAGACACAGTAGTACCCTGGGTCGCAGTCTCCAGTTTGGACTCCGTTTGTGCAGTATTTACCTGGAGGGCAAGGTTTGCAGTCGTCCGCGGCTTGGAGCCCAGTGATTTCAGAGTAAGTTCCATCAGGACAAAGAGTTGCAGGGTTACCTCCGCCTGGACAGTAGTAACCTGCTGGGCAAATTACAGGCGAAGTCATTCCTAAACTGTCACACTTGAACCCAACCGGGCAGTTAGTGCAAGTGCTTTGGCCTTCGAACTTGTTGTAGGTGTTTAGTTCGCACTGTTCTTTAGTAGAACTAGACTTTCCACCTGTGCAGAAGTACCCTGCTGGGCATTTAACAGGTTGGTCAGTTCCTCCGTCGCAGTAAAAGCCGGCAGGACACGAAATGCAAGATTCGAGTCCTTCAACGTTTGAATAAGTCCCTTCTGGACAGGGTGTGGGAGCTGAACTACCTTCAGGACACTCATTTCCTACTGGGCAAATAGTGTCTTTAGGCTTTGGAGTAATACTTCCAGCTTGGCAGTAGAACCCTGGAGCACACTTGTTCGTTCCTTTGTCATGGGTGGTCATTGCTAACTCATCGCAATACCAACCTGCATCGCATTGCTGGCATGCCGAATCAGATGTACTTCCTGTATCTGGGTTGTAAGTTCCTATAGGGCATGGAGTTTGACTAGAGCTTCCTGCTTCACAGTAGTTTCCTGGAGTGCACTGGTTTTGAGCCTTGCTATCTGAGCCAGCTGTGCAGTAGTACCCTGCATCACAGTCTCCTTCAGGGGCACTCAAACCGTTTTGCGAACAGTACTTTCCAGGGTCGCAAGGAATTTCTTGGGATGAACCTCCGGGGCAGTAGTTTCCTACTGTGCACTGGTTTTGTGTGGCAGAATCCGAACCAGAGGTGCAGTAATAGCCTGCCGTGCAAGCTCCACTAACTGCAGAGTTTCCTGATCCTGCACAATAGTTTCCTGCAGGACAATCGAGACAGGCTGAAACATCAGTGCGTCCTTCTTTAGGGTTGTATTTTCCTGGATCGCAGTCAGTTCCTGCAGATACTCCAGATTCACAGTACTTGCCTGCCGGACAAATAACATATGTAGTAGTGTCAGTTCCGTCACAGTAGTAACCTTCCGGGCAAGTTTCGCAGCTACCTTGCAGAGTTCTAGATTGATAAGAGCCTGCTGTGCACTTGCTTTGCACACTAACTCCAGCTGGACACTTGTACCCTTTATCGCAGCCAGCTCCCTGGGGCTTGTCTGTCTTCGATCCAGCTACACAGTACCAGCCTTCAGCACAGTTTCCTGTCTCAGTTGTGCTTCCAGATGCTTCACAATACTTGCCAGCATCACATTCCACGCAAGCACTCGAAGAAGTTTGGCGGGGGTTAGGGTTCTTTTTACCTGCAGGGCAAGGCGTGGGACTTTGACTTCCCGGTTCACAGTAGCTTCCTGCGGGGCAGTCGTTCTGTGTTCTGCTGGTAGAGCCAGTAGGGCAGTAGTACCCTGCATCACAGTCTCCTTCAGGGGCACTTAAACCGTTTTGCGAACAGTACTTTCCAGCTTCACAAGAGATTTCTGCACTGCTTCCGGCTGGGCAGTAGTTTCCTTGAGTACATCTGTTTCCTGTGGTTCCGTCTGTTGGGGTGGCAGTAGTTGCTTTTCCTTTGCAGTAGTATCCTCCGTCACAGTTTCCATCGTGGTTATCCTGTCCTGTTCCGCTGCAGTACTTTCCAGGAGGGCATTCCAGGCAAAAACTATCGTCAATAGCGTTTGTTTCAGGGTTGTAGGTTCCAGCAGGGCAGGGGTTTTGATTGTTAGATTGAGTTCCTTGGGGACAGTAATGGCCAGTGGGACAGTCGTTGCTTACAAAGTCAGTGGACCCTTGAGGGCAGAAGTAACCAGCAGGGCAAGCTATGCAGTCTCCTTGTCCATGGTTTGGCTGATAAGTTCCTGCCGGGCATGGAGTTTCAGACGAGGATCCAACTGGACACTTATTTCCTGGAGTGCAAATGCTAGGGTTTTCAATTTTGGAACCTGAAGGGCAGTAAAAGCCTTCTTTGCATTGGCCGGTTGTTCCACTATTTCCTAAGCCTTCGCAGTAACTTCCCGCAGTGCAACTTCCACAACTCGATGCAGCAGTACTTCCACTATTGGAGTTGAATTTCCCAGGAGGACAAGGAGTTGGTGCTCCAGACCCTTGTAAACAGTAGTGACCAATTGGGCATATTCCATAGTACGGAGGGTCTGCAGAGTCATCAGAAGGTGTTTTGCTCTCAGCTCCTCTTAAGCACCAATACCCAGCATCACACTTATCGCTATTAGTAACGGCTGTCATTCCAGTTGAAGTGCATGCGTAACCACTAGGACAAGGAAAGCACTCCGACTCTGCTTTTAAGCCACTAAACGGGTTGTAGGTGCCTTTAGGACAGGGGGTTTTGTTCGTTGACTTGGCTGGGCAGTAGTGCCCTGGGTCACATACTGTGGGTGCAGTCATTCCTGAACTAGGACAGTAGAATCCTGCGGGGCAATCAGGACAAGTACTTTGCCCTTTAGCTGGGTTGTAAGTTCCAGGATCACAGTCGGATTCCGAGTCAGCTCCAGCTTCTGTGAATTTACCCTCTCCAGCTACATGCTCACACTCTGTACTTGCTCCTCCATCACAGTAGCATCCCGCTCTGCAGTTACCACTTGGTGTATCACTTGCACCAGCACAATACTTCCCTCCAGGACAGTCCTGACAAGAAGAATCAGTAGAGTGTCCACCAGTTGGTAAGTACTTTCCTACAGGGCATGGAATTTTCACTGCTGTTCCCGCAGGACAGTAACCTCCAGCAGGACAAGGATTTCTGGGGTCCCCAGATTGCTTTCTTCCAAATTGGTCAATAGCTTTGCCTTCACAGTAGTAGCCAGCAGTACAATCTCCATTAGGTGAGGTAATTCCTGGAGAGTTACAATATTTTCCTGGAGGGCAGTCAATGCAGTCTTCTTCTCTGAACATTCCTTCCCCTGGACTGTAAGTTCCTTTAGGACAATTAGTTTGTGATGAAGACCCTGCAGGGCAGTATTTTCCTGCACCACAAATTACAGGTTCAGAAGTTCCGGTTGGACAGTAGTAACCTGCAGGACACTCGCCACAGTCTGAACTAGATTTTCCTCCTAAAATGCTTCTGAAAGTTCCGTCAGGGCACTTGGATCCAGATGGAGTATTTGTGGTTGAGCCTTGTGGACAATAATAGCCCGGTTCACACTTTCCAGTAGCCTCCCAGTTTCCAGTGCCACTAGCATAATAACCTGCTTCTACCTCGATGCAATCTGATGAAGCTTTTGCTCCGGGGAGTCTTCTAATTGTTCCTGCCGAGCAAGGTGTCTCTGAGATTGTTCCTGCAATGCAGTAGTGGCCTTTTTGGCACCTGTCTCTGAGGTTGGTAGGGTAGTGGTCTGTTCCTACAGGGCAGTATAGACCTGCTGGGCAAGTATTGCTCTCTTTGGTTGCTTCAGATGTAGCTTCGAGAGGACAGTATTTTCCAGCATTGCAAGTAGTGCATCCAATTGCACTAGCACCAGAGAAGTATCCTTTTCCACAAGGAATGGGGTCTATGTTTGAGTCTGAGGGGCAGTAGTAACCTGCAATGCAATCTTTGCAATTAGAAAGACCCTTTTCGTCTGCGTATTTAGAAGACCCGCAAGGCTGTGGAAGTACAGACCCTGCTGTGCACTTGTGCCCTAAAGGACACTCAATGCATTCTCCTTCATGCGTAGCTCCTCTGTAAGGCATATAAGTTCCATCAGGGCAATCACTTTCTCCGCTTCCTAGAACACAGTACTTTCCTTCTGAACAAATTATAGGCTGAGTTGATCCTACAGGACAATGATAACCTGATGGACATGCAGTGCACTCGCCGCTAGCTTTGAGGTACTTCTTGTCAGAGTAAGTATGTTGAGGACAAGGAGTTTCACCACCTGCTGCAGTTCCTTCTTCACAGTAGTGACCTGGTTTGCACGGAATAATGGGTCTGTTGCTGTAAGAGGCGCCTTTTGGACATGCGTACCCTGCTGGACAGGGTGTAGAACAGTCACCTTCTTGGGTAAAGTCTGTTGAATCGTCGATTTTTCCATGTGGGCATGGGGTAGGGAAGGCACTTCCTGCTTCGCAGTGGTGGCCAGGTTTGCAGGGAAGTTGTACTTCTATTTTGCCCGGAAGAGGACATACTGATCCTGCTGTGCATTCAGTGCAGTCAGTTTCTTGAGTTGCTCCTGTAGTACTGCGATACTTTCCTGGAGGACATGCTTTAGGCAGAAATGTCCCTTCTGGACAAAAATAGCCTTTTGGGCAAGCTTCACAGTCACCTGAGTTTGTAGCTCTTACTCCAGCATAGAATGTTCCGGGTCCACATTTACTTGGACTTTCAGAGTTAGCTCCACAGTAATTACCTGGAGGACAGACATTCCTTCTCGGAGATCCCTTTTTACAGAAGTATCCGGCTCCGCAATTTGAACAATCAGTACTATCAGTTGACATCCAATCAGGGTTGTATTTTCCAGCATCGCAAGGTGTAGGTAAACTACTTCCAGCACCGCAATAATGACCAGGAGGGCAAGGAAATTCTTTGTAATCGATTGTATTTCCTGGACAATAGTAGCCTGCCTGGCAATTTGTACAACTGGTAGTAGCACCCGAATTGCTATAGGTTCCAGGAGGGCAAGGTTTAGGCCAAGTAGCTGTAACTCCTCCAACGTCAGCAGATGTACAAAAGAAACCACCAGGGCAAGTAATTTCAGTTGCGCTAGAAGACCCTTGACTGCATGTGCTTCCATCACTGCAAGGTGTACATTGAGTAGCCCCTGAATTCGAAAAGGTTCCAAAATGACAAGGTATAGGTGGACTCACTGGTGTAGGACAGAAGTATCCTGCAGGACAGGTTTTGCATTGATTACCGTCTTCATAAGTCGCACTTCCATCTGCAGATTCGCACTTGTCGCAAGTATTTTGGCCAGAGGGTGAAACATACCCAGGAGGACAAGGCAAGGGAGGTAGTCCTTCTTCACAGTAGTAGTTTGCTGGACAGACATCGCAAGAAGAAGCTCCAGACTTGAATTTGCCACCAGCACAAGAAGTAACAGAACCACCACTACAAGAAGACCCAGAAGGGCAAACTACACACGAACTCCAGCCTTCAAAACTGTAGTATCCGTCAGGGCATGTGCCGAGGTCTTCTACTCTTGAACAAGCATGCCCTGCAGGACACACTGTGCATGAACTTGAGCCTGGAGGAGAGAAGTGCCCTTCAGGACAAGGAGTCATTGTTCTGGTTTTAGGGTCGTTACAGGCAAATCCAGGAGGGCAATCCTCGCAGTGGGTTCTTAGAGCTGAGGGAATCTGTCCTGAAGAGCAAGTAGAAGGTGTTCCATCTGGCATTCCGACTTGGTCACTAGAGAGTGCAGTACAAGAAGTTTGCTTTGCACCGCTGTAAGTTCCAAGGGGGCATTCAACAGGAGGAGCTGCTGGATCGGGACAAGCAAATCCACTAGGACAATCTGTGCAGGTGGTTTGGCCGCTTAATGAGTATGCTCCAGAATCGCATTGAGTTATTCCAGTTGTAGGACTTGAACAATCATATCCCGCTGGACACTTTAAGCAAGTAAAGTACCCGACTGGGCTGTATTCTCCGCCTGTACAAGCTATTTTGGTGCCGGGATTAGGGCATTCGTAACCTTCTGGGCAGTCGACGCATTCGGAAGTTTGTTTCATCAGAGTACTTTCCAAATTCACAGTCTATTACGACGTAGACTGGAAGTTCTTCACCAATTGAGTACCTTGAAATTGAATCGTAATTGGTATCGCCTGAAGAAGCTGAATGAGTGATAGTGAAGTACTCAACAACATTTCTAGATGTGCCACCGGGTGAAGTATGCGTCACTGTAACAAGTTGGGGGGTAGTATCAGATAAAGTTACTGAGTTAGGGGAGACTGAAATTGCACCTGAAGGAGTTAAGCTAATAGTCACAGAATTTGAGGGAGTTGTTAAAAGCTGAAGAGTGTAAGTGCTGCTTCTGTCTTCCTTGATGATGGGGTAAGCTGATTGCTTAATTCCTGCAAAAGGTGACTGGGTAGAGTAGACTAAGAATTGAGTGTTAGGGAAAGAAGCGCTTGAATATGACTCATCAGTACTGCTTATACTGTAGCTAATAGTTGGATTGCTAACAGTGGTTGGTGCCATAGAGATTCCAGAAGTGCTGCAAGTGATTGTTTGGGGAGTGTTCCAATTGGCGCTTGTGAATGTAACTGAGTTAGGGGAAACGTTTAAAGATCCAGAATTCAAGTTTATGGTCACATCACTTGAAGGCCCTACGGTTAATTTGATGTCAAAAGTTACACTGGACCCTAACTCAATTACAAAGTCTCCGTTGACTTCTAAAGTTCCAGTCATAGAGTTTTCGCTCACTTTAAAAGTAAGTCTTCCGTTTGAGTCAACGTTATCACACCCTTCATGTCCTACATTCGAAGCACTGGTGTAAAAAATATCGCTAGAGCTAAGAGAATGCTGAATTTGAATAGTTTCAATTGCACTAGAAACACTTCCTGAGTTAACGGTCAAAGTTACAGTTTGTTCAGTATTGTAGTTTCCAGTAGTAAAAGTTAGGCTTGAAGTAGTCACTGATACAGCTCCATTGTCGGAAGTTAAGGTAATGTCAACATCACTCGTTGGCTGAGTTGAAAGTTTGACTCCATACTCAAAAGTGCCTATGTCTTTTCTAACGTGAGGTTGCGATGGGAAGTTGTAGATAACGGCTGCTTTTTTAAAGATTCTGACAGTAGCAGATCCACTTAAAGAACCGTCATTAACAGTTAT
>PR_CR_10_Liq_1_inCRDRAFT_1001216_pt1 | contig 14801 bp, 14 predicted proteins | sample PRCRCaboRojoPR_3_FD_10241 | JGI IMG/M metagenome (IMG submission 10241)
TTTTGCGGGCATTGCCTGCTGGAATGTCATCGGCCCAGGAGCCAACGACATTGAGCTGAATGACAGCCCAGACCCGGGTGTAGACCCAGCACCGAGTGCGCCCAATTCCGTTGAGCTGAATGATGGAAACTTTAGCACAGGTGATACGGCCATTTTGGTGTCGCCTACTTTTAGTGACCTTAATTCAGGTTTAAACCGAATTGAGTTTGAAGCGGCTTTTGAAAATACGGTTGAGCAACTGTTCATTGGCTTGTTGGATGATCCAAATGACGCATCTACCTTGCGCATTATTGATACCATCACTACCACCACGGTGGATGTGTATCAAACCTATACCTATGATTTTGATGATCCTGCCTTGGTAGGCGCAGCTCAGAACATAGCTTTTGTGCACGGTACCGATATTTACGAAGTATACATTGATAACTTCAAGTACGAGGCTATAGGTGCTCCAAGCTGTACCCAACCCACTGCCTTAGCCAGTACAGGGGCTAATTGCGATACACTGAGCCTCAACTGGACCAGTAACTCAGGCGGTTCTATCATTCAATACGGACCTACAGGTTTCACACCTGGCCAGGGAACCTTTACTGGCGTGGTTACCGCTCCCTATGATTTAACCGGTCTGGCGCTCAACACTGATTACGACATCTGGGTAGCAGATACGTGTACTGGTGATACCAGTGCTTTTGCCGGACCTATTACTGTTTCTACAGATTCTGTAGGACCGCTTTTAGGCAGCTTTACCAGCACGGAAAGTTCGGTAACCGCTACCAGCGCCCTTATTAACTTTGATGCTACGGCTTCTACCAATGCGGTAAGCTATAGCTGGGATTTTGATAACGGCAATACCGGAACCGGTGCTAACCCTAGCGAAACCTTTAACAGCAACGGAACCTACAATGTAGAACTTACGGTAACCGACCGTTGTGTAGCTACTGATTACACTACCATTGCAGTAGTTGTGGAAGGTATCTCAATTGAGGAAAATGCCTGGAATGGTCAGGTAGCCTTGTATCCCAACCCAAGTAATGGCGTGGTAAACATAGACCTGCCTCAGGCCGGTGATTTGTTTACGGTACGCATTACAGATTTGGCTGGAAAGACCATCTTTAGAAAAGAAGATTTACAACCCAATCACTCCCACACTTTAAACTTGCCTAATGTGGCTCAAGGTATTTACCTGGTAAAAGTGAAAAGTGAAGGAAAAGAAGAAGTGTACCGCTTACGCGTGAAGTAATACGCACTTTGCCTTATAGCTGAAAGCCCCGATATTCGCAAGAGTAGCGGGGCTTTTTTATGAACCTTAAATGCCATAAAAAAAGCCGCTCTGTGGCAGCTTTTTAAAAATAATAGAAGAGTATTAACTTAAAACTGAATAAGCGAACTGCCCCAGGTAAATCCACTTCCAAAAGCGGCCAAACAAAGAAGTTGGCCGGGCTTAATGCGCCCTTCGGCTTTAGCCTCGCTTAACGCGATGGGAATAGACGCAGCGGTGGTATTGCCGTATTTTTGAATATTATTAAAAACCTGATCGTTACGTAAGCCCATTTTCTGCTGAATAAACTGACTGATCCGTAGGTTGGCCTGATGAGGAATAAGCAAGTCAATGTCTTCGGGTTTCTTGTCCAATTCGGCCAGCGCCTCATGAATTACCTCTTGAAAGCGGGTAACGGCATGCTTAAAAACAAAGTTACCGTTCATGTAGGGGTAGTAACTTAAATCTTCAGGGTCTTGAGCTTCAATCATGGCATCTACCCAATTGGTAGTGCTGGGCCCCAGTAAGGCCAATTCTTTGGCGTGTTTGCCTTCTGAATGCAGTTTGGTGGTGTGTATTTTTCCTTCACCTTCTTGGGCCCGGCTTAGTACCACTGCACCGGCACCATCGCCAAATATTACCGAAACGCCCCGGCCGCGTGTGGTTTTATCCAAACCTCCGCTGTGTAACTCAGAACCAATCAGAAGGATGTTTTTATACATACCCGTTTTTATAAACTGATCAGCTACGGAGAGCCCGTATATGAAACCAGAGCACTGGTTGCGGACATCCAGAGCGCCAATTTCAGGTAAACCCAATTGCTCCTGCACCATTACCCCCGGACCGGGAAAGTAATAGTCTGGTGAAAGGGTGGCAAAAACAATAAAGTCAATATCGGTAACTTCCAGACCGGCATCGGCAATAGCCTTACGGGCCGCCTTGGTACCCATTACGGAAGGAGTGTCATCACTGTCTTGCGGCACCCATCTTCTTTCCTTAATACCTGTGCGCTCCTGAATCCAGGCATCAGAGGTTTCCATGATCATTTCCAGATCAGCATTTTTAACAATGTTTTCAGGCACGTAATGCCCAACACCGGCAATTTTAGTGGTATGCATAGTTCAATTTTCTAAGCCAAAAATAAGGCATAGTTACTGAGTAATCCCAGTTGTGAGGTAAATAGCTGAATAACAGATTAGTTTATTTTAAAGCATCGTAGTATTCTTGCGCTATGCTTTCGCGATGACTGGGGTGGGCAATATCTGTAAGTGCCTGGGCTCTTTGTTTAAGAGTTTTGCCGTAGAGGTCTGCCACGCCATACTCGGTAACCACATAATGTACATGCGAGCGGGTAGTAACTACACCCGCCCCTCTTTTCAAGAAGGGCACAATACGGGTTTCTCCTCTGCGGGTAGTACTAGGTAGGGCAATTATGGGTTTGCCACCTTTTGAGAGCATGGCACCACGCATAAAGTCCATTTGTCCGCCCACTCCGCTGTACATGCGTGCGCCAATACTATCGGCACAAACCTGTCCGGTAAGGTCAATCTCAACCGCTGAATTTATGCTCACGGCTTTTTCATTTTTACGGATTACTGCGGTGTCATTCACGTAGGCAATGTCTAGCAAGTTCACCAGCGGGTTATCATCAATAAAGTCGTAAAGCTTTTGGCTACCCATGGCAAAGCCTGAAATAATTTTTCCAGGATGTACTTTTTTGTTACTGCCATTAATTACACCTTTTTCAATAAGGTCCAATACGCCATCTGAAAACATCTCGGTGTGAATGCCCAGGTTTTGGTGATTGGTCATTTGGCTTAAGGCAGCATTAGGAATGGCCCCGATGCCCATTTGTAAACAACTGCCATCCTCAATTAATCCGGCTACGTGCTTCCCAATTTCCATTTCGGTATCGGTAGGGGTAGAGGGTTCGTGCGTGGGAATGACTTCGTTCACTTCCACCAGGCTATCAAACTTGTTCATGTGAATAAGTCCATCGCCATGGCTGCGGGGCACATTGGGATTTACTTGCGCAATGACGTGCTTGGCGCTTTGCGCTGCGGCCAAACTGGCATCCACAGAAGTGCCTAAAGAGCAAAAGCCATGGCCATCGGGCGGAGATACTTGCATGAGTGCCACGTCTAGCTCAATAATACCCTTACGGAAGAGGTAAGGAATTTCGCTTAGAAATACGGGGGTGTAGGAGCCATTGCCGGCTTTTAGGGTGTGGCGCACGTTGGCTCCAATAAAAAGGGAGTTTACATGAAAGGAGTCGGCCAGCTCAGGGTTGGCGTAAGGGGCTTCTCCCTCGGTGTGCAAATGGCAGATTTCTACATTCTTCAGTTCAGGTGCTCGCGCGGTAAGCGCCTTAATAAGTTGTTGCGGTGCCATGGAAACAGAGTGAATAAACACCCGGTTGTTATTGCTTATATTTTGAACGGCTTCTTGAGCAGAGCAGTACTTCATGCTTTCTTATTTAAGCGGCAAATCTAAGGAGCCCTTTAGTTCACCATTATGATTCTTATCATTTTTAAGTTTAGAAATCATTAAGAAAACACCAAGGCTTAAAGCCGATAATTTTGTGTCCCCACCCCATAGTGGACGCTGCCGTTTTAAATGACGGAATGGCCCTTGTGGCAGGGCAGGCATTTACTTAGCCGCCACATTGTCACAAAGCTTAAACAGGCACAGCCCTTGCTTTACAGGCGCAAACTGAGATAAAATTCAAAAAAATATGAGCACAGGAAAAATTAATGTTACGGCCGATAACATTTTCCCCATCATCAAGAAATTTCTCTACAGCGATCATGAAATCTTTTTAAGAGAGCTGGTTTCAAACGCAGTAGACGCCACCCAGAAACTAAAAACCCTTACCCGTATTGGAGAGAGCGATGCCACCTTGGGTGACACCACCATTCAAGTGAAGGTGGATAAAAAGAAAAAAACGCTCACCATCAGAGACCGCGGGGTGGGCATGACTACTGATGAAGTAGATAAATACATCAATCAACTGGCTTTTTCGGGTGCTGAAGAATTTGTAAAGAAATACGAAGACAAAGCCGAGGGTGCTGACATTATTGGGCACTTTGGTTTGGGCTTTTACTCTTCATTTATGGTGGCCAAAAAAGTAGAGATTTTCTCACTATCGCACGTAAGTGGTTCTAAGGCCGCCTATTGGAGCTGTGAGGGCGACCCTGAGTTTACTTTGGAAGAAACTACCAAAAAGAAAGACCGGGGAACCGACATTGTACTGCACCTAAATAAAGACGCGGATGAATTTTTAGAAGAGGCACGCATTTCTGAGCTGTTAAAAAAATACTGCCGCTTTTTACCCGTGCCTATTCAGTTTGGTGAAAAAGAAATAACCGAGACCCAAGGCGAAGGAGGCGATAAAAAGGAAACCAAAAAGAAGGTGCCGGATATTGTAAACGTAACTAATCCGGCCTGGACCAAAGCTCCTGCAGATTTAAAAGATGAGGATTACAAAGAGTTCTACAAGCAGCTATATCCCTATACTTTTGAGGACCCCTTATTTCACATTCACCTGAATGTAGATTACCCTTTTAACCTCAATGGCATTCTGTTTTTCCCACGCATTAAGCCCAATATGGAGCTGCAGAAAAACAAAATTCAGTTGTACCAAAACCAGGTTTTTGTTACCGACAATTTGGAAGGTATTGTGCCTGATTTCTTAACCTTGCTGCACGGGGTGATTGACTCTAAGGATATCCCGCTGAACGTGTCACGTTCTTACCTACAGGCTGATGGTGCCGTTAAGAAAATCAGCAACCACATCACCAAAAAAGTAGCCGATAAGCTGAACTCCATCTTCAAGAAAGATCGGGAAGATTTTGAAGCCAAATGGAATGACATTAAGGTGATTATTGAGTACGGAATGCTGAGCGATGATAAATTCTTTGAAAAAGCGCAGAAGTTTGCTTTGTACCAAAACGTACAAGAACAGCATTTCACTTTTGATGAATACAAAGACAAGATTAAAGACCAGCAAACCGATAAAGACGGTAACCTGATTGTGCTTTACGCAGCCAATAAAGACGGCCAGCACAGCTTCATTAAAAAGGCTGAAAATAAAGGCTATGACGTGCTGCTGTTAGATAGCCCCATTGTAAGTCACCTCATGCAGAAGTTAGAAGGTGAGCATGACAAGGTGAAATTTGCCCGGGTAGATTCCGATTCTATTGACAAACTAATCAAGAAAGATGACGAGGTAGTTTCCAAGCTAAGCGATGAGCAGAAAGAAAAGCTAAAGCCCATTATTGAGGAAAACATTGAAAAGGAGAAGTTTACTGTGCAAATGGAGAGTTTAGATTCTTCTGAAAGTCCTTTTACGGTAACGGTACCAGAGTTCATGCGCAGAATGAAAGAAATGAGTATGACCGGTGGTGGTGGAATGATGGGTATGGGAGACATGCCTGATATGTACAATTTAGTGGTGAATACCAACCACCCGCTGGTTTCCAAAATTTTAGATGAGAAGGATGGGGAAAAACAGAAGCAAATGGTAACCGAGGCTAAAAACCTGGCCCTGCTTTCCCAAAATCTTCTCCATGGAGAGGCCCTCACCAATTTTGTAGAAAATCAGTTTAATCGTTTGTAAACAAAAAAGGGAGGCTCCAGCCTCCCTTTTTTTATGCCCTTTTGCGCCAATAGCCTGTTACATATTTTCTAATTTAGGCCCTCTTAAAAATTCAACGTGAAAAAGTTTTTAGTTCTCTTTAGTGCTGTAATGCTTTTACATGGCTGCGACATTGGCATCAGCGGTAACGGTAAGGTTAAAGAAAAAGCCTGGCCAGTAGAAGAATTTAACGCCATTAAGGCTAGCGGAGCATTGGATATTATCATCCGGCAAGATGGCAACTATAAAGCCATGGTCAAAGCCGATGAAAACCTGCATGAATACATAGAGGTGTACGTGCGTAATGGTACGCTGCATTTAAACACCACCCGCAACATTCGGAATGCAAGGGCTAAGGAAGTTTACCTAAGTGTAGGTGATTTGGAAGACATTGACCTTTCGGGCGCTACAGAGGTGAAAAGCGTAGGTACTTTAAAGGCCAATAAATTAAAACTAGAATGCAGCGGAGCCTCTGAGTTGGATCTGGAACTGGAGGTAGAAGATTTACGAAGCTCCTTATCGGGCGCCAGCCAAATTACCTTAAAGGGGATGGCCAAAGAAGTAGATATTCAGGCTTCAGGAGCCAGTGAATTGGAGTGGTTTGAATTTGAGATTGAGGAGCTAAGCCTGGAAGCCAGCGGAGCGTGTGACGCAGAGGTTTTTGTCACCAAATCATTGAAGGTTGAGCTTTCAGGAGCCAGTGAATTGGAATACAAAGGCCAGCCAAAGCTTGAAAAATCGGCTATTTCAGGCGCTTCCAGCATAGAAAACATAGACTAAACAATCCAGCTAAAACTTTACTCATGGACCAAACTATTTTAGAGCGCGCTAAAAAGTGGCTGCATGAACCTTACGACCAGCATACTCGCCAGGAAACTCAAGCCCTGATTGACGCAGGTGGCGATAACCTTACCGATGCTTTTTACAAAGATTTGGATTTTGGCACCGGAGGTATGCGCGGTAAAATGGGCCCGGGCACCAATCGGGTGAATAAGTACACGCTGGGGGCTGCTACGCAGGGCCTGTGCAATTATTTGCACCAAACCTTTCCCAATGAAGAGTTGAAAGTGGCCATTGCCCATGACTCAAGACACAACTCCAAAGCCTTTGCCCATCAGGTAGCGCAGGTATTTGCGGCCAATGAGGTAAAGGTGTTTTTGTACGAGGAGTTGCGTCCTACACCGGCCCTCTCCTTTGCCATACGTCATTTAAATTGCCAAAGCGGCATTGTAATTACCGCCTCGCACAATCCACCGGAGTACAATGGCTACAAGGTGTATTGGAATGATGGCGGTCAGTTGGTGCCTCCTCACGATAAGAAGGTAATTGAAGAAGTACGTAAAGTACAACCTAAAGACGTACGCTTTGCCAGCGAGTCACCTTTGATAGAATCAGTGGGGAAGGAGCTGGATGAAGCCTACCTGGCCGAAGTACAGAGGCAAAGTTTCTCAAACCTTGGCAAAGAAGACCTCTCGGTTGTTTTTACCAGCATTCACGGCACCAGTATCACTTTAGTACCGCCTGCCATGAAAAATGCAGGCTTTACCCAGGTGCACCTGGTAGAAGAGCAAAGTGAGCCTAATGGCGACTTCCCCACCGTAGAGTCTCCCAATCCTGAAGAAGGAGAAGCCCTAAGCATGGCGCTGGCTTTAGCCGATGAAAAACAAGCCGACATGGTGATAGGCACCGATCCGGATGCAGACCGCGTAGGAATTGCCGTGCGCAACCTGGATAACCAACTGGAGTTGCTCAACGGGAATCAGGCCGCCTCGGTCCTAATTTACTACTTACTGGAGCAATGGCGTGAAAAAGGCTTACTTACCGGTAAAGAGTTTATAGGTAAGACTATTGTTACTACAGATCTGCTGGCCAAAATTGCCGAAGGCTACAAAGTGCCTTGTTATGAATGCCTTACCGGCTTTAAATGGATTGCCGATATGATTCGTAAACTAGAAGGCAAGGAGAAATTTATTGGAGGTGGTGAAGAAAGCTATGGCTATATGGTTTCACATTTTGTGCGCGATAAAGATGCGGTTACCAGCGCAGTAATGCTGGCTGAGGCGGCCGCCCACGCTAAAAGTGAGGGATCTTCTTTTTACAAGAAGCTCATTGAGGTCTACCACAAATTTGGTTTTTATCAAGAAAAACTTATTTCGCTAAAGCGCGAAGGCAAAAAAGGGGCAGAGGAGATCGCCCAAATGATGGAAGATTTTCGTTCTAATACCCCAGCCCAAATTGCCGGTGAGCCAGTGACTTATGTGTATGATTACCAACAAGGCGCCCGAAAAAATTTGCTGAACGGTGAAACCGATGCCATTGACCTGCCGGCCAGTAACGTAGTGCAAATGGTTACGGAAAGGGGTACTAAAATTACCGCTCGCCCAAGCGGCACCGAGCCCAAAATCAAATTTTACATTAGTGTAAATGCCGCCCTTGACAACAAAGACCAGTTTATTCAGGTTAAGCAGAAACTCAACGCTAAAATTGATGAAATTACTAAAGCACTTAACCTGGGTTAAATTATTCTTTATCAGTTTTTTAGCTGTTTTAACAGCCTGTAAATCCAGTGTTGAGGACTCCGAGGGCTCTGCAGTGAAGTCGCAGCTTCCGCTGAAAAGCGGCCGGGCTACCATCATGCTCAATGACAGTACACCCTTGGCCTTTACCTTTACGGTTGACTCCTTAAAAGATGGGGCTCAGCCCTTTGTTATTAAAAATGCGGCAGAGCGCGTGGCGGCAGAGGCTCGTTTCATTAGTACCGACAGCGTGAAGATTACCTTACCGGTTTTTGCCAACTACCTTTTGGCTTACTGGGATGGCGAAACTTTGCAAGGTCACTATCACAACCCTGATGCCGAGAATTACCAACTACCCTTCACAGCAAGTTTTACAGAGGCTGCCCGCTACCCGCTAGACTCACCGGCCTGCTGCTCCATTAATGAAAAGTGGCGGGTGCGGCTTTCGCCCAATACAGAAGGCGAAGACCCGGCCATTGCCTACTTTGAACAAACGGGTGAGAAGGTGACTGGCACCTTTTTAACGGAAACGGGCGATTACCGTTACCTGGAAGGGTCCTTTAGTGGCAACCAATTGCAATTGAGTGCTTTTGACGGAGCGCATCTTTTTTTCTTTTCAGCCCAGGTGCAAAGCAGCCAGCAAATGGAAGGGCATTTTTACAGCGGCCGTTCGTACCACACCACTTGGCAAGCCTTTCGCGATGACGATTTTGAGTTGGCAGACCCTGATACGCTGACCTATTTAAAAGCCGGTTATTCAGAAATGGCTTTTGCCTTTCCTACCTTAAAAGGAGATACGCTTAGCCTAGACGATGAGCGCTTTAACAACAAACCGGTAATCATTCAAATTATGGGCAGTTGGTGCCCCAATTGTATGGACGAAACCCGCTACCTCACTGAAGTGTACCGTCAGTACAAATCACAGGGTTTGGAGGTTGTAGGCCTTACTTTTGAGAGGGCTCGCGATCAATCATCCGCTGAAAAGCGCGCCCAAAAAATGATAACCGATTTAGAAATACCCTACCCGGTATTAATGGCCGGTTACACGCGCGAAGATAAAGCAGCAGAAGCCCTACCCATGCTCAACCACATTATGAGCTACCCAACCACCATTTATCTAGACGCCAATCATCAGGTGCAAAAAATTCATACGGGTTTTTCTGGACCGGGTACTCCCGTGTATGAAAGCTTTGTAGAAATCAACACACTTTTCATTGAAAAATTAATAAACGCTAAAAATTAGAATTGTCTCTTATGAAGAACATTAGTGTAATAGGAGCCGGAACCATGGGCAACGGTATTGCTCACGTTTTTGCTCAGAACGGTTATAAAGTTAGTTTGGTAGATATTTCCAGCGAAAGCCTGAATAAAGGGATGGCTACCATTGAGAAAAACTTAGACCGCCAGGTAAAGAAAGAGGTGATTGACCAAGACACCAAAGAGTCTACGCTTAATAACATCAGTACCCATACCGACTTGAAAACGGGGGTGCAAAATGCCGATTTAGTGGTGGAGGCGGCCTCTGAAAATGTAAATATTAAGCTGAGTATTTTTAAGGATATTGACAGCTTTACCAAGCCTGAGGCGATTTTAGCCACCAATACTTCTTCAATCTCCATCACTAAAATTGCTGCGGCCACCCAACGCCCTGACAAGGTGATTGGCATGCATTTCATGAATCCAGTACCGGTAATGAAACTAGTGGAGATTATTAAAGGTTACGCAACCTCTGATGAAACACTGGATGCTACCGTTAAACTATCGGAAAACCTGGGTAAAGTACCCGTGGCCTGCAATGACTACCCGGGCTTTGTAGCCAACCGCATTTTAATGCCCATGATTAATGAGGCCATTATTAGCCTTTTTGAAGGGGTGGCCGGGGTTAAAGAAATTGACACCATCATGAAATTAGGCATGGCACATCCTATGGGGCCCCTGCAGCTAGCAGACTTTATTGGCCTGGACGTTTGCTTATCAATCCTGAACGTGCTTTATGAAGGTCTGGGAGACGATAAATACGCGCCCTGTCCTTTACTGGTAAACATGGTGACCGCAGGTAAACTAGGGGTGAAATCAGGTGAAGGGTTTTACGATTACGCAGAAGGTCCTAAAAATGCACCTGTATCAGGACAGTTTGCCTGAAGTTAAATTTCAAATTATTACAGCGCCATCCGGAAATCCTCCGGATGGCTTTTTTTAGTATGGAGCTACCAACAATTTTAGAAAAAGCCTGGCAACAAGGCATGAGTTATGCCGCCTATCGCAACTTGATTACCGAATTACGCAGTCAAGATAAAACTACGGGCCCTAACCAGAGTGATGACTTTTTGCGCTACACTGATTTAAACATTGGGCGCATGAATAAATGGGATAAACATTTTAGCCTAAGCCCGGCCCACCAAGAGGCTTTAACCCGTATTTCTCAGCCGGAACGCTGGTTAGTTTTAACCGAAGCCTGGTGTGGCGATGCTGCGCACGTGATTCCCATTTTAGCTAAACTGGCTAATGCAGCCGAGATGGTGGAACTTGGTTTGGTACTGCGCGATGAAAATTTAGAACTGATGGACCAATTTTTAACCAACGGTGGCCGAAGCATCCCTAAGCTCATTCGCATAAATACGCAATGGGAGGTGCTGGGTACTTTTGGCCCAAGGCCTGCAGAAGCTCAGAATTTAATGCTCCAAATGAAGCAAGATGGCGAAGACAAAGCCGAAATAAACAAGGCCTTGCAAATTTGGTACGCACGCAATCGCGGTTTGGCTATAGCCGATGAGCTTCTAGGCATTTAATCACTAGGCTAGGGAAGGGGCAGCGCTTCTTTGTAATTCACAAACATGGTATTAAAAACGCTGTGAATTTGCGCCTTAAACTCTGGTGTAAACACTTTTTCCAGTTCCGTGAGATTAGGTACCAGTTCCTTTTTAAACTTGTAGCATTGTTTCATGGGACCGGCTTCAATCTCTACATAAAAGTACTGCTCAGCACCGTACACAATAATTTTAAAATCTTTGTGAGGAATGGTTCCTACTTGTCTCATGCCTGATGATTTACATGATTTAATACTAGTGCTTTGGCCGCCATTTCACCACTCAACATAGCACCATTTAAACTGGGATTTAGTAACTGATCGCCTGCATTGTATATTCCTTCTTTCACCAGGCTTTGCTCAAAAGGCTGTTCGTTAGCCGGATCTAATACCTGCGGCAAGGCTTTATGAATTTTATACGACTGTAAAAATTCCCAGTCTTGCACGGCCACCCCAAAGCTGGTAGCCAGCTCATCTTTAATATTGCGTATTGCCTCCTTTTGGCTGCTAAATTTTAGGCCGGGCTGCACGCTCACTTGTATTAATTCTTTTTGATTTGATTTAAAGTCGGGACTCAAATTACTAAGCACCGCCAGGTTATTCACTTTGGCGTGCTCACTAGAATTGATGGCAATTAAATTGTCCTTAAAGGGTTTATGAGGAGCCGCAAAATAGAATTGCTCAGTGCTATTCCAAACTTGCTCATCTTGCACTTGGTCACTTACCTGCTCCAGTGGGCAGGCTACAATTATTTGCTGCGCCTTTAAAATCTCACCATCTTGCAAATGCACCTCGCCTGGCTTTACTGCCGCTACTTTAGCATTAAATTTAAATTGGGTGCGCTTTAAGCGCGATTTCATCTGTTTGGGTATTTCCTCAATGCCCCCTTTAGGAATGAGCGCCTGACCTTCTGCAAACATTTTAAAGGTAAATTCAAAAATGCGGGCGCTGGTTTTTAAATCGGGTTCCAAAAAAATACCTGTATAAAAAGGCCTAAAAAAGCGGGTAATAATCTTTGAGCTAAAGCCCAGGTCTTCTAGATACTGCTGTGTTGAAATATTAGGACCGTTAAAAATATCTTCCAAAGATTTCTTTTTAAGCCGGGCGGCCAAATTACCCACTCTAATTTTATCCATAAAGCTGCCCACCGGGCTAAAAGCCATGGGCAGTAAGGCCGATTTATTTCGGGTGGTATCTAAAACCTTAAATCTTTGCTCACCATTAAAGCAAAGCGCACCAGCCTTAAAAGCGGCCGTATTCAATGCCTCCAGGTTCAAGTATTTTTGAGCCATGGGGTAGCTGCTTAATAGTATCTGAAAGCCATGATCTAACTTAAAGCCATCGTGCTCAGAAGTGCGCACCCTGCCGCCCGCGCGATCTTGGGCATCAATCACTAAGGTGTTTAAGTTGTATTCTTCTAGATGTAAAGCAGCGGTGAGGCCGGCTACACCCGCTCCCACAATTAAGGCGTCATATTTAGTCTCAGTCATGCGTAAAGTCTTCAAATAATTTTAGGCAGGGTTCCCGTAAAATTCCGCCCTGGCTTTTCATAGGGCGCCAAGCCGATTCAAATATAGTACTGCTGGTAACAGTAAGTTGTTTAAAATACTGACTAATTTCAGCAATAGAAAGGCCCCAGTACACCTTTTCTACACCCGCCCATGCCGCTGCTCCCGCGCACATGGGGCAAGGTTCACCAGTGCTGTAGAGTGACAGTCCTTTCATCTTAAATTCAGGTGATTGGAAAGCTAAATGCAGCACATTCATTTCCGCATGGCGCAAAGCATTGGCACTTTTTCCTACATCATTGGCAGCGGTCAACACTTGCCCATCGGCATTAACCAAGGTTGCCCCAAATGGCGTGCGAGCTTCTTGGGCTACCTCCACGGCCGCCTGCATAAAATTTTCAAACATGTTGTAAGAACATAGAATATCTTAAACAGTTTTAGTCTCTTTTTGAACAGAGCACCCGCTAAGCTTTTGCCTTTAAAAAGATGTAATTCAATGAAAGTATTAGTAATAGGTTCAAACGGTAAAATTGGCAAACTCTTGGTAAAGGCTTTGGCCGATGCCAATCATGAGCCTTTAGCCATGATTCGTAAAGAAGAGCAGAAAGTAGAACTACAAGCTTTAGGTGGAACACCGGTGCTAGCGGATTTAGAAGGAGATATCTCCAAAGCTTTTGAATCTAAACCTGATGTAGTGGTTTTTACGGCTGGCAGTGGCGGCCATACTGGCAACGATAAAACCCAAAAAATAGATCTTAAAGGTGCCCAGAAGGCCATTGATGAAGCCAAATCGCAGGGTGTAGAACGCTTTATTATGGTATCGGCCTTGGGAGCCAACAAAGCAGAGCAGGCACCGGAGGGTTTAGAGTACTACATGCAAGCTAAAAGCGAAGCCGATCAATATTTGGTGTAGAGTAATTTAGACTATACCATTTTGCGTCCAGGCCAGCTTACCGATGAAAACGGGAGTGGTGCGCTGCAAGCCTCAGAAGAACTAACAGACTGGGATAAACCCATGATTAGTCGTGCTAATGTGGCCAATTTTATCGTGCAAATTATTGACCAGGAAAACACGTACCAAAAGGTGATTGAAATGTTAGATGGCACTACTCCAATTTGTACAGCTTTACAATTGGTATTTTAAAGATTTTGAAGTTGTAGGCAGCGAGGGAGCCACCCTCATTGGTTTTACTGAATCTTCCTTTGGTTTTTACAGTACCATATTCATAGCCTTGGCGCTGCTTATAAATGCATGCACCTTGTTTTATCTCGCTTTTAGCGTGAAATACAAGCTACTCATGAGTGTCAAGGAGTTTTTTGAAGAAAACCCTAAGCTGGCCAGTCTGGCGGGCTTTTGGGGGTACACTGGCTATGGTTTAGCCCCCTTGATTTTAGGAGGCTTATTCACGCTTTCTTTGCTCCTTGGCGATGCCCGCTTTGCGCAGGAGCATGACAGTCTTTTCTATTTTTTGATTATTCAGCCTTTTGGCAAAGCCCTTTTAAGCTTCATAGCCTTGGGTGCCATGTGCTATGGCCTCTATTTTTTTTTAGCGGCTTTCTACCGCTGGCGCAAACCCGTGTAATTTATCGGTTAAACCGATACAGCCTGCAAACTTTCACGCTGCTGCTGAATTTTTGCATCCTGGATGTAATCATCGTACTCCATGAGTTTATCCAAATGGCCGCTGGGTGAAAACTCAATAATGCGATTGGCTATGGTTTGGGTAAAGGTGTGGTCATGGGAGGTGAAGAGCACGGTACCCTTAAAATCACGCAAGGAGTTGTTCAAAGCCTGAATGGATTCCAAGTCCAGGTGATTGGTGGGTTCATCCAGCGTTAAGAAGTTGGCTTCCTGCAGCATCATCCGCGAAAGCATGCAACGCATTTTTTCCCCACCTGATAAAACGCTGGCTGATTTCAAAACTTCTTCACCAGTAAAAAGCATTTTACCTAAAAAGCCGCGTACGTACACTTCGTCCTTGTTTTCAGAATACTGTCTTAACCAATCAATTAGATTGTCTTTGGTGTCAAAAAAATGTTGGTGGGCACTGGGTAAATAGGCGGTGGTGATGGTTTG
>PR_CR_10_Liq_1_inCRDRAFT_1001217_pt1 | contig 14798 bp, 15 predicted proteins | sample PRCRCaboRojoPR_3_FD_10241 | JGI IMG/M metagenome (IMG submission 10241)
CCCACCCGGGTCACGTCAAAGGTCAGCGAACCGCTGCCATTCACCGTCCCGGCACTGAGCTCATCCCCCGCGGCCTTGGCCACGGGCACGGGCTCGCCGGTGAGCATGGACTCATCCACCCGTGACTGGCCCTCGCGCACCTGGCCATCCACGGGGATGCGCTCGCCGGGCCGGACCAGCACCCGGTCACCCACTGCCACCGCGTCTACGTCCACCTCGACCGGCTCGCCATCGCGCATGACCCGGGCGGTCCGCGACTGCAGCCGCAGCAGCCTTTGAATGGCCTGCGATGTCCGGCCGCGGGCGACCTGCTCGAGGTAGCGACCGGCGAGGATGAGGGTGACGATCACGCCGGCGGCCTCAAAATAGCTGCCGGCGGTGCCGGCGGGNAAAAGCCCCGGTACCAGCAGCACCAGCAGCGAGTAGAGATAGGCGGCCCCGGCACCGATCATCACCAGGCTGCTCATGGCCGGCGCGCGGTGGCGCATCTCGGCATAGCCGCGCACAAAGAACTCGCGCCCCGCCCAGAAAACCACCGGAGTGGCCAGCAACCACTCGATGCCGATCCACGCCCGCTCGGGCAGCAGCTGATGGAAAAGCGCCTGCCCGCCGGGCAGATGCCGGCCCATGGCGATGATCACCAACGGCACGGTAAAGAGCGCGGCGATCCGCAGCCGCCGCAACAAAAGGGCCTGTTCCTTGGCCGCCGGGTTGTCCTCATCGGCCTTGCCGCCCGGCGCCTCGGCCCGCTCGGCCCCGTAGCCCGTCGCCTCCACCGCGGCGATCGCCTCATCGGCGGCGGTGGCCGGATCCACCGAACCGTCCAGTTGGATCTGGGCCTTGCCGGTGCCCAGGTTGACGCTCGCGCTCTGCACCCCGTCGACGCCGTTTATCGCCGTCTCGGCACGGCGCACGCAACTCGCGCAGTTCAGTCCCGAAATGGTCAAGTGAGGGTTGGCTCGCTCATGGTCATGCATCGCTAACTGCCGTGTGATGCCTTGATGCTACCCCTCCCCCCCGGGGGTAGGTCAATCGGCAGAAAGCGGCACCCCAAAAGAAAAGGGGGCCCGCAGGCCCCCAAGGTTCCGGATGAGGAGATGGGTCCGGATTACATGCTCTCACGCCAGCTGGCGACGAGCTCGTCGTAGGGCACGGTCTGGCCCTGCGGCTTCTCGTTGTCCAGCGGTGGCTTGGGCGCGCCGGGCTGGTTGAACCAGTACTCGGCATCCCGCTCTTCGTTGAGGCGCGGTCCGCAACGCTCCTGGACACCGGCGCGCTCGAGGCGCTCCATGACCCGGTCCTGCTCTTCGGCCAGGTTGTCCATGGCCTGCTGCGGGGTCACCTCACCGGTGACGGCCGCGGCCACATTGGACCACCACAGCTGAGCCAGACGCGGATAGTCGGGCACGTTAGTCCCGGTATCGGTCCACATCTCGCGATCGGGGCTGCGGTAGAACTCGACCAGACCACCCAGACGCGGTGCCCGCTCGGTCATCGACTCATGCATGATGTCGGACTGACGGATCGGGGTGAGCCCCTCGTGGAACTTCTTCAGCGAGACCACCTTGGAGGTCACGAACTGGGCATACAGCCAGGCCGCCTTGCGACGCTCGGGATCGGCATGCTCGAAGAAGGTCCAGGAGCCGATGTCCTGATAACCCACTTTCATGCCCTCTTCCCAGTACGGGCCGTGGGGCGAGGGAGCCATGCGCCACTTGGGCGTGCCGTCCTCGTTGACCACCGGCGTCCCTTCTTCAGCCATGGAGGCGGTGAAGGCGGTGTACCAGAAGATCTGCTGCGCGATCTGACCCTGGGCCGGGACCGGGCCCGCCTCGGAGAAGGTCATGCCGGAGGCCTCCGGCGGCGCATAGGCATCGAGCCAGTCGATGTACTTGGTCAGGGCATAGACCGCGGCCGGGCCGTTGACCGCTCCACCCCGGGTCACGTCCGAGCCCGCCGGATGGCAGTCCTCGACACGGATACCCCACTCATCCACGGGCAGGCCGTTGGGCAGCCCCTTGTCACCGGCACCGGCCATCGACAGCCAGGCGTCGGTAAAGCGCCAGCCCAGCGACGGGTCCTTCTTGCCGTAGTCCATGTGGCCATAGACCTCACGGCCGTCCAGCTCGCCGGCATGCTCGGTGAAGAACTCGGCAATGTCCTCATAGGCGGACCAGTTGACCGGCACACCCAGCTCATAGCCGTAGATGTCCTGGAACTGCGCCTGCAGATCCTCGCGCTGGAACCAGTCATAACGGAACCAGTAGACGTTGGCGAACTGCTGGTCCGGCAGCTGATACATCTTGCCGTCGGGCGCGGTCACCGCGTCCAGGCCGATGAAATCATCCAGATCCAGGTAGGGCGAGGTGACATCGGCGCCTTCACCGTCCATGTAGTCGGAAAGCGGGATGACCTGGCCGTAGCGATAATGCGTGCCGATGAGGTCGGCATCGTTGACGTAGCCGTCATAGATGCTCTCGCCGGACTGCATCTCGGTCTGCAGGGCCTCGATGACATCCCCTTCACCGATGAGGTTATGGGTGAGGTTGATGCCCGTGATCTCGCTGAAGGCCTCGGCCAGCACACTGGCCTCGTACTCGTGGGTGGCGATGGTCTCGGAGACCACCGAGATATCCATGCCGCGGAACGGCTCCGCGGCGTCGATGAACCACTCGAGCTGCTCGAGCTGCTCTTCGCGGGTCAGCGTGGATGGCTGGAACTCGTCCAGGTACTGCTCGGCAACAGCCATTTGCTCGGCGGTGGCGGCATGGACACTGCCCATTCCACCCACACCCAGGGCGGCCGCAACGGCAAGCGCCGTCCAGGGCCGCATGGCGCTTTTCTGCTGTTTCATTTCGTTCTCCTCCTGGAGGGGATCCATGTGATCCCGGTTTCCAAGGGCAGCGGCACCGGCCCATCCGGCACTTGCCCGGTTGATGCCATGCACCCGGCCCGGGGGCCGGGCGCAAGCCGGTCAGCCCCAGCGCATCATCACCGCTGCATAGGCAACGGAAATGGCCGAGGCAATCAAAAGGCTCGCGTCCGAGAACGCCAGCCAGATGAGATGGATAAACGCCGAGCCCAGCAGGCTCATGAAAAGCCGATCGCCGCGGGTGGTGGGCACCGGCAGAAAGCCGCGCCGCTCGTAGGTGGGGATGACGAACTGCAGTACGCCGAAGACCACCAGCATCACCACAATGGCGGCAAAGAAGATGGCCACCGGCTGCGTCCAGGCCATCCACGCCAGGTTGAATCCCGCATCACCATTCATGCCATTACTCCGATCAGACCCGGCCCAGGGCGAAGCCGCGGGCGATGTGTTTGCGCACGAACCAGATCACCAGCGCCCCGGGCACCAGGGTGAGCACACCGGCGGTGGCCANAAGCCCCCAGTCCAGGCCCGAGGCACTGACCGTCCGCGTCATGGTCACGGCAATGGGCTTGGCCTCGGTGGAGGTCAGCGTGCGCGCCAGCAGCAGCTCCACCCACGAGAACATGAAGCAGAAAAAGGCGGTCACCCCGACACCCGAGCGGATCAGGGGCAGGAAGATCGTGATGAAAAACCGCGGCCAGGAGTAGCCATCGAGATAGGCGGTCTCGTCGATCTCCTTGGGCACGCCGGACATGAACCCTTCGAGGATCCACACCGCCAGCGGCACGGTGAAAAGGGTATGCGCCAGGGCCACCGCGATGTGCGTGTCATAGAGCCCGACACTCTGGTAGAGCTCGAAAAACGGCAGCAAAAACACCGCCGGCGGCGCCATGATGTTGGTCAGCAGCCAGAAGAACAGATGCTTGTCACCCAGAAAGTTGTAGCGCGAAAAGGCATAGGCCGCCGGCAGCGCCACCGTCAGCGAGATGACCACGTTCATCAACACATAAAGCGTTGAGTTGATATAGCCGGGATACCACGTCGGGTCGGTGAATATCTTGATGTAGTTATCCACCGTCAGGTTCTGCGGCCACAGCGAAAAGGTCGAGAGGATTTCCTGGTTGGTCTTCAGCGACATCATGACCAGCCAGTAAATCGGCAGCATCAAAAAGACCAGCCACAGGCCCAGGAAGATGTAACGACGCCTCGAGCCCATCGATCAGCCCTCCCGGTCCATGTTGAGAATGGTCAGATAGAAGACGTAGCTGAAAAGCAGAATGATCAGAAAGTAGACCAGCGAGAACGCCGCCGCCGGCCCCAGATCGAACTGCCCCACGGCCATGGTCGTCAGGCTCTGACTGAGGAATGTCGTGGCGTTGCCCGGGCCACCGCCGGTGAGCACGAACGGCTCGGCATAGATCCGGAAGCTGAAGATAAACCGCAGCAGGATGGCGATCAGCAACACCCCTTTGAGCTTGGGCAGCTCGATGTAGCGGAACACCGCCCAGCGCGAAGCGCCATCGATCCGCGCGGCCTGGTAGAAGGCATCCGGAATGGCCTGCAGGCCTGCGTAACAAAGCAGGATGACCAGCGAGGTCCAGTGCCAGACATCCATCACCAGCACCGTGAACCAGGCATCCAGCGAGTCGCCGGTGTAGTTGTAGTCAAGCCCCAGGCTGTTGAGTGTCACACCGGCCAGGCCCACATCCGGGCGGGCGAAGACCTGCCAGATGGTGCCGACCACATTCCACGGCACCAGAAGCGGCAGCGCCAGCAGCACCAGGGCAAACGACACGCCGATGCCCTTTTTGGGCATGCAAAGGGCAAGGCCGATGCCCAGCGGAATCTGGATGAAAAGCACCGCCGCCGAGAAGATGATCTGCCGGACCAGCGCCCCGTGCAGGGCCGGGTCGCGCAGGACTTCCTTGAACCACTCGGTGCCCACGAAAAACCGCGAGTCCGGCCCGAAGATGTCCTGCACCGAGTAGTTGACCACGGTCATCAGCGGCATGATGGCGCTGAACGCCACGATCAGCACCACCGGCAGGACCATCAGCCACGCCCATTGGTATTCGCGCTTATCCACGGCTATTTCCCTCCACCGACCAGACGATCGTCGGCATAGAGCAGCGCATGCTCCCGGGGGAAGACCACCTCGAGGCCATCGCTGCCAATCTTCTCGGACTCTTCCAGGCGGACATGGAGCTTCTGGCTGCCCAGATAACCGGTGACCAGCTCGTAATCGCCCAGGTCTTCGACGTTCTCGACCTGCACGGTCAGGCCCTTTTCGCCGGCGGCGGCGGTGCGGATCAGCCCCGGGCGGATGCCCAGTTGAAGCAGCCCGCCGGCTTCACCGGCGGCCTGCGCCATGGCCGGGTCCACCGCCACCCGATGGCCTTCGATGAGCGCCTCGCCGCCGTCGACCTGGCAGTCGAAGAAGTTCATCCCGGGGCTGCCGATGAAATAGCCGACAAAGGTGTGCTCGGGGCGCTCGAAAAGCGCCTGGGGGGTACCGACCTGCAGCACCTGGCCGGCCAGCATGACCACCACCTTGTCGGCGAAGGTCAGCGCCTCGGTCTGGTCATGGGTCACGTAGACGAGCGTCAGGTTGAGCTGCTCATGCACCTCGCGGAGCTTGCGGCGGAGCTGCCATTTAAGATGCGGGTCGATGACCGTGAGGGGCTCGTCAAAAAGCACCGCGGCCACGTCCTCGCGGACCAGCCCCCGGCCCAGCGAGATCTTTTGCTTGGCGTCGGCGGTGAGGTTTTTGGCGCGACGCTTTAATACATCCTCGAGCCCCAGCATGCCGGCGATCTGGGTGACGCGCCGCTCGACGTAGTCCTCGCCCATCTTGCGGTTGCGCAGCGGGAAGGCCAGGTTGTCGAACACGCTCATGGTGTCGTAGATGACCGGAAACTGAAAAACCTGGCCGATGTTGCGCTGCTCGGGCGGCAGGGTGGTGACATCGCGGTCGCCGAACATCACCCGGCCCTGGGAGGGCTGGAGCAGCCCCGAGATGATGTTGAGCAACGTGGTTTTGCCGCAGCCCGAGGGGCCCAGCAGCGCGTAGGCGCCGCCGTCTTCCCAGACATGCTGCATGGGCTGCAGCGCATAGTCACCGCCGGGGGCGTACTGATGGGCAAGGTTGTTGAGTTCGATTCGGGCCATTGTCTTATCCGCGCTCGCTTGCCGGCGCCGCCGCCAGGCTGTCTGACCCGTCAAAGGCATAGGCCCGTGCCAGGTCGATATGAATCGGGAACTGCTCACCGGGGTGGGCCTGGTGGACACCGCGTTCTTCCACCACCCAGTCACGGCCGTTGATCTCGACATGGACATAGGTCACCGACCCGGCGATCTCGGCCACCTCGACCCGGCCTTCCAGCGCCACCCGGTCGTCCCCCGCGCCGGTGTAGAGGTGATGCGGGCGGATTCCCAGGGTGTAGTCGCCCGGCGTCAGCTCGCGCATGTGCGCGGGCAGCGGCGCCTTGAACACCCCTTCGGCCTGGAGCTGGCCATCGTCGATGCGCACCGGCATGAGGTTCATGGGCGGGTCGGCAAAGACCTGGGTGACGGTGGTATTGGCCGGATGCCGGTAGCATTCGGCGGTGACGCCATGCTGGACCACCCGGCCTTCGTGCAGCACGGTGGTCTTGCCGCCCAGCACCAGGGCCTCTTCGGGCTCGGTGGTGGCATAGACCACCACGGTGTCCCGGTCGGCAAAGAGGTTGCGCAACTCCGAGCGCAGCCCCTCGCGAAGCTTGTAATCGAGGTTGACCAGCGGCTCGTCGAGCAGCACGAGCCGGGCGTCGCGCACCAGGGCCCGGGCCATGGCGCAGCGCTGCTGCTGGCCGCCGGAGAGCTCGGCGGGCAGCCGGTCGATGAGATGATCAATGCCCAGGCGCTCGGCCTCGGTCCGCACCCGCCGGTCGATCTCGGCCTTTGACAGCTTGGCGAGCTTGAGCGGCGAGGCGATGTTGTCGTAGACGCTCAGCGACGGGTAGTTGATGAACTGCTGATAGACCATCCCCACCGAGCGCTTGCGCACCGGCACCGAGGTCACATCCGTGCCGTCTTCGACCACCCGCCCCGAGTTGGGGGGCTCGAGCCCGGCCATGATGCGCATCAAGGTGGTCTTGCCGGCCTCGGTCAGGCCCAGCAGCACGTTGAACTCGCCGCGCTCGAAGGTCAGGTTGATATCACTGAGGAACACCTCACCATCGACGGTGCGGTTCACCCCCTCCAGGACCAGCCCCATTATGCAGTTGCCCTCTTGTCGTTCTGCCCGGCATACCAGGCGGCCACCCGCTCACGCTCGGCCGGCGTGAGCATCAACCCCAGCTTGCTGCGCCGCCAGATTGCATCCTCGGCGGTCATCGCCCATTCGGCATCCGCCAGATAGCGCAGCTCGGCCTCGTACAGATCGGCCCCGAAGTGCGCTCCCAGATCATCCAGTGACGCCGCCTCCCCCAGGATCTGCTCGGTACGCGTGCCGTAGTTGCGCGCCAGCCGCCAGGCCATGTCCTGCGGCAGCCACGGCCGGGCCGCGCACAGCAGCTCGAGGTAGTGCTCGAAATCACCCCCCGGGATGTCCCCGCCCGGCAACGCCGCTTTGCCGGTCCAGTCGTCGATCGGCGCGCCGAGCAGCGGCGCCACCTGATCCACCGCCTGGCGGGCCAGGGTGCGGTAGGTGGTGATCTTGCCGCCAAACACCGACAAAAGCGGTGCAGCGCTGCTGTCGAGATCGAGGCTGTAGTCGCGGCTCACCGCCGAGACATCCTCTTCGTCGGACTCGTCATAGAGCGCCCGGACGCCGGAGTAGGTCCAGACCACATCCGCCGGCTCGATGCCTTGCTTGAAATAGCGGTTGACCGCATCGCAAAGATACTGGATTTCGTCGTCGCTGGCTTCGGCCTCGGCGGGGTTGCCCTCGTAGGCGACATCGGTGGTGCCGATGAGGGTGAAATGCTGCTCGTAGGGGATGGCAAAGATCACCCGGCCGTCGTCGTTCTGAAAAAGATACGACGCCTCGTGATCGAACATCCTGGGCACGACGATGTGGCTGCCCTTGACCAGATGCACGTCCTTGTCGTCGTTGCGATGCATGGCATCACTGAGCAGTCGTGCCACCCAGGGGCCGGCGGCGTTGATCACCGCCCGGGTGTTGACCCGCGTGGTCTTGCCGCTGACCGTGTCGGTGAGTTCCACCGACCAGTTCTCGTCACTGCGCTGGGCATCGGTGCAGCGGGTCCGGGGCAGCACGGTGCCGCCGCGGGCCTCCACATCCATGCAGTTGAGCACCACCAGCCGCGAGTCCTGGACCCAGCAATCGGAGTACATAAAGCCTTTCTTGAGGCTGTCCTTGAGCGGCTTGCCGGTGTAGTGGGTCTGCAGGTTCAACCCCCTGGAGCCGGGCAGCTTCTTGCGCCCGCCCAGGTGGTCGTAGAGGAAAAGCCCCATGCGGATCATCCAGGCCGGGCGCAGTTCTTTGACATGGGGCATGACAAACCGCAGCGGCCAGATGATATGCGGGGCGATGCCCATGAGCACCTCGCGCTCGGCGAGGGCCTTTTGCACCAGACGGAACTCGTAGTACTCGAGATAGCGCAGCCCGCCGTGGACGAGCTTGGTGCTGGCCGACGAGGTGTAGTTGGCCAGATCGCCCTGTTCGCAAAGCAACACGCGCAGCCCGCGGCCGGCCGCGTCCCGGGCGATGCCCGCGCCGTTGATGCCGCCGCCGACCACAACCAGGTCGTAGGAATCGTTCCGCTGATGATCGGAAGACACGTGCGCCTCTCCTCCAGCCTGTAAGTGGGCGGCTATATTGCCGCCTCTTTATGTTCGGTTTCAAACATACCAGCCGGAAAAGGGGTGTCAAGCGAACATTTTCGCGCCCTAATCGCCGGCCACAGTCAGCCGGCCGCCGTGCTCGGCGAGGATGCGCTGCACCGGCGCAGGGGGCTCGATATCGGTGAAAAGCTCAGCGATTTCAGTGAGATCGCCCACCCGGACCAGGGCATTGCGCCCGAACTTGCTGTGATCGGCACCGAGCAGAACCGAACGGGCATTGCCCATGATGACCTGCAACACCCGAACCTCACGGTAGTCAAAATCGAGCAAGGTGCCGTCGGATTCGATGCCCGAGATGCCCATCACCGCGTAGTCGACCTTGAACTGACGCATGAAATCGATGGTGGCCTCGCCGGTGATGCCCCGATCGCGGTGGCGCACCACGCCGCCGGCGACAATGACCTCGCAGCCGGGGTTTTCGGCCAGGGTGCTGGCGACATTGAGGTTGTTGGTGATCACCCGCAGCCCGCGATGCTCGCGCAGCGCCCGGGCCACCGCCTCGGTGGTCGTCCCGAGGGTGATATAAAGCGACGCCTGGTTGGGGATGCGCGCGGCAATGGCCGCGGCGATGCGCTCTTTGGCCTCGAGATGCAGCACCTGCCGGGCCTGATAGGCGACGTTCTCGACACTCGACGGCAGCCCCGCGCCGCCGTGGTAGCGACGCAGCAGCCCGGCACCACAAAGGGCATTGATATCGCGCCGAATGGTCTGTGCGGTCACCGCGAAGTGCTGTGCGAGCTCCTCGACGGAGACGAATCCCTGTTCCTCGACGAGCTTGAGCATCGCCTGTTGTCGGCGATTGAGCTCAACGCCTGCATAGTCGGCCATCATGGTCGACCCCTCCCCGGATGTTTCGGATTCGAAAATGATCCTTGACATTTAATGGTTGCATTTGATCATACCGGGTTGTTGAACCGGCGCAATCCGGCAGCCGAATCACGCCACAGGAGGGGAGCATCATGGCCGAGCGAAACGGCATCCTGGCCATCGACCAGGGCACGACCAGTTCCCGGGCCATTGTCTTCGATCTGGACGGACAGATCGTCGCCACCGCCCAGCAGGAATTCCCGCAACACTACCCGCAAAGCGGCTGGGTCGAACATGACCCGCAGGATCTGCTCGACAGCACCCTCGAGACCTGCCGCAAGGCACTGCGCTCGGCCAAGGCGGCCGGTGTCCATGCCCGCACCATTGGCATCACCAACCAGCGCGAGACCACCATCATCTGGGATCGCCAGACCGGCACCCCCATTCACAACGCCATCGTCTGGCAGGACCGGCGCACCGCCGAGCGCTGTGCGGCCCTCAAGGCCGCCGGCCACGAGGCGGTGGTGGCCGAGCGGACCGGGCTGCTGCTCGACCCCTATTTTGCCGCCACCAAGATCGCCTGGCTGCTGGACAACGTCGCCGGCGCCCGTGAGCGGGCCCGCAATGGCGAACTGGCCTTTGGCACCGTCGACACCTGGCTGCTCTGGCATCTCACCGGCGGCCAGTCCCACGCCACCGACGCCACCAACGCCAGCCGGACGCTGATATTCGATATCCACCGGCAGTGCTGGGACGACGAGCTGCTGGCGCTTTTCGACATCCCGGCGAGCCTGCTGCCCACGGTGATGGACAGCGCCGATGATTTTGGCACCACCCACGCCGATGCCCTGGGGATGAGCCTGCCCATCCAGGGCATCGCCGGCGACCAGCATGCCGCGGTGGTGGGCCAGTGCTGTTTTGCCCCGGGGATGATCAAAAGCACCTACGGCACCGGCTGTTTTGCGCTGATGAATACCGGCGATCAGGCCGTGCCGTCGAACAACCGGCTGCTCACCACCACCGCCTATCGCATCGACGGCAAGCCCACCTATGCGCTGGAAGGGGCGATTTTCATCGCCGGGGCGGCCATTCAGTGGCTGCGCGACGAGCTCGGCATCATCGCCCACGCCTCGCAGAGCGAGGGCCTCGCTAACGATGCCGAGGCCGAAGGGCTCTACCTGGTGCCGGCCTTTACCGGGCTGGGCGCCCCCTGGTGGGATCCCAACGCCCGGGGCGCCATCTTTGGCCTGACCCGCAACACCGGGGTGGCAGAGTTTGTCCACGCCGCCCTCGACTCGGTCTGTCTGCAGACCGGCGACCTGCTCGAGGCCATGGCCGCCGACTCGGGCACCGCCCAGGCCACCCTGCGGGTGGACGGCGGCATGGTGGCCAACAACTGGCTGCTCCAGCGGCTTGCCGATCTCACCGGTCTGGCGGTGGAGCGGCCCGAGACCATCGAGACCACCGCGCTGGGGGCGGCCTATCTGGCCGGCCTGCGGCATGGACTGTATGACTCGCTGGACGATCTCAAGGCACAATGGTCGCTCGATGAGCGTTTCGAGCCGGCACTGGCCAAAAGCCACCGCGACCATGTGGTCGAGGGCTGGCATGATGCGGTCAGGCGGACATTAACCACCGGCGCCCACTGAGTGGCGCCGGCCAGTGCGAGGAGGATTCATGCAGTATCTCCACACCATGGTGCGCATCAGCGATATCGAGGCCTCGCTGCATTTCTACTGCGGCCTGCTGGGCATGGAAGAAATCAGCCGGCGCGACAGCGAACAGGGCCGCTTTACGCTGATCTTCCTCGCCGCCCCCGATGACGTGGACCGGGCCCGGTCCGACGATCGGGCGCCCATGCTCGAGCTCACCTACAACTGGGACCCCGAGGTCTATGACGGCGGCCGCAACTTTGGCCACCTGGCCTATCGGGTCACCGACATCTATGGCCTTTGCCAGCGATTGATGGACAATGGCGTGACCATCAACCGGCCACCCCGGGATGGCCACATGGCCTTTGTCAAATCACCCGACGGCATCTCCATCGAGCTGTTGCAAAAAGGCGATGCCCTGCCCCCGCAGGAGCCCTGGCAGTCCATGCCCAACACCGGGAGCTGGTAGCCATGAACCCATCGGCGCCCCCGATGACCGACCGCCGACGCGACCTGACCGGGCTTGCCGTGTGGATCGCGCTGGTGGTGGTCACCGCCATGGGCGGTATCTTGAGCCCGCCGGGCGAGTGGTATGCAGCGCTCGAAAAGCCCCCGCTGACGCCGCCGGACTGGCTGTTTCCGGTGGCCTGGACGTTGCTTTATATCCTCATGACCGCGGCCGCCTGGCAGGTCTGGCGGCGCGTCGGGCTGATCGGCGGGCTGGCGGCGTTGTTGCCCTTTGTCGCCCAGCTCGGCGCCAACGGGCTTTGGAGTGTGTTGTTTTTCCAGTGGCATCGACCGGATTGGGCGCTGGTGGATCTGGTGGTGCTGTGGACGCTGATCGGTCTGACCATGCTGCGCTTTCGGCGCATCCACCCGCCGGCCGCCTGGCTGCTCGCTCCCTATCTGGTGTGGGTGACCTACGCCGCCTATCTCAATATTGGCATTATCGCCCTCAACGGCCCGGCGCCGCCGGGCTGACCCGGCGGGTTATTCGCCCTCGATCCGGGCCTGCCACTCCGCTTCGGTGAACTCCAGCCCCTCCCGCTCCCAGGGCGGGACCGGGGTGAACACCTCGACGAGAAAATCCACAAACGCCCGGACCTTGCGCGAGAGATGCCGGCGATGGGGGTAGAGCAGGAAATACGCCGAACTCTCGTGGGGGTATTGGGGCAGCACCGGCACCAGCTCGCCCCGGCGGATGGCGGGCATCACCAACCAGGTGGAAAGCCGGGCCAGCCCCACCCCGGCCAGTGCGGCCTCATAGAGCGCATCGGCGGTATTGGCCCGGAAGTTGCCGTTGACATGCAAAACCCGGTGGCCCTTCTCGGCATCCTCAAAGGCCCAGTCGTTGAACTGCGAGACCTCATAGAGGGTCAGGCAGTTGTGATCGAGTAACGCCTCGGGCGTGGTCGGCTTGCCGAACTGCTCGATATAGCTGGGTGCGGCACAGATAATGCGGCGGTTGACGCAAAGCCGCCGGGCAATCAGTGAGGGGTCTTCCATCTGCTCCCGCCACTGGATGGCCACATCGATCCCTTCCTCGATCAAGTCCACCTGCCGGTCGGTGAGCTCGAACTCGATATTCAGATCCGGATAGCGGTCGAGGAATTCGTTGATCCGGGGCAGGACCTCGACCCGGCCAAAGGCCACCGTGGCGGCCACCCGCAGGGTGCCGCGGGGGTTTTCATTGAGCGCGGTGACCGCCTCTTCGGCCTCTTCGATTTCCTGGATGATGCGGCTGCAGCGATCATAGTAGGCATGGCCCACCTCGGTGAGGCTCACCCGGCGGGTGGTGCGGTTGAAAAGCCGTACCCCCAGGCGATCCTCGAGCCGGCGTATCTGCTTGCTCACCGCCGATGGGGTGAGATCCAGGTCGCGGGCCGCGGCGGAGAAACTCCCCTTGTCCACGGCCCGGACGAACATGTGCATTTCCGCGGCCCGATCCATGTCTATTCGTTCCTATCGTTCAAGAATACTGTTCCAGTCTGCCGGATTATCTTTTTCTGGGCACAGGATAGCCTAACTCTTGCAATGACTCACCAGGGAGATGACAGCATGCAGGCCGAAAAGATCAGTCACTCAGAAATCGATGCCGCCCTGCGCCAGGCAGAGATGATTCGCAGCGCCTATATCGCCGGCGCCTGCAAATCGCTGGTCCACCGGGTCCGCCAGGGGCTTGGCGACCGCGCGGCCGCCGGCCACGGCCTCGCCAGCCGCTAACCCCCCAGCAACGCCCGCAGCGCCCACAGGGTGACCATGCCCGCCACCAGCGTGGCGATGGTCCCCTGGGTGCGCCAGGCCACCGCGGCGGCCAGCAGGCCCGCCGCCAGCCGCGGGGCATCGATGCCCCCTTCGGCCTGGAACTGGACAAGCCCCGGCAGCACCAACGCGGCAAAGACCGCCGGCGGCACGTAGTTAAGCGCCCGCCGGACCAGATCGGGCATGTGCAGCCCCCGGCCAAAGACCAGAAACGACCCCCGCCAGAAAAACGTCCCGGCCCCGATCGCCAGCACCACCCACCACACCGGATCAGGCATGGGGTCTCCAGCGTTCGGCCACGACCCCGGTGGCAATCCCGGCCACGGCCCCCAGCGTCAGTCCCAGCCCCGCCGGCAGGCTTGCCCCGGCCACGGCAATGGTGCCGGCCACCGCCGCGGCCAGTAGCCCCGGGAGGCTGCGAATCGACATCACCAAAAGCGCCAGAAAGATGAGCGGCACAAAAAACCCCAGCTCCCAGCCCGCCGGCACCGCCGCCCCGGCCCAGTAACCAAAGGCCGTGGCGATCTGCCAGACCCCCCACAGGGGCAGCGCCGCGCCCAGATAAAAGCAATGCCCCGCCAGCAGCGGCCGGTCATCCATCACCCGCGAGATGGTCAGCGCATAGGCCTGGTCGGTGAGCAGATAGGCCATCAACGACCGGGTCGGCCCCGATGCCTGCTGGAAATGCGGCGCCAGGTGGGCGCTGTACATCACCATCCGCAGATTGATGAGCAGCGCGGTGACGATAACCAGCGGGACCGCCGCGCCGGCATCGAGTAGCTGGATGCTGGCAAGCTGCGAGGCACCGGCAAAGATCACCACCGACATCCCCATGGTGACCCACGGCCCCAGACCGGCATCCAGCCCGGCCACCCCGGCGGTCACGCCAAACGGCACGATCGCCGCCACCATCGGGGCGACCGCCTGCAAACCGGCGACAAAGGCGGCCCGGCCGGTTGTCATCAGGCAGCCGGTGGCTGGGTCTCGACAAACGAGGGGCGCTGACTGATGCGATCGAGCCACTCGGCGGTGGCCGGATGCTGCTCGCGCCAGGGCAACTCGGCGGCAAANCGNNANTCCAGCCAGGCCAGGGTCACTGCCTGGGCCAGGCTGCCAAGATCCGGCTTGCCATCGCCGTCCACATCCACCGCCTCGGCAATGGCATGGGCCGAGCGCTCGAGGGCAGCGGCCCGCCGACGGGTAAGCGCGGTCTCGGGGTCGCCATGGCGGCGCTCGGTGATCACCCCCACGCCGGCATCGATGCAGCCCAGGGCCTGGCCCAGCCGGGCATGGACCTGCTCGACATTGTCCCGGCCCATCAGCCGTGGCTCGGGATACCGGCGCTCGAGAAAGAGCAG
>PR_CR_10_Liq_1_inCRDRAFT_1001218_pt1 | contig 14792 bp, 17 predicted proteins | sample PRCRCaboRojoPR_3_FD_10241 | JGI IMG/M metagenome (IMG submission 10241)
CAGGCGCGCCTACCGCGTGGCGAACGGTCACCCGCTCATGGCGCGGATCACGGTGATGGGTTGTTCGCTCAACGGCGTGATCGCCGCCTTCTGCGTGGACCAGCCCGCGCTGGAGGCCACGGCCGCCGCGCTGGCCGCCTATGGCCTCGCCGGCGAGACCGCCGGCGCGCATGCGGCGGGACCGGGCAGCTTCCAGCCGGCCTTCCTCGATGCGCTCCATGCCCAGACCGCGGCGGTGCTCGACGCCGGCGCCCGGATCGAGCCGGTCGGATGATCGGGGCGGTCTATGTCGTGACCGATCCCGAGGCGCCCCTGCCGGTCGCCGAACAGGCCCGCGCCGCGGCGCGGGGCGGCGCCTGGGCGGTGCAGCTGCGGGACAAGCGCGCCGCGGACGCGGAGATGGCACAGCTGGCCTCGGCGCTGCTGGCCGCGCTCGCCCCGCTCGGCGTGCGCGTCTTCGTCAATGATCGGGTCGAGGTGGCGCGCGCCACCGGCGCGGATCTGCATATCGGCCAGGGCGATGGCGACCCGCGCGCTGCGCGGGGCCGGATCGCCCCCACGGCGCTGCTTGGCCTGTCCGTCGAGACGGTCGCGCAGTGCGCCGCGATCCCGGCGGGCGTGGCCTATATCGGCGCCGGCCCGGTCCGGGTCACGGCGACCAAGCCCGACGCGGCCGCGCCGGTCGGCATCGCGGGCCTGGCGCGGATCGCCGCCGCCGCGCCGGTTCCGACGATCGCCATCGGCGGTCTCGCCGCCGCCGACATCCCGGGGCTCAAATCCGCCGGCGCGACCGGTCTCGCCGTTGTCTCGGCGGTCAGCCGCGCCGCCGATCCGGAGGCGGCGACACGGGCGCTTGTCGAGACATGGAGGCGGACATGATCCCGAACATCCTGTCCATTGCCGGCTCCGACCCGTCCGGCGGGGCCGGGATCCAGGCCGATATCAAGGCGATCTCGGCCAATGGCGGTTATGCCATGGCCGCGGTCACCGGCCTGACCGCGCAGAACACCACCGGCGTGCGCGACGTGGCCCTGGTCGNGCCCGGCATGGTCGCCGGCCAGATCGCCGCGATCCGCGAGGATATCCGCATCGATGCGGTGAAGATCGGCATGCTGGGCAGCGCCGCGATCGCGGAGGCCGTGGCCGGCGCGCTGGCGGGGCTGGAGGCCCCGGTGGTGCTCGACCCGGTGATGGTCGCCAAGGGCGGCGACCGCCTGCTGGCGGCCGATGCCGTCGCGGCGGTGCGCGACCGCCTGCTGCCGATGGCGACGGTTCTGACGCCCAACCTGCCCGAGGCGGCCGATCTGCTTGGCGGGGCCGAGGCCGGGAACCGCGACGCGATGGCGCCGCAGGCCGCGGCGCTGCGTGCGCTCGGCCCCTCGGCGGTGCTGCTCAAGGGCGGGCATCTGTCCGGGGCGGACTGCCCGGACCTGCTCGAGACCGCCGGCGACGCGCTCTGGCTCGAGGGGCGGCGCCACGCCACGCGGAACACCCACGGCACGGGCTGCACCCTCTCGGCGGCGCTTGCCACCGGGCTCGGCCATGGCCGATCCCTGGCCGGGGCCGCCCGCATGGCCAAGGCCTATGTGGCCGCCGCCATCGCGGCCGCCGGGGCGCTGGGCGTCGGCACGGGTCACGGGCCGGTGCATCATTTCCATGCCATGACCACGAAGGAGACGACCGCATGACCCCTCCGTTCCGGGACCAGACCGTTCTCGTCACCGGCGCGGGCCGCGGGCTTGGCGCCGCCATCGCCCGCGCCTTTCACCGCGAAGGCGCCCGCGTCGCGATCAACTATCGTCGAAGCGGCCCGGCCGCGGAGGCCCTGGCCGAGGCGCTGGGCACCGGTGCGGCGGCGGTCAGGGCCGACGTGACCGACCCGGACGCGGTCTCCGACATGGTCGCGGAGGTCGCGGCGCGTCTCGGCCCGCCGACGGTCCTGGTCCACAACGCGCTGGCGGATTTCTCCTTCGACGGGGACGCGCGGGCGCATCTCGACCGTCTGGCCTGGGAGGACGTCGCGGCCCAGACGCAGGTGGCCGTGGGCGGCGCGCTCAACGCGATCCGGGCGCTGCGCCCGCATTTCGAGGCCGCGGGTGGCGGCCGCGTGGTGACGATCGGGACCAACCTCGTCCAGAACCCGGTGGTGCCCTATCACGACTACACCGCCGCGAAGGGCGCGCTGCTGGCCTTCACGCGCACCGTGTCCAGGGAACTCGGGCCACTGGGCGTCACGGTCAACATGGTGGCCGGGGGGCTGTTGCGGACAACGGATGCCAGCGCCGCCACGCCGGAACCCGTCTTCGACATCATCGCGGAGCAGACGCCGCTCGGCCGCGTCACCACGCCGGAAGAACTGGCCGATGCCGTGCTTTTCTTCGCCTCGCCCTGGGCGCGGGCGGTGACGGGGCAGACCCTGGTGGTCGATGGCGGGCTGGTCTGCGGCTGAGAGGATCGCGCACGGGCCGGCGCCGGCGCTCAGCGCAGGGTGGCGTCGAACTCGATGACCGTGCGCCCGTGGTCGCGGGCCGGTGAGACGGCGATCTTGGCGTTGGAGACGCCTTCGCCGGAAAACTCGATGGCGCCGTTCAGCGCCGCGCTTTCCGACTTGTAAATGTCGTAGGCGCCGACTTCCAGCGCCGTCCGCCATTCCGTCATCAGCGCGTCCGGTTCCTCGGCCGTCGCGATCGAGAACATCCGCACGGACGAGCCGATCTCGCGGTCCGAGAGCACCTCGGCGTCGGCGGGCAGGCGCAGCACGCCGGGCACCCAGCTCTGGACCCAGCCCTGCACCTGTTCCTCGGCCGAGAGAAGCGCCGAGGTCGAGAGCACGATCGCCGCGGCGGTCACCATCTCGCGCACCCGCATGGACCTGGCCAGGCGGCGGCGGATCTCGCGCGGGGCGGCGGGCGGCGTTATACCGGCAGAGGCCATGCCGGGCAGGGCGGTCGCTGTCAACATGCGGCAATCCTAGGCGGTCGGTCGATCACGTCAATTCCGCTCGGCAATCTTTCGCCGGGCCGCCGGCGGGGGTGCGCGGCTCAGCGCATCAGGATCACGGGCACCTTGCAGGAGCGGATCATCTCGGTGGTGGTCGAGCCGATCAGCAGCGACCGCACGCGGGAATGGCCATAGGCCCCCATGACGAGAAGCTCGAAGCCTTCCGAGCCGGTCATCTCGGCCAGCACCTTCTCGGGTTCGCCGGGGCGGAGCCGCGTCTCGGCCGTGATCCCCCCGGCGGCCAGCGTCGCGGCGGCATTGTCGAGCGCGGTCCGCGCCTCCGCCGTGTCGGCACCGGCGTAGACGAGCGTGACCGCCAGCCCGGCGAAAAGCGGGCTGCGCGCCATGAAGTCCACGGCCTTCAGCGCCGAGGCCCCGCCGTCGAAGGCCACCAGCACCCGGCTGATGGGCCGGAAGGCGCGGTTGGCCACGAAGACCGGCTTGTGGCTGGCGCGCACGATCCGTTCCAGGTTGGAGCCGACATGCTCCATCGCCGTGGCGGCGGCCTCGCCGCGCTTGCCGATCACGATCATGTCGGCGGTGTCTTCCTTGGCGGTGATCGTCTCGACCAGGTCGCCCTGGCGCAGCCGCGTCTCGACCTCTATGTCGCCGTCGCCCTCGATGATGGCCTTGGCATCCTCGAGGATGGCGCGGCCGTGTTCATGCGCCAGCTTGGCACGCGCCGCGTCCAGTTCGCTCAGCTGCTCGAGCAGCCGCGAGCGCGCGCCGAGCCGGATCGCCCCGCTCAGGTCCTGTTTCTCCGGGGCGTCGCGGCGGCCCATGACATGGTATATCTTGACCTTGGANCCGGTCCGCTCGGCGATCCAGGCGGCGTGGTGGCAGACGCTTTCGGAATAGGCCGAGCCATCCACCAGCGCGATGAGTGTGCGTGTCGTCATGTTATCTGTCCTCAGTGGCCGAGCAGCTCGTCCATCGCGCCGGGCTTGTCATGTATGGCGAGCCGGTCGACGATGGTTTCGGAAGCTTCGTTGAGCCCGATGATCTCGACCTCCGCGCCCTCGCGGCGGAACTTGAGCACGGCCATGTCCAGCGCCGCAACCGACGAGATGTCCCAGATATGTGCGCGGCTGACGTCGATCGTCACGCGCTCGGGCGCCTCCTTGAAATCGAAGGCGCGCATGAAGTCCTCGGACGAGGCAAAGAAGAGCTGCCCCTCGACGAAATAGGTGCGGTGGCTGCCGTCGGGGGTGATCGTCGTGCGCACGCGGAAGAGCTGCGCGATCTTCCAGGCGAAGAACAGGCCCGACAGCAGCACGCCCACCAGCACGCCGATGGCGAGGTTGTGCGTGTAGACCACGAAGAAGACCGTTGCCAGCATCACGATGGACGACGAGCGCGGGTGGTCGCGCAGGTTCCGGATCGACGACCAGGAAAAGGTGCCGATCGAGACCATGATCATGATCGCCACCAGCGCCGCCATCGGGATGATCGCGACGATATCGCCGAGCGCCACCACCATGATCAGCAGGAAGACCCCCGCCGCGAAGGCCGAGAGCCGCCCGCGCCCGCCGGATTTCACGTTGATGATGGACTGGCCGATCATGGCGCAGCCGGCCATGCCGCCGATGAAGCCCGTCGCGGTGTTGGCGAGCCCCTGGCCGATGCATTCCTGGTTCCGGTCCGAGCCGGTGTCGGTCAGGTCGTCCACGATCTGCTGGGTCATCAGGCTTTCGAGCAGCCCGACCACCGCGACCGCCACCGAGTAAGGGAAGATGATCTGCAGGGTCTCGAGATTGAGCGGAATGTCGGGGATCAGGAAGACGGGCAGCGTGTCGGGCAGCGCGCCCATGTCGCCGACGGTGCGCACCTCCCAGCCCATCAGGACGGTCAGCCCCGTCAGCACGATGATCGTCACCAGCGGCGAGGGCACGGCCGTCGTCAGGCGCGGGAACAGGTAGATGATCGCCAGCCCGGCGGCGACCAGCGCATAGGTCAGCATCGGCACCTTGGAGGGGTCGAGCTCGGGCAGCTGTGCCATGAAGATCAGGATCGCGAGGGCGTTGACGAAGCCCGTCATGACCGAGCGCGAGACGAAGCGCATCACGTAGCCGAGCTTCAGGAACCCCGCGCCGATCTGCAGCAGCCCCGCCAGGACCGTTGCCGCCAGCAGGTATTCGAGCCCGTGATCGCGCACCAGCGTGACCATGAGGACGGCCGTGGCGGCCGTCGCGGCCGAGATCATGCCGGGCCGGCCGCCCGCGATCGCCACGATCACCGCGATGGAAAACGAGGCGTAGAGCCCGACCTTGGGGTCGACGCCGGCGATGATGGAAAAGGCGATCGCCTCGGGAATCAGCGCCAGCGCCACCACGAGGCCGGAAAGGAGGTCGCCGCGAATGTTGCTCGTCCATTCGCGCCGGTAGGCGTTCAGGGAAATCATGGGAAGATCAGCTGTCCTTGGGCCGCGTCGCGGGCGATGCGGTCTTGCTTGGGTAGGTCGTTCTGCTTGTTTGTCCGGCGGATCGGCGGCCGGAAGAGCCACCCGGAGCGGCCTCCGGGTCCATGTTTGCTGCGGCGCAGCATACAGGCCGCGCCGCGAAGCGCAACCGGGTCTTCGCCGGGCAGGGTGGCGGGGCGGGACGGCGGCGCCTCGCGCATCCGCGGCCTGCGGGGAATTCCCGATGGCCGGGGGGCACCGGGCGCGCTAGGCTTTTGCCGACGGCACGACACGAGGCACGGTTCATGAAGAGATTCACGGCTTTGGTCCTGGCCGCGGCGCTGCTGCCCTGCGCCGCCCTGGCCCAGGAAGATCCCCCGGCGGACGACTTCGCCTGCGACTGGCTCGGCGCGGCCGCCTTCGACCTGATGCAAGCCCGGCAGAACGGCGTGGCGCTCGACATGGCCGCCGAGCGCGTGACCGGGTCGGTGGCCGAAAACGTCGTCTACGCCAGGGAAACCCGCGCCATGCTGCGCCAGCTCGCCACGATCGCCTACCGCGCCGAGCGCGAAGGCGACGAGGCCGCCCGGCAGCGCGCGGCCGAGCGGTTTCGCGCCTCCGTCGTCACGGCCTGCAGGAACAGCGGGCAGGGCGGCGGCTGAGCCGCGGCCGGCGCGTCAGCGCGCGGCTTCCATCAGCGCGGCGAGGTCGGCCGCGTCCAGCGCCACGGGGTTCGCCTTCATCGACGAGGAACTGGCCGCGGCCTCCGCCGCCGCCGCGCGCTGCTCGGCGCCGATCCCCATCTTGTCGAGTCCGCCGAGCCCGTTGGCGCGCACCCAGGCGGCAAGCGTGTCGAAGGCCGCGCCGGGGGCGCAGCCGAGCGCCCCGCCGATCCAGCCGCGGACCTCGTCGATGCGCCGCGCCAGCGCCGGGTCGCGGCCGTGCCGCGCGTTCGCGGCCAGGCCATGGGGCAGCAGCGTGCCGCAGATCGCGCCATGCGCCGCGCCGCTGAGCCCGCCGAGGGGGCCGGCGAGCCCGTGCACGACGCCGAGCCCCGCATTGGCCAGCGCCATGCCGCCGGAAAGGCTGGTCAGGGCCATCGCGTCGAAAGCCGCCGGGTCGGGGCGGTCGGCCAGCGTGACGAGCGCCCCGAGCCCGGCCGGGATCGCGTCCCGGCAGATCGCGTCGGTCAGCGGGGTGGCGCGGCTGCTGATATAGGGCTCGATCACCTGGGTCACCGCGTCGAGTCCCGACGCGATCAGCACGGGGCGTGGGCAGCTCTCGACCAGGGACGGATCGACCACCGCCAGGCGCGGCAGCATCGCTAGGCTGCGCAGGCTGACCTTGCGCCGCTGCGCGGGCACCGCGATCACCGCGTTCCGCGTGACCTCGGCGCCGGTCCCGGCCGTCGTGGGCACCGCGATCATAGGCAGCGGTGCGGCCTCGAGCGGCAGACCCCGGCCGACGACCTCGAGATGGTCGAGAACCGGCCGGGTCGCGGGCACCAGCGCGGCGATGGCCTTGCCCGTGTCGATGACCGAGCCGCCGCCGATCGCCACGACCGTGTCGGCGCCGGCCTCCCGCGCCGTGGCGATGCCGGCCTCGATCGCCGCGAGATCGGGTTCCCCGGCAACGCCAAAGGCGGTGACGGCGCAGTCCTGCGCGGCGAGGCCGTCCGACAGCCAGGCGACGCGCTCGGGCCGGCTGCCGGTCACCAGCAGGATCCGCCGGCCGATCCGGGCGACCGCGTCCGAGATCCCGGCGGCGGTGCCGCGCCCGAAGCGGATCTCCGTTGCCGTGGCGAAACTGAAACTGTCCCTGGTCATCTGCGTTCCCATTGCTTCCGGTCCTGGGGCGGGTAGCACGGGCGGTCCCCGATGCGCCAGCGCCGCGTCGCGCGCGGCCCCGGCTTGACACCCGGCGCGGGGGGCGTATAAGGCGCACCCATCGGGGCCACGCGGCCCCGTGTTTCATTTGGTGTTGGCGGCCCCCGCAAGGGGATGCCTGTCGCCCTTCGGGGAAAGGACAACGCCCTTCGACATATCAGAAGGAGATCAGACGGTGAGCAAACGCACCTCTGCCAAGTACAAGATCGACCGCCGCATGGGCGAAAACATCTGGGGCCGTCCGAAAAGCCCCGTCAATCGCCGCGAATACGGCCCGGGCCAGCACGGGCAGCGCCGCAAGGGCAAGATGTCCGACTTCGGCCTGCAGCTGCGTGCCAAGCAGAAGCTCAAGGGCTATTACGGCGACCTGACCGAAAAGCAGTTCCGCCGCATCTACGCCGAGGCCGAGCGCAAGCGCGGCGACACCGGCGAGATCCTGATCGGCCTGCTGGAAAGCCGGCTCGACGCGGTCGTCTACCGCGCCAAGTTCGTGCCGACCGTCTTCGCGGCGCGCCAGTTCGTGAACCACGGCCACGTGCTCGTGAACGGCAAGAAGGTCAACATTCCCTCCTACCGCGTCAAGGAAGGCGACGTGGTCGAGGTGCGCGACAAGTCCAAGCAGATGGCGCTGGTGCTCGAATCCGTCGGCCTGGCCGAGCGTGACGTGCCCGACTACATCGACGCCGATCATTCCAAGCTGACCGCCACCTTCGTGCGCACCCCGCAGCTGGCCGACGTGCCGTACCCGGTGATGATGGAACCGAATCTCGTCATCGAATTCTACGCGCAGAACTGATCCGGCCCGCCGGATCCCGTTTTCCGAGGCCGCGCCCGCCGGGCGCGGCCTTTTCTGTTGCGGGGCCTGCCATGGGCCGCGTTGCCGCGGCCACGGTCCGGCGGTAAGGGAAAGCCATGCAGACCGATCGCCACACCGCCCTGGCCAGCCTGATCGTCATCGTGACCGGCACGCTCTGGGGGCTGTACTGGCTGCCCGTGCGCCGCCTGGCCGAGCTGGCGCTGCCGGGCGCCTGGGGCACCCTGGCCATCGTGGCGGCCGCGGCGCTGCTGCTCGCGCCGGTGGCAATCGCGCGCCGCGACCGGCTCGGCCGCGCCGACCCGCTCGCCCTGGGCGCGGTGGCGCTGGGCGGTGTGGCCTTCGTGCTCTACTCGGTGGGCTTCGTCTACGGGCGCGTGGCGATCATCATCCTGCTGTTTTTCCTCACCCCCGTCTGGAGCACCCTGATCGGGCGCTTCCTGATGGGCTGGTCGGTGCCGCGGCTGCGGCTCGCGGCCATCGCGGTCGGCCTCGTGGGGCTGGCGGTCATGCTGGGCGCAGACGGCGCGGTCCCGGTGCCGCGCGGGGCGGGGGAATGGCTTGCGCTGCTGTCGGGGCTGCTCTGGTCGGTGGCGACGACGGGCATGCGCGCGCGCCCCGGGCTGGCCCCGCCCGAGGCCGCCTTCGTCTTTGCCGCCGGCGCCACGCTCGGCGCGCTTGCATTGGCCCCGATGCTGGAGCCCTGGCCGTCGGGCCTGCCGGTGGCCGCGCTTGGCCCGGTGCTGGGCTGGGCGACGCTTGCCGGGGGGCTCTGGTGGGGGCTGTCGATGGCGGGGCTGATGTGGGCCACCCCGCGTCTGGATCCCGCGCGGGTCGGCATCCTGCTCATGTCCGAGGTGCTGGTCGGCGCGGTCTCGGCCGCGCTCATCGCGGGCGAGGCGCTGGGGCCGCTGGAGATCGTCGGCGGCATCCTGGTGCTGGTGGCCGGTCTGCTGGAGGTCTGGCCGATCCGCCGCCGTGGCGGCGCGGCGCCGGGCTGATCAGGCCGCGGCCGCGCGCAGCGCCGGCTGGTCGATCAGCCAGTCCGTCAGGACCGCGCCGATCCACATGCAGAACAGCGCCAGCCAGGCCGTGGCCACGAAGATGGACCCGCCCGTGACGCCGTTGCCGATGGCGCAGCCCCCGGCCAGCATCCCGCCGAAGCCCATCAGCGCCGCGCCGAAAAGCGCCCGCCGCATCGGGCCGGCCCCCTCGAAGCCCTGGACCTTGAGCTCCCGCCCGGCCAGCGCGGCGAGGAAGGCGCCGATGAAGACGCCCGGCACCAGGCCGATGTCGAAATCCAGAAGCGCGTTGCCTGTCAGGAAGAACATCAGCGTGTTGGCCGACGGACCCGTGAAGGTGGCGCTTTCCACCTGGGTCGGTTCGAAGCTGACCTGGCTGAGCGCGTAGGTGAGCCCCCAGCCGAGCGCCACCGCGAAGCCGACGCCCGACGCCATGAAGAGCACCCGCGGCCCGATGCTGTTCTTCTTGGCCAGCACCAGCGCCAAGAGCGCCGTCGCCAGACCCAGCGCAAGCCCGGTGCCCTCGGGCAGGCCGAGCCACGGGACGAGGTCGATATTCTTGCCGCCCGGCGTGATCCAGAGTGCCGCCAGCCCGTCGCGGACCGGCGCCAGCCAGCCCTGAAGGCTCATCTGCGCGACGACCGCGAAGACCAGGCCCGAGACGAGCGAGCGCAGGTTGCCCGTCGCCGCCAGGACCAGCAGCCGGCCCGAGCAACCGCGGGCCAGGACCATGCCGGCGCCGAAGAGCAGGCCGCCGATGATCGCCCCGGAAACGGAACCGGGCACGGCCATGATCCGCGCCTGCTGGGAATCGAGCAGCCCCGCCATTTCCGCACCCTGGACCCAGACCACGGCGGTCGAGAAGGCCAGCAGCCAGACCGACATGCGCGGCCCCAGCCGGCCGCGCGCGAACTCGACCGTCGAGGCGCGCAGGCAGAAGGCCGACCGCTGCGCCGCGATGCCGAACACGATGCCGGTGATGAGCCCGAAGAACGCGGCCGTGCCGGGTTCGCCCAGGGTTTCCACGATGGCGATCAGGTCCATGAGGGGTCTCCGTAACCGTTCCGGGCCTCTTGGCCCAAAGCATCGCCCCGCGCCTTGATCCAGATCAGAGGCCCGGGCGCTTTGCACTCGCGCGCGGGGCGGAAACGGGGTAATTGGAACCCATGTTGCTGACCAACCACAGACGCAAGGTGCCGCTGGACGAGGCGCGGGGCTACCCGTTCTTTCGCCGGCCGGTGTTCCTGCTCTACCTGATGGCGGCGGCGATGCCGATCGCCTTCGCCACCTGGTCGGCGCTGCTCAACAACTTCGTGATCGAGGCGGCGGGCTTCACCGGCGTCGAGATCGGCTGGCTGCACACGGTCCGCGAGATCCCGGGATTCCTGGCCATCGGGGTGATCCTGCTGATCATCCTGATCCGCGAGCAGGTTCTCGCGGTGATCTCCCTGGTCGCGCTCGGTGCCGGCACGGCGGTGGTGGCGCAGTTCCCGGAATTCTCGGGGCTGCTGATGACCACGCTGATCAGCTCGATCGGGTTTCACTACTACGAGACGGTCAACCAGTCGCTGCAGCTCCAGTGGATCGAGAAGGAGAACGCGCCGCAGACGCTGGGCTGGATCGTGGCGATCGGCTCGGGGGCGTCGCTCTTCGCCTACGCGGCGCTGGTGGTCACCTGGAAGGCCTTCGACCTGTCCTACAACCTGGTCTACATGCTGGCGGGCGGCATCACGGTGGCCATCGCCCTCTATTGTTTCCTGGTCTTCCCGCAATTCGAGGCACCGAACCCCCAGCACAAGAAGATGATCCTGCGCCGGCGCTACTGGCTTTACTACGCGCTGCAGTTCATGTCGGGGGCGCGGCGGCAGATCTTCGTGGTCTTCGCCGCCTTCATGATGGTGGAACGCTTCGGCTTCGAGGTGCACGAGGTGACCGCGCTCTTCCTGATCAACTTCGTCGCCAACATGGCCTTCGCGCCGTTGATGGGCCGGATGGTCGCCCGCTTCGGCGAGCGCCGCGCGCTGGTTTTCGAATATGTCGGGCTGACCGCGGTGTTCCTCGCCTATGGCGGGATCTACTATTTCGGATGGGGCGTCGTTCTGGCGGCCGCGCTCTATGTCCTCGATCATCTCTTCTTCGCGCTGGCCTTCGCGCTCAAGACCTATTTCCAGAAGATCGCCGACCCGGCCGACATCGCGCCGACGGCGGCGGTGGCCTTCACGATCAACCACATCGCCGCCGTGACCCTTCCGGCGGTGCTCGGCTATCTGTGGATCACGGCGCCGCAGTCGGTCTTCCTGCTTGCCGCCGGGATGGCGGTGACGTCGCTGGCGCTGGCGCTGATGATCCCGCGTCATCCGGGCCCCGGCAACGAGACGATCTTCGCGCCGCTCCTGCCGGCCCCGGCCGGGTAGCCCCGCCTTGCCGCGTGGCGCGGCGCCTCCATATAGTGGGACAGAGAAAAAGGAGCGCGCGATGTTCTTTGGCCGCAAGAAAACCGAGATGCCCGCCGCCGACCGGGCGCTGCCGGGCCGCGACCGCCCGATCCAGACCGCCGAGACCCATTTCGTGACCGGCCGCCCGCTGAAGGCGCCGGTGCCCGAGGGCATGGCAGAGGCGATGTTCGGCATGGGCTGCTTCTGGGGCGTCGAGCGGATCTTCTGGCAGGTGCCGGGCGTCTGGCTGACGATGGCGGGCTATGCCGGCGGGACCACGCCCAACCCCACCTACCAGGAGGTCTGCACCGGCCAGACCGGCCACAACGAGGTGGTGCGGGTGATCTACGACCCGGCGGCGCTGTCTTACGAAGACCTGCTGCGCCGCTTCTGGGAGGGGCATGATCCGACCCAGGGCATGCGCCAGGGCAATGACGTGGGCACGCAGTACCGGTCCGGGATCTATACCTACACCGAGGCGCAGAAGGCGGCGGCCGAGACCAGCCGCGACGCCTATGCCGCGCGGCTCTCGGCGTCGGGCTACGGGCCGATCACCACCGAGATCCTGGGTGCCCCGGTCTTCTACTACGCCGAGGACTATCACCAGCAATACCTTGCCAAGAACCCGTCGGGCTATTGCGGGATTGGCGGCACCGGCGTCAGTTGTCCCATCGGCCTGCCGGCTTGACGGGCGCGGGCGGCTTGCCTATCCGCGTCTGACCCGACGCAGAGGACGCCGCCCATGCCCACCTTCACCGCCTTCACGACCCTTCCCGGCAAACCCGCGGCCGAGGATCTCGGCGCCGCAATGGAGCGGCTTGATCCGGAACCGACGGGCGTCGGCGTCTTCGAGATCGAGGACGGGTCCGGGCTCTGGGAGGTCGGCGGGTATTTCGCGCAAGCCCCGGACGCGGCCGCGCTGGCGCTGCTGGCGGCGGCGTTCGGCGCCGCGCCCTTCGCCGTGTCCGAGCTGCCGGAAACCGACTGGGTCGCCAAGGTGCGCCGCGAACTCGCCCCGGTCGAGGCCGGGCGCTTTTTCGTCCATGGCAGCCACGATGCCGACAAGGTGCCGGAGGGCTGCGTCGCGCTGCTGATCGAGGCGGCGATGGCCTTCGGCACCGGTCACCACGGCACCACGCAAGGATGCCTACGCGCGCTCGACCGGTTGATCGGGGCCGGCCTCGCGCCGCGGGCCGTTGCCGATATCGGCTGCGGCACGGCGGTGCTGGCGATGGCAGCGGCGCGGATCTGGCCGGTGCCGGTCATCGCCAGCGACATCGACCCCGTGGCCGTCGAGGTGGCCGAGGCGAATCTCGCCGCCAATGCCATGACCGGCCGGGTCACCTGCATCGAGGCGGCGGGCTTCGATCACCCGCGCCTGGCCGACGCCGCGCCCTTCGACCTGGTCTTCGCCAATATTCTCAAGGGTCCGCTGGTCGCGCTGGCCCCGGACATGGCCCGCGCGGTGGCGCCGGGCGGGGCGGCGATCCTGTCGGGGATCCTCAATGAACAGGCCGCCTCGGTCGCCGCCGCCTACGCCGCCGAGGGCTTTGCCGAGACCGCCCGCGAGGTGATCGGCGAATGGACGACGCTCACGCTGCGCCGCGCCGCGTGACGGCATGAAAAAAGGCCGCCCCCGTTTCCGGGAGCGGCCCTGATGAAGCCCTGGGGCGCTCGGCTGCGCTCAGCGCAGGTTCTCGAGATCGCCGCGCACGAGGCCGATGTCGTCCAGCTCGCGGTCGCTGAGCTTGGAGAGCGCGTTGCGCGTTGCGCGCTTGGCGTTCCAGTCGGAGACGGCACCGACGATGTGGTAGGCAACGGAGGCGGCGCGGTTGAAGATCGACGCACCTTCGCTGATCGAGCGGGTTGTTTCGAAGACGGCCATGATATCGATCCTTCTGGCACGGGGTGACGCTGTGTTTCTGAACCGGCATCTAGGATCGTTTTCGCGCCCGCGCAATCGCGCGTTTTGCATGGCTTCCATGCGTTTTTCGCATGGGTTCGTTTTCCGGCTAAAGTCATGAAAAATATTCAAAAATTCCGGATAAAACTGTCGCTTTCAGACCCGGTTTCGTCGCGATTCGACCATGGTTCCGGCCGGCCCCGGCGACTGGGTCCGGCGCCGGCCCGAAGGCGCCGGAAAACGATTTCGCGCCCGTTGTGGCCGAAAGGTCGCAGCCGGCCCCGCCGCGACGCGGCGCTGGCCAATGTTCGCGTTTCGTGCTAGGCGTTTTGAAAAGGACAAGGGCAGGGACAGGCCATGCGCATCTTGGGCATCGACCCCGGATTGCGGGTTCTCGGATGGGGACTCGTGGAAACCTCGGGCAGCAAGGTGATCCACCGCGCCAACGGCGTCTGCAAATCCGAGGGCAAGGAACTCGCCACACGTCTGCTCAGTCTCCATGAGCAACTGACCGAGGTCTGCCGGACCCACGCCCCCGACATGGCGGCGGTGGAAAAGACCTTCGTCAACCGCGACGGCGCCGGCACGCTGAAACTCGGCCAGGCGCGCGGCATCGCGCTGCTGGTGCCGGCCCAGGCCGGGCTGGACGTCGCGGAATATTCCCCGAACTCCGTCAAGAAGGTCGTGGTCGGCGTCGGCCATGCCGAGAAGCGCCAGGTCGAGCACATGGTCCGCCTGCTTTTGCCCGGCGCGGTCCCGGCGGGCCCGGACGCGGCCGACGCGCTGGCCGTGGCGCTCTGCCACGCGCAATACATGCAAAGCGCCGGACGGCTGGACGCGGCGCTTGCGAGGGCCGGCGCATGATCGGGCGGATCGCGGGGATCGTCGACTACTGCGGCGCCGACCACGTGCTGATCGACGTGCGCGGGGTCGGCTATGTCATCCATTGTTCCGACCGCACCCTTGCCGCCTTGCCCGGTCCGGGCGAGGCGGCGGCGCTTTACACCGACCTTCTCGTGCGCGAGGACCTGTTGCAGCTCTACGGCTTCACCACCCTGCAGGAACGCGAATGGCACCGGCTGCTGACGACCGTGCAGGGCGTGGGCGCGAAGGCCTCGATGGCCATCCTTGGCACGCTCGGCCCCGACGGGGTCAGCCGCGCCATCGCGCTGGGCGACTGGGCGGCGATCAAGGCCGCGCCCGGGGTGGGCCCCAAGATCGCGCAGCGCGTGGTCAACGAGCTGAAGGACAAGGCTCCGCAGGTCATGGCGCTCGGCGCGACCGTCACGCGCCCGCAGGCGCCGGCCGGCGGGTCCGGCGCGGCCGCCGTTCTC
>PR_CR_10_Liq_1_inCRDRAFT_1001219_pt1 | contig 14787 bp, 16 predicted proteins | sample PRCRCaboRojoPR_3_FD_10241 | JGI IMG/M metagenome (IMG submission 10241)
TCAGCCCAGAGCGTCTCGAGCGCGCCGACAAGCCGGTCCATGTCCTCGGCCGTGTGGACCGGTGACGGGGTGATGCGCAGCCGCTCTGTCCCCTTGGGCACGGTCGGATAATTGATGGGCTGAATGTAGATGCCGTGCTCGGCCAACAGCCGGTCACTGATCCATTTGCACTTGACCGGGTCGCCCACCATCACCGGGATGATGTGGCTGGGGTTTGGGATATGCGGGATCCCGATCGCGTCAAGCCGCGCGCGCAGCTGGGCCACGCGATCCTTCTGCCCCTCGCGTTCGGTGCGGGACTGCTTGAGATGCTTGATCGACGCCACCGCACCCGCGGCCACGGCGGGCGGCAACGCGGTGGTGAAGATGAAGCCCGATGCAAAGCTGCGCACGAAATCGCAGATTTCCGAGGACGCGGCGATATAGCCGCCGACCACGCCAAAGGCCTTGCCGAGGGTGCCCTGGAGGATGTCCACCCGGTCCATGACGCCATCGCGTTCGGCCACGCCCGCCCCGCGGGGGCCATACATGCCCACGGCATGGACCTCGTCGAGGTAGGTCAGTGCGTTGTATTTCTCGGCCAGGTCGCAGATCGCGCCGATCGGAGCGATGTCGCCATCCATGGAATAGACCGATTCAAAGGCGATGAGCTTTGGCCGCTCCAGCGGCAGAGCTTTGAGATACGCCTCCAGGTCCTCGAGATCGTTGTGTTTCCAGATGATCCGCTCGGCCTTGGAATGGCGGATGCCCTCGATCATCGACGCATGGTTCAACGCATCCGACAGCACCACGCAACCGGGGATCTTGGCCGCCAGCGTGCCCAGCGACGCCCAGTTCGACACATAGCCGCTGGTGAACAGCAGCGCGGCCTCCTTGCCATGCAGATCGGCCAGCTCGGCCTCGAGCGCGACATGGTCATGGGTCGTGCCCGAGATGTTGCGCGTGCCCCCTGCGCCGGCGCCGCAGCGGTCGAGCGCACCATGCATCGCAGCCAGAACATCAGGGTGCTGGCCCATGCCCAGATAGTCGTTCGAGCACCAGATGGTCACATCCCGCGTGCCCTCTGCCCCGCGCCACTCGGCCTTGGGGAAATCGCCCAGACGACGCTCCAGATCGGCGAAAACGCGGTAGTTTCCCTGGTCGCGCAGGGTGTCCAGCGCGTCGGTGAAGTAAGCCTGATAATCCATGATGGCCTTTCAGCGATAGCAGGATCCGCGCCACGCAGGGGCGGCGCGGACCCGTTTGCGATTAGCCGAACATGTCCGACGTGATGCCGGCATACCAGCCGACCGACTCTTCGAAGGTCGCCTTGCGCAGCGCGGCGTCCTCGCCCGTCTGGCTGATGAAGCCGTCGACCTTGGCGATCTTCTCGTCCGTCGCCTCGTAGGTCGCGCCCACCTTGACGCCGTCATTGGTGTCGATCAGCGACCAGCAGGTGTTCGAGAACTTGGCCGGGAAAACGCGGCTGCCCGTCAGCGCGCCACGGATCGCCATCGACGCGACCTTGGCCTGGCTGTTGGCCGAGAAGCCCGATTTCGGCATGTCGCCTTGGTTGGTCGCGTCGCCCAGCACATGGATATTCTCGTCGACGCGGCTCTGCATGGTGTGACCGGATACCGGGGCCCAGTTGCCTTCGGTGATGCCGGCCATGTCGCAGATGCGACCGGCCTTCTGCGCGGGGATCACATTGCAGACATCGACCTTTTCCACCGTGCCGTCGATATCGACTTCCATCGTCGCCGGGTTGACCGACACGTTGGCGCCGCCGAAATCCGGGCCGACCCGCTCGATCATGCCGGCGTAATGCCTGTTCCAGCCTTCTTCGAACAGCGCCTGCTTGGAGAACTTGGCTTTCGGGTCGATCAGCAGGATCTTTGCCGTCGGGTTCTCTGACTTGAGCTTGTGCGCCACCATCGAGATCCGCTCATACGGCCCGGGCGGGCAGCGATAGGGATTGGGCGGGGCGATCATGGCAAAGCGACCGCCCTCGGGCATCGCTTCGATCTGACGCTTGAGCAGTTCGGTCTGGCTGCCTGCCTTGTAGGCGTGCGGCATCGCGTTCTGCGCCTTCACGTCCCAGCCCGGGATCGCGCCTTCGACAAAGTCGATGCCGGGCGACAGCACCAGACGGTCGTAGGGCACAGCCCCGCCACCGGCCAGCGACACCGTCTTGGCGTCGCGGTCGATCCCCACGGCCCAGTCATGGACCACGTTGATGCCGTATTCCGCGGCAAGGTTGCCGTAGGAATGCGCCAGCGAGTTCAGTTCACGGAAGCCGCCGATATAGAGGTTCGAGAAATAGCAGGTGTAGTAGGTGCGGGTGGGTTCGATCAGCGTGACGTCGATCTCACCATTGCTGTCCTTGGCCAGGTAACGCGCCGCGGTCGCACCGCCGGTGCCGCCGCCCACCACCACGACGCGGGGCGTCGCCTGGGCCTTGACCATGGGTGCAGCCAGCGTCGCCGATGCGGCGGTCGCGGCGCCCAGGAACGTTCTTCTGTTCAGTTTCATGGGGTCCTCCTCCCTTTTTGGGGCCTCGTGATTAGTCGAGACCTCCGAAATATGCAGCAAGCGCCGCAATCTCTTCATCCGTCAAGCGGCTTGCCATCATCTGCATGACGGGATGCGGCCTTATCTTTTCTTTATAGGCATGCATAGCGATGACGAAATCCTCTTCCGGCCAGTTGTTGATCGCCGGGATACCGTCATTGTCGCCATCCCGCTGGTGGCAGGTCTGGCATTCACTGGACAGGTATTCACCATAGGCCGGATCCCCCACGATCGCCAGAATCTCCGGCGCGAGCTCCACCTCGCGCGGCACGGCGGTCGGCGCGGATTCGGGAATGTTTTGCGGGTTGTCGGAATAGATCCGCAGGTAGGCGATCACATCCGCGCGGTCCTGCGGGTCCTTGAGCCCGCGAAAACCCATATTCGTACCGCTGACCAGCGCCTTGGGATTCTCGAGATAGGCATCGAGCGTCCGGAATGACCAGACCAGCCCATCGTTGCCCGCGCGCTGGATGCCCTCTGAATAGCGGGTGAAATCCTCGACCGCCGCGGCCTTGCGTCCGAAGACGCCGTTCAACTGCGGGCCGACGCGGTTCTTGGCCCCTTCACCCACCTGGTGACATCCGGCGCAAAGCCGCCACAGATCTGCACCACGATCGGTATCACCCAACGGAGCGGTGTCCTCCTGTGCCGCGGCGGCGCTGGTCAGCGCCGCCACGATCAAGGCTGAAAGACGCACACTCACGGATTACTCCGAGAAGCTCTGGAGATATGCCGTCACTGCGGCGATATCGTCTTCCTTGCGCAGTCCGGCAAAGGACATCTTGGTGCCCTTGGCATAGCCCCGCGGATCCGCGAGGAACGCGGCCAGCTCTTCCTCGGTCCAGACCTTGCCCTCGGCGTTCAGCTCTTCGAACACCTTGGAGTACCGGAAGCCCTCGATCGCGCCGATCGGGTGACCCACGATGCCGTTCAGGATCGGACCGGTCCGGTTCTTGGCACCCTCGCCCACCTGGTGGCAGGACTGGCACTTCCTGAACACCTTCTCGCCGTCGGCGACCAGCTCGGGATCGAGCGCGGCACCGCCGGTGGCGGCCGCTTCCGCGGCAGGGGCGTCGGCGGCGGGCTCTGCCGCAGCCATCTGCACCTCTTCGGTCTCGGCGGCGGGCGCCTCTTCAGCCATAGCCTCGTCCTCGTTGCCCTCGTCCGGGGTCACGTCGAGAACCGTGGCGCGCATGGTGATCTCGACCGAGTCCTTGCAGTTTTCCATGCAGGGCTCATTGGTCCAGAAATGCGCTTCGGTCTCTTCGCGGTCGTCGAGGATGAAGCCGTCGGCATTGGGCATCTCGACCTCAAGGAAGTTCTCGTTCGACAGAACGAAATCGTCATCCACCAGGTAGTTGGAATAGATGATGTAGGCGGTGATCGCGTACACCTCGTCCGCTGTCAGGCTCTGGGCATTGCCGAAGGGCATGGACCGGTTGACGTAATCCCACACGGTCGACAAGTACGGCCAGTACGAGCCCACGGTCTTGAGCGGATCCTCATGGGCAAGCGTGCCGTCGCCGCCGGCCAGCTTGGGCCAGTTTCCAACGCCCTCGGCAAAATCGCCATGGCAGGCCGCGCAATGCTCGGAGAACAGCATCTCGCCATCCAGAACCGAGCCGGACCCCTCGGGCAGTCCGGTCCCGTCCGGGCTGACATCGAGGTCCCAGGCGGCGATTTCCTGCGGCAGCGCCTCGCGGCCGATGCCGAACCGGCCCTGCGACGCCGCAGGTTCTGCGAAGGCCGCCATGAACATCAGGTCGGGGTTCGACGGCGCCTCGGCGTTCATCACCGGGGCGTTGTCGGGCAGGTCCGCCACGTTGCGATCGGCGAAATTGTAGGCGCCGGTCAGCAGAACGGCCGTACCGACGGCCACGCCGCCATAGAGATTAAGAGACTTCGACATTTTCTGCCTCTCCGCTTTCCTTCACCCACCAGGTCTGGATGCAGTTGTTGTGGTAGATCGAGTTCAGGCCGCGCACTTCGCGCAGCATTGCCTTGGTCGGCTGGACATAGCCGGTGTCGTCGCGCGCGCGCGACTGCAGCAGCATTTCCGAACCGTCCCAGTTGACGTCCAGGTAGAACCGGCTCAGCGCCATGGGCTGGCCCGGCGCGGCCAGGCGCGCCTCTTGCCAGGTCATGCCACCGTCCATCGACACGTCGACGCCGGTGATCGCGCCGCGGCCCGACCAGGCCAGACCCGTGATGACCAAGGGCCCCGGGCCGTGCTTGATCGGCGACTGGGGGCTGGGCGAGGTGACGACCGACTTGGCGTCCATGGCCCAGGTCCACTTGCGGCTCGTGCCATCCGCCAGCGTGTCGGTGTATTTCGAGGTCTCTTCGCGGCTTTCCACGGCAGAGGTCTTGACCTCGACCCGGCGCAGCCACTTCACCCACATGTTGCCTTCCCAGCCGGGAACGACCAGGCGGACCGGGTAGCCGTGTTCCTTGCGCAGCGCCTCGCCATTGGCCTTGAACGCCACCAGCACGTCGTCCATCGCCTTTTCCATCGGGATCGAGCGACCGTTCGACGACGCATCGGCACCTTCGACGTAAATCCACTTGTCCGCCAGGTCGCCCGCAGCATCAAGCCCGGCCTCTTCCAGCAGGGTGCGCAGGGGCACGCCGGTGTATTCCATGTTGTGGATCATGCCATGTGTGAACTGCGCGCCGTTCAGCTGTGCGCCCGCCCATTCCATGCCGGTATTCGCCGCGCATTCGCAGAAATAGACGTGGTTCTCACGCGGGAAGCGCTCCAGATCGGCGTAGGTGAAGACCAGCGGCTGGTCCACCAGGCCGTTGATCATCAGCCGGTAGTCTTCCTTGCGCAGCTCGATCGCGCCAGAATGGTGACGCTCGAAGGCGCAACCCTGGGGGGTGATCGTGCCGTCCAGCGCGTGGATCGGGGTGAAGTTGATCGACGAGATCGTGTCGGCGGTCAGCCATTCCACGTTCCGGCGGATCACATCGCTTTCGAATTCGATGGGCAGACCATAAGGGGTGGCGTCCACGCCATCGCCCAGGCCCATGGCCCAATCCTGGGTTTCCGTGATCAGCGGATCGGGCGCTGCACCCGATGCGCTTGCGGCAACCGAACCGGCCCCCATCGCCGCGGCACCGGCCAGAAACTGGCGGCGCGATGGCTGTTTGCCTTTGAAGCTGGCTGTCATTGTCCTTTGCTCCTTTTCAAATCACCGCATTCGTCGACACGAATGGGTAAGCCAAAAAAAGTGATCGGGTGGCCCGGGCGCGCTTAGACGCCCTTGACCTTGACCGACGTGTTTTCCGACACGGAAACCGTGCCTTGCTTGCGGATATGGCTTTCGACCACGTCCCAGATCTGCGGGCCTTCGGTGCCCTCGTTGACGCTGGCCCAACCGGCGACGACATAGGTCTTGGCCGGGTCGATCGGCTCGCCTGTCGAAAGCAGCGTCAGGTCGGAAATCCGGCTGCCCATCGGCTGCGAGACGTCGATCGAGTAGCCCATGCCGCCGATGCGGACCATGTCCCCGCCCTGCTGGTAGTAGGGGTCGGGGTTGAACAGGTTGTCGCCCACATCCTCGAGAATGGTGTGGATGAACTCGCCCGTCATCTCGGTGCGGTAGGCCTTGCCATAGGTCATCGAGGTGACGTTCCAGATGTCTTCGCGGGTGATGTCCTGGCCGGGCAGGATCGACGGCCCCCAGCGCACGCCGGGCGACATGGCGATGTCGGCCTCGCGCTCGCTCAGCAGCGCGTCACAGATCAGGTCGTCCCACGATCCGTTGAAGTTGCCGCGGCGGTAGAGCAGGCTGTCGGTCTGGCCGATCACCTCGGTCAGCTCGGCCTCGAAGGGCGCGCGCTGCTCGTCGATGACAGCGGCAACCTCGGCATCGGGTTCGATCACGTCCGAGAAGATCGGGATCAACTTGGTGCGGAAGCCCATCATCTTGCCGTTCTGAACGTCCAGATCGACGCGGCTGACGAATTTGCCGTTAGAGCCGCTGGCGATGATGATCGTGTCGCCCACCAGCACCGGCTCGGGCAGCGCGTCATGGGTGTGGCCGGACAGGATCACGTCGATGCCGGTGACGATGCCCGCCATCTTCTTGTCCACGTCAAAGCCGTTGTGGCTCAGGCAGACGACCAGTTCGGCACCAGCGGCGCGCACTTCGTCGACCATGGACTGCATGTTTTCGTCGCGGATGCCAAAGCTGAAATCCGGGAACATCCAGCCCGGGTTCGCGATGGGCATGTAGGGGAAGGCCTGGCCGATCACGGCGATCTTGGTGCCGCCGCGCTCGAACATCTCGTAAGGCGGGAATTCGGCCGCGGGCTCATCCCACATCGCATCAAAGATGTTCTGGCCCAGTGCAGCGTAGGGCAGGCCCTCGACCAGTTCGCGGACGCGATCCTGGCCCAGGGTGAATTCCCAATGGAACGTCATCGCGTCGGGCTTGAGCGCGTTCATGACGTTGACCATGTCCTGGCCTTCGGTGTGGTAGCAGGTATAACTGCCGTGCCAGGTGTCGCCGCCATCCAGAAGCAGCGCGTCCGGGCGGTCGGCGCGGATCGCATTGATGACAGTCGCCACGCGGTCCAGCCCGCCGACGCGGCCGTATTCCTGGGCCAGCGACGCGAAATCGTTATAGGTCAGCGCGTAATGGGACGGCGAGCCATCCTCGATGCCGTAAAGCCTGCGGAACTCGGCACCGGTGATATGCGGCACGGCCCCCTTGTTGTCGCCCACGCCGATATTGATCTCGGGCTCGCGGAAATAGATCGGCTTCGTCTGCGCATGGATGTCGGTGACATGGATCAGGGTCACGTTGCCGAAGGTGTCGAATTCCAGCAGCTGGTCCTGCGTCAGCGCCTGCTGCGCGGCCAGCTTGGCCCAGTTGCCGAAGCCGCTTGCGCCATAAAGCGCCGAGGCAGCCATCGAAACCTGCAGAAAATCGCGTCTCGAGATCATGGGTTCAGTTTCCTTGTTCGTCGTGCCCGGTCGGGCCGCCGGTCACGCAGCACACATGCGCATGTGTGAATGGGTTTCTGTCGAAAAACCCCGCGCCAATCGGCTTGGCGCGGGGCCCTCGGGATCAATTGCGGACGGACGGCCCTTCGACCGAAAGGCCGTTGCCGCGCGACTTGACGTAGAGCTCAAGCGCGATGAACTCTTCGGAACCCGGGCTGTAGGTTTCGGCACGGGTATCACGCACGCAGCCCTTGAAACGGCTGTGCACGCCGTTGAGCTTGGCGTTCTTCAAGCGGTAGGTCGGGAACCCGTTGATCTGCCCCTGGCTGAGATGGTCGGCCCGGATGTAGTTGCCGTAGTTTTCTTCGTGGCAGGATGCGCAGGACAACTCGAGAATGCCGGTACGGGTGTAGTACAGTTCCTTGCCCTGCTCCCAGGCCGCTTTCACCGGACCGTCGATCTGTACGTCGACGGGCATGCCGCGCGACTGCGATGCAATCATTGCTTCGACGTTGATGGCGACCTTGGCGTCGTATTTCCAGGGCGCGGCACCCATGCGGTTCACGCGGCAGTCGTTCATCTGCATCTGCACCGTGCGCAATTCGCCAGCGTCCTCGTTCCATTTCGGATAGGTAGCCGCAACGCCCTTCATGCTATCCGGGCTTTCGTGACAGGACGCGCAGGACTTGCCTTCGGAACCCTCGACCGTTTCCCAGGTCGCAAGGCCGTCGTCGACAAAGATCATGCCCTGATTTTCGAAGTCGTCCATCTGCAGGGCCTGCGTCTCGTCAGCGCGGAAATGCCACCCGGAGATGATCTCGTCGACATAGGTATCGGCCATGTGAGCAGGCGCTGCCGCCTTCGTCGTCATTTCGACTTCACCGTTCAGAACAAGAGTGTCGTCGTCGGCGCCGCCGGCCAGAGCCACCACGGGCGCCGCAGCGATCAGTGCAATTGTCGCTGTCAGTGCCTTAAAATTCATATCTTTTCCTCCCTGAAACCGCCTTGCCCTTGTGCCAGGCAAGGCGGCTGATATGTCCGTTTCGGATCAGGCCATCGCGACCGACTTGGTCTCTTCGTAGACCGAGCCGTCATCGTCGTACCAGGTGAATTGCAGATCACCGGCCTCGGGGATGGTGGCCTCGAACTCGAAATACGGGTTGGTCGAGATCGCCGGTTCCATCGTCACGTCGATGATCGTGGTTCCGTTGAACTCGCAGGTGAAGCGATTGATGATCGAACGAGGGATCGTATTGCCGTTCGAGTCCTTGCGCTGACCCGATTCCATGGGGTGGCTGATCAGCGTTTTGAGGGTAACAACGTCGCCGGCCGCTGCCGACTTCGGAGCTTTCACGCGGGGTCTAACACCAGATGCCATTGTTCAGATCTCCTTTAACTCAGCCGCCGCAGCCGCCGATGGTGACTTTCACTTCTTTCGAAGTGCGGGCGAAAGAACCGTCCGCCATCTGGGCGACGGCGATCACGTCCTGGGTGCCTGCCAAGCGGATACGCGTGGATGCGTATTGCGAGCCGGCCAGGTTACCGAATTTGAAGGTGGCCACACCGGGGGTCGGGTTGCCGGCGGCCAGCACCATGATGGCGGTCGCGCCCTCTGCGCTGACGGTCACCGGAACGGTGTTGCCGTTCTCGGCGATTTCCGGTGCGTCCAGGTCGACGCCGCCATCGGCGACATCTGCACCGCCTGTGAAGGCGTTGATTGCATCGTCGACGGCTGCGTTCGCGCGGAAGGGCAGAACGGTCAGCGCGACGGCACCGGCCGTGATGGCCATGGTTTCGCGGCGTGTGAAGTCCATTGCGTTTCTCCTTGGGTCTTCAGGATCTCTCTGAGGTCGCGTTCGGGATTAGCTTTCCTTCAGCGTCATCAAGAACGCGACCACGTCCTCGATCTGCTGGGCCGACAGGATCGGCTCGATGTCGCCCTCGGCAGCCTTGCCGGTATAGCCGTTACCCGGACGGATGAAGCCCGAGGTCTTATAGAAGGCCGGCATCACCGTGTCGGGGAACATCATCTTTGCGTTGGCCAGGATGCCGCGCAGTTCCGCTTCGCTCCGGACCTCTCCGGTCCAGGACAGCTCGGGGCCGACTTCGCCGTGGAAGGGCACATCGGGCAATTGCGCGATCTTGTGGCAGGCAACGCAGTTGCCAAGGCCTTTGTCGATCGCCACCTTCATCCCCTCTTCGGGGTTACCCGGCACGCCGGTCAGCGATTGTTCGATCTCGCCGTATTCAGTGAAGGACGCGTCGCTGGGCGCGACAACATCTGCGGCATTGGCGGCACCTGCGGCGAACGCGGCGGCGCAAATGATCGTTGTGAGTTTCATTTTTCCTCCCATGGCTATCGGGTCTTTCCGCTGGATAGCTTGGTATACCGTAGGCTACCGGGCCGCGATCACGCAACATCAAATTCACAGAAGTGAATAACAGTGCCTTTTTGTCGCGCTTTAATCCGTGTTTCCGTCGCTACGTTCTTGGATTCGGCGCGCGTGATAACGTTGGAAATCTTCACCGTTATCAAGCTCGTAGCGCTTTTCATTGACCCAGGTGAACATGTCGAGCACGGTGCCCGCCCCGAACGCCCCGGGCATGGTCGCCACTGCGGCTTGCGGGGTCGCGACCCCCTCTTCGACCTCTTCGGGCAGGAACATGATCGTCGGGGTAAACAGAATCCCCCATTTGCGCGCCATGTCTTTTTCCGACAGTGCCTCACCATCGAAGTCGGTGACCTCGATGTCGCCATGCAGGTTCAGTTGCACGACAAAGAAATTCTCGCCGATATAGGATGACACGTCCTCGCGCGATAGGACCTCTTCGTGCATCTTCTTGCAGTAGATGCAGCCGCGCTGCTCGAAGAAGAGCACAAGGCGCTTGCCCTCGGCATTGGCCTCGTCCAGGTCCTCGCGCAGGTCCTTGAAGGTGTCGCGCATCCAGGGCGCCTTGTGTAGCCCATCATCCCCGATTTCGGTTGCTAAAGCCGGGCCCGCGGTCAGGGCCATGGCGGCGGCGAACAAGAAGTGCTTCATGTTTGGGTCCTCCTCCGACTCAGCCGATGCTCTGAAAGCCGGGGAACCAGCGGATCATCGCATCGGCGATCAATGTCACGGTATCGGTCGCGATCAAGACCGCGAACAGGATCAGCATACCGCCCATGACCTTTTCGACATAGGCCAGGTATTTCCGGTTCCGGCCCACCCAGCGCAGGAACGGCTTGGCGAACAGCGCGGCAACCACGAAGGGCGCGGTCATGGCCAGCCCGTAGACCAGAAGCAGCAGCCCGCCGCGCCACAGATCCCCCATGCCCGAGGCAATCATCAGAATCGACGCAAGCGCCGGGCCCACGCAGGGCGTCCAGCCAAAGCCGAAGGCAAGGCCCATGACATAGGCCCCGATGATGGTCGTGGGCTCGGCCGAGCTTTCGATCTTGGCCTCTCGGTACAGAATCGGGATGCGCACGACGCCCAGGAAATGCAGACCGAAGACGAACAGGATGGCGGCGGCCATATAGCTCAGCGGCTCCTTCCACTGGGCAAAGGCCTGCCCCAGCGCCGTGGCCCCCAGCCCCAGCATCACGAATATCGACGTGACCCCAAGGGCAAAGAAAACGGCCGAGCTGACCAGGCGGCGCTGCGCCCCGGGCGCGATGTCACCATCGCCCTGCAACTCGGACATCGAAATCCCGGCCATGTAGCACAGGTAGAAGGGCACCATGGGCAGGATGCAGGGCGTAAAGAATGAAATCAGCCCCGCAAGTGCCGCGCCTGCATAGGAAATTTCCAGCATACCGTGGGATTCCTTGATCTATTCACATATTCACATTAGGTTGTGTGTAGTGAAATCGTCAATCGGGTGGCTTGGCATGAAACGCCGTCTCACGCTCCTGGCGGCAACGATCTGGGCTGCCGCCGCCCTTCCCGCAGCTGCGCTGGACCTCGTGATGGTGGACCGCGCAGGCTGTGTCTACTGCGAACGCTGGAAAGACGAGATCGGACCGATCTACCCCAAGACGGAGGTCGGACAGGCCGCGCCGTTGACCATCGTGTCGATCGGCGACGCGCCGCCCGACGGCGTGACCTTCGCGCGGAAGGTGTTGTTCACGCCCACCTTCATCCTCGTCGATGACGGACAGGAAGTGGGCCGGATCGAGGGCTACCCGGGAGAAGACTTCTTCTGGGGCCTGCTGGAGAAGATGCTGGAGGATCATGATCCTTCCGCAGCCCAGGGCTGAGGCCCGCAAGGAAAAGGCGGGCCAACCGTGGCAGAGGACGGGAACAACATCATCGCGGACGGCACGGCACGGTGCTGCATCGTTGACCCGCCCTCCGGATCGGAGGTAACAGGCGCAATGTCGCTTCCCGTTTTGTCCCACGACATGACCGAGGAAGAGCTCGACGCGATCGTCAACAACGCAACGACGGCGTCGGGCTTTCTCAAGGCCATCAGCCACGAAGGCCGGCTGATGATCCTGTGCCATCTGGTCACGGGCGAAAAATCGGTGACCGAACTCGAAGAACTGCTGTCGGCGCGTCAGGCGGCCGTGTCCCAGCAATTATCGCGCCTGCGGCTCGAAGGGCTCGTCGTGCCGCGACGCGAGGGCAAGGCGATTTATTACCGTTTGGCGGATGACCGCCCCAAGCGTATACTCGAACTCGTGTACGAGCTGTTCTGCACCGAAGACTAGCCATCCTCGGCGGCCCGTACCCATAGGACTGCGTGCGAAGGGAGGCGCCGGTCATGTACGATACGATACCCGAAACCTATGTGGTCGCGGCCATCGGGGCGTTTGGCGGGATCCTTCTGGGGCTTGCCGCGCGGTTGGGCCGGTTCTGCACCATGGGCGCGATCGAGGATATGCTTTACGGCAATTCCGACACCCGGATGCGGATGTGGATCCTGGCCATCGGTGTCGCGGTGCTGGGCAGTTTCGGCGCCATCGCGGCGGGGCTCTTCGACCCCCTGCCCTCGTTCTATTTCTCGATCCGCTGGATGCCTCTCGCCTCGATCCTCGGCGGTCTGATGTTCGGCTACGGCATGGCGCTTGCGGGCAATTGCGGATACGGTGCCATCGCCCGGTTGGGCGGCGGCGACCTGCGGTCTTTCGTGATCGTACTGGTCATGGGCGTGTCGGCCTACGTGGTGCTGGCCGGTCCGCTGGCGCCCTTGCGCAACTGGGTCTTTCCTCAGGAAAGCGTCACCTCGGCCGTGCCGCCGGGTCTGGCCCACCAGGCCGCGGCCGTCACCGGGCTGTCGGCAACCGTGATCGGTATGGCCGTCGGTGTGCTGATCATCGTGGGCGCACTGTGGTCCCGCGCGCTTCTGGCCAGCCCGAAATCCATCATCTGGTCCGTGGTCGTCGGCGTGGCCGTCGTATCGGGCTGGGTCGGCACCAGCTGGGTCGCCCAGACGGGCTATGCGGCGCTGCCGGTCGTCTCGCATTCCTTCTCGGCACCGGTGGGCGAATCCGTGCTGTACGCGATGACCGGGTCGGTGCGGGCCCCGTCCTTTGCCGTGGGCTCGGTCGCCGGTGTCTGGCTTGGCGCCTTCATCGGGTCGCTCATCAAGGGCCATTTCCGCTGGGAAGCCTGCGAAGACCCGCGCGAGCTGCGCCGCCAGATCCTGGGCGCGGGCATCATGGGTGCCGGCGCCGTGATCGCCCTGGGCTGCACCATCGGACAGGGCATCAGCGCCTTCAGCCTGCTGGCCTATTCCGCGCCGGTCACGTTCCTGTCGATCGTCGCCGGTGCCGCGTTCGGCCTGCGCCAGCTGATCGAAGGGTTTCAGCCGGCCGAGTGAGCGCGCGGCAAACGGGATGGTACGGGCGGCGGGACTTGAACCCGCACGGCACAAAGGCCTCCGGATTTTAAGTCCGGTATGTCTACCATTCCATCACGCCCGCTATCTGCATCGGACCATACCGGCTGAGGCGGGGCTGTAAACCGTCCGAACACTTGTTTCGTGCGGTCACAGATCGCGTTCCACGGGGGTCTGAAGCAAGGCGCGTTCCCGCAGCCAAGGATTCAGGCGCACCGCCTCGGCCAGCACCTTCTGCCCCTCGTCCATGCGCCCCAGCCCCATCAGCGTCAGCGCCTTGCCGGACAGGGCACCCACATGACGCGGCGAGCGTTCCAGAGCCGCATCGAGGTTCTCGAGCGCCTTCGGAAAATCCTGCAACAGGAAATAGACGAAAGCCCGTTGGTTGTAGCCCTCGGCGTAATCGGGGCAGTACTGCACGAGACCGTCGAAGATCGCCAAGGCCCCTTCGAAATCATAGACCTCGCGCCGCGACATCCCCAGGTTCAGCATACCCTGCGCCTTGGCATCGGGCGCGTCGGTCCACAACGCCCACATCTTGTCCGACAACACCTTGCCGGCCCGCTCATCAGGTGCCACGCGGATCTGATCGAACAAAGCGTCAAGTTCGGCCGCGTGGTCGGGCGCGGGCGGACAGGTATCCGCCGATGCCAGTGATGCGGCCAGGATTGCGGGCAGGATCAGGATGCGTCTCATTACCCGATTGTGGCGCAGCCTGACCCAGGGTCAAGGGAGTGGCGGACAAACCGCCACATCGGCTACCCGTCGGACCGGCTCAGACCGTCCTCCTTGACAGCCTGCATCGCCACATAGGTCGAGGTGGCGGACACGTGCGGCAGGGTCGAGATCTTTTCGGCCAGAACCTTGCGATAGGCCCGCATGTCCTGCGTGCGCACCTTGAGCAGGTAATCGAAATTTCCGGCGATCAGGTGCGCCTGTTCGATCTCGGGGATCGTCGCGACACCCGCGTTGAACGCGTCCAACGCCGCCTCGCGCGTGTCCGTCAGCTTCACCTCGACAAAGGCGACATGGTCGACGCCCAACCGGATCGGGTCGATCAGTGCCCGGTAGCCGGTGATGATCCCATCGGTTTCCAGCCGGCGCAGCCGCGCCTGCGTGGGCGATTTGGACAGGCCGATACGGCGCGCGAGATCGGTGATACTGATCCGCCCCTCCGCCGCGAGGACCGTCAGAATCGCCTGATCGAAGCGGTCGAGCGAGTTCAGGTCATTTGACATGTCATTCTCCTGTTAATCAGGCCAAAAGACAAACGGATATACCGCGTCTGGCCGATTTAACCGGAGGAGATGGGATAAACTGCACGAAAAGCAAGGAGGACACCATGCCGCGCGACAGCCAGATGACGCAGCGTTCCGCGATCGACGACGCAACCTATGCCGACGAACGGGCCGTTCTCGACCGGTTGCGGCAAGAGGCGGCGCTGGATACGGCAGCCC